>Ga0070729_10003365_pt1 | contig 18746 bp, 14 predicted proteins | sample tdDd472_FD_66725 | JGI IMG/M metagenome (GOLD analysis project Ga0070729, IMG submission 66725) | Marine sediment microbial communities from the Atlantic coast under amendment with organic carbon and nitrate - tdDd47.2 | ecosystem: Environmental > Aquatic > Marine > Coastal > Sediment | place... | reverse complement strand
CCTCAGGCAACGCCGTCCAAAGCCCCGGAATCAAAACCGCCTGAGGAGCGGGCTGCGGTTTTGATTCCGGGGCTTTGGGCGGCGTTGCCTGAGGTGGGGGAGCCGAGCTATCCGCCATGGCAAGCTGTTTGACCGGCTGCGGTGATTCTTTCTGGTTTGTGGCTACCGCCGGGGCAGTGCCCAAAAGATCGGCAATGGTTTTGCCCGCCGGGGGCAGCAGGATCAGTATCAGGCTGTTGGCCTCGTGACGGATGTTGTAATCGGCGTCCGGCGGCAGTTTGATAACCACCCGGAAAATTTGTTTACGGCTGCTGTAGCGCAGTTTAACCCGCAGTCCTTCTATCTGCTGTTCGCCCCGGCAGTCTTCGCATTTGCGTTCCACACCGGGCAGATCAACGATAAGCCGGGCAGGGCCGGTAAGCAAAAAACTGGTAAAGGTGGGAGGGCGGTCGCAATGCAGCCGGATTTGCAGGGATTCACCGCTGATGGCGCCGTCCACATGCATTAGTTGCACAGAGTCGTTGTGCTGCGACAATTCTTCTGCCGCATTCGCCGCCCCGGAGAAACAACAGCAGCCCGCCAGCAGCACTAGCCACAGGCAGGCGGAGGTGATATGGAGTTGTCGCAGTTGTTTCAACGTGGTCGTCCGGCGTTTGGGGTTGCTGTTAGACGCCAAAGGTTTCTTCGATACGGGCAATGGCGGTTTCAACGCCGTTGTGGCACAGGAGATCATCGTGGGCCAGTTGCATGCGCTTGGTAAATTCGCTGCGCCGTTCCATCAGTTCGTCAAAGAGTCGTTCCAGCCGCCGGGGATCTTCCAGTATGCTGTCAGTGGTGCAGCTCAGGCCCATACGCAGGCGGCGTACATCCTCGGCCACAAATTCCTGTCCCACATGGCTGGCCACGCATAACAGCGGCGCAGAGCCGCGAATGGCCTCGTACACCGTCTGATTGCCGGCGTGGCATATGACAAAGGCGGCCTTGCTGAAGATGCGTTCGTCCCGCATTTCCTCCACCACCCGCACGTTGGGGGGCAGATCCGGCAGGGGAGGGCGCTGCCGCATGGTATGCACTACCACCTGCACGTCCTTGCGTTTCAGCATTTTGATGGTTTCTATAAAAAGATCCTGGGGTGTAAAACTGCCGTAGGTGACATATACCAGCGGCGGGTCCAACGGCAGGTCATCAATCCATTTGGGCGCTTCCCAGGGCGGATGCCAGAAGATGGGGCCAATCTGGTGGAAGCCTTCCTGCAGTCCGATGGTGGGTGCAAAAAAGGCGGTGTCCAAAAAGAGATTGAGGTCGCCTTCCAAAAGGTCGCAATAGTATTCCACCGGCGGCAGCCCCAGTTTTTGCATGGGCTCATTAAAGGGCTCCGCCACCGCTGCCTGATTCAGCCACACGATGCGCTCCGCCCGTTCTTCGGGGCTCAGGGGCGCAAGCTCTTCATGCCATTCCGAGGGCGTCCGCAGGGTGCCGGGGGCTATAAAGCTCCGGGCATACATTTTGGGGAACCAGCGGACGTTCAACAGGCTTACCGACGGGGTTTCCGACAGCATGGCGCTGATGAAAATCGTGGGGCGCAGGTCACCCACCACCAGGTCGAAGTTTTCCTGGCGTAAAAATGAAATCTCTATATTGATGAGATCGTTGATCATTTGCGAAGTGGAAAGACCCTGTGCCGCCTGGGTTTTGCGGATCACCACCGAGGCGGGAATATCCTGCAACTCCACAAAGCGGAAGAAGGGTTCTCCAATAAAATCAGGGTTTTGCAAAAACCGCGACTCACCGGCAAAGGTGATGTCGTGGCCACGTTCCGCCAACGCCCGGGCCAGGGTCAGACTGCGTCCCACATGGGTCAGCGAGGTGGATTGCGGAGCAAAGAGTATTTTCATGCCTTGGTCCTCCGAATAGAAAGATGCCACAATCATATAATAGACCTATCAAAAAGGCAAAAACTTTAACAAAAAATATTTGTAATCCTGCGGATATTTTTTGGGGAAATTTCATAAAAAAATTATATTCCGCTTACATGGCGTGGCAAAAAACTGTATACTGCCTCTACAGTCACGGAGTGTGGGTGCACTTCCGGGACAGAACAAAGCAGTATATGAGGTTAAATATGCAACGTTTTTACATACTCCTTTCTCTTCTTGCCCTTTTTGCCCTTACCATTGCCGGATGTGGAGACGATGCCGATCCCGGTCCTGTGGACGGTGATGTGAACATTACCGATGGCGATGATATAGATGACGTCGATGATATTGACGATGTTGATGTGCAGGAAGAAGAGGCGGACCCCGACGGCGATATTGATGTGACGGACCCGGATCAGGAGCCCGACGAGGTTGTTGACGGCGATCTGGAGCCGGAGCTGGAGACCGAAACCGAAACCGACAGCGTTATTGACGGCGATGAAGAGCCGGAGATTGACGTTGAGGACGATATCGAAGAAGAAATCGAAGCCGAAGAAGAAGAACCCCAGGGCCTGCAGGGTGAAATCGCCGCCTGCACCCCGCAGGAGGGCAGCCGCGATATTATTTTGACCAAGGGCACCGTGGTGACACCCACCGAGGCCTGGCTCAACGGCGAAGTGCTCACCGACCGGCAAAGCGGGACGATCCTCTGCGCCGCCGAGGATTGCTCGGCCCACGAAAACTATGCCGAAGCCACGGTGCTGTGCGCCGACGGCGTGGTCATGCCAGGTATGCTGGACCCCCACAACCACAGCTGGTACAACACCATTCCCCGCTGGAAGCACCCCGGCGACCTGCAGTGCCGCAATTGCAACCCGGAAACCGATCCCGAGTGCATGCCCGACGGCACAAAGTGCCTGCGTAAAGACGGCCTGTACCGCAACCGCCACGAGTGGACCGATGATGAGGAATATCAAAGTCAGCTCAAGGTGTATTACAACAGCATAAAAGGCGATTATCCCTGCGAAATGCAGAAATGGGCCGAGGCCCGCATGATGATTCACGGTACCACCGGTGTGGCGGGCGCCTGCCAGATGCGCCGCTGCTTCAACATCATGGTGCGGAATCTCGATCAGGCCACCAGCTATTCCGGCCTTGAGGCCGACCGCATGCAGACCAACATTTTTGCGGTCCACACCATTGTCAACGACGAAGACGGCCTTGCCAATTACTGCGGCAAGTTCGAGTCCGGCGCCACCACGGCCCTGCTGCTGCACGTTGCCGAAGGCTGTGTTGACAGCCATAACCGCGACGAATTTGCAGAATTGCACATGCCGGACCCGCTGAACGAAGACCTGACCTTCATGACAAAGGAAATCGTGAATATTCACGGCACCGGCGGTTTTACCGACGAGCTGAAGCTGCTGGCATGCAGCGGCGCGAAGCTGGTGTGGTCCCCCCGTTCCAACATTGACCTGTACGGCCAGACCACCAATGTTCCCGTGGCGTTGAATCTTGGCGTGACCATGGCCATTGGCCCGGACTGGACGCCCTCGGGAAGCCTCAGCCAGCTTCAGGAAATGCGCTGCGCCCGCTATGTGAGCGAAGAATACTGGGACGGTATTGTTTCCGATGAACAGCTTGTGCGCTGGACCACGGACCAGGCCGCAGAGGTTTTGGCTATTGACAACCAGATTGGCAAGCTTGAGGCGGGCTATCTCGCGGACGTGGTGATCGTGGCCACAGATGAAAACGGACGGCGTTTCCCCTTCCGCACCATCCGCAACGCCGAAGCCTGGGACATCCGCATGACCATGATCGGCGGCGAGCCGGTCTACGGCGACACTGATTTTGCGCCCCACAGCGAGTTCTGCGAAACCCTGGATGTCTGCGGCAACGATAAGTTTATCTGCGTCAAGCAGGGCGAAGACGACACCGACAAAAAGAACCAGACCCTTACCGACGTGAAATCCGAACTCGAAGCCGTCATTGCGCCCCTGCGGGAAGCAGCGGTGGAAAAAGACAAATATCTGTTTGAAGTCATGCCCCTGTTCTTCTGCCCCGGCACCGACGAGTACGCCGCAGACCAGCCGGATCAGGTCTGCGCCTTCAAACACAATCCTCATCCCGACGTGGAATATCCCGCCATTCCGGCGGTGATGATTGCCGACGATCAGGATATGGACGGCATTGACGACGGAACCGACAACTGCCCGACCATCAACAACGCCGATCAGTTTGACGCTGACAACGACGGCATTGGCGATGCCTGCGATGAGTTCACCCTTACGGAAGCCGATTGCCCCCGGGTGGCGGAAAGCGGTTGCTCCGTTAGTGGCGCACCGGCGGCGGGCGGCGGCACGGCAGCCCTGTTCCAAAAAGCCCTGGGCGAAGCCCCCACACGGCTTATCCCGGAACTGCTGACCCCGGGCCATTGGGCCCAGGTGGAACCCGGCACCCGTGTGCTGATTCCCGGCGTGCAGGTGACCGCAGTGACCGAAGACGGCTTTTATGTGCAGCAGGACGACGCCAAAGCCCGTGCAGGGCTGTTTGTCCACACGCCGCAACTGCCGCGGCTGATGAAACCCGGTCGCTGGCTGGACATCGTTGGCGTATTCAACACCGACGGCGGGTTCTCCTGGCTGACCCTTGAGGGCGGCTCCCTGATGGACGGCTGTGAAATTACCATGCCCGATCCCATCAAACCGCTGGTGGTAAGCTCTGGCAGCGATCTGCGGCCCTATACGGGTATGCTGCTGCGCATTGAAGGCAGCGCCGTGGTGCCCGACGCCCGGGCAGGGGAGTTGCGCCTGTTGCGTCCGTAACCGTTATTATCCGTACCGTACATATATAGTTGCGCATTTGTGGGGTTGTGATACAATGCCTGTGGTGACATGACATTGACATTACCTTTGACAAGGGCACACTATGCGGAGTTGTATGGTTCTGCGCTACGGTATTGCAGTGCTTTTTATATGGTGCCTGACGGGGACGGCGCTGGCGGAAGAATCCTCCGGGGATGCTCCGGGGACCACCGCGTCCACTGAAGCCGATAGCCCGGGGCAGGAGGCCGACGCAACGGCCCCGGACACCACCGCCACGGAACCAGACACCCCAACCACGGAACCAGACACCCCAACCACGGAACAATCATCCAACACCACGGACCCTGAAGCGGCAGATGCGGCCCCGGAGAGCTATGACGCCGCCGCAGTGCGCTGTCCCCCGGGTTGTGTGCCCGCCGCATCGGTGCCGGATGCATCGTCGGCCCCGGATATTCGCAACTGTCCGGGGGGCTGTGTAGCGGTTGAGGCGGTCAAGTGGCAGCGGGATATGCGCCGGGGTACGGCGGGTGGAGTAGAAAAGAAATCGCCGGAATTGCCTCCCATTGGTGCCCAGCCCAATCTTCCCCGGGTGGAGGAAGTGGTGACAGAGGCGGTCCGGGTATCGGTGCATGACGCATCCAACCGCCGTATTGTTTTTGGTCCCACCGCCATGGTGGGTATTGATGGCCAGCTTTCTGTAGATGTCCACGAATTACAGGTGCTGGAGCTGCAATACAGCCTGAATCGTAATCTGCAACTTGGGGCAATTCTGACCATGCCGGTATTGGGCCTGGGCGGGTTCGGTTCTTTACGGTACAATTTCGCCGCTTCGGATAATATCTTTTTGGGGGTTGGCGCTTTTGGGGGAGGCGTCACCAGCGTTGGTTCCATGATGACCAATCACCCCATGTATTTTGCCGGAGCTCATGCAGGTGTCTCCTTCAGTACATCGGGTGGTACGGTGTTTAATATGGGGGCGATTTTATCTGCCGTGGTTATGGAGCAATTTAATCAGGATGATCTAAAAGTTGGTTTTCTTCCGGTTCCCTATATAGGAATGAGCATAGCCATATCTTCAAAATGGTCCTTTGTGGGGGAGTTTTTTCTACCCCTGACCAGTGTGATTGACCCGGATGACCCGGATAGTTTTGATGTTGGAAATCCGTTTCTACTGTTTTACGGAGCGCGATTTTCCACGAAACGAATCTATGGCAACATGGGATTTTTCATACCTCTGAACTCCTATCTTATTAAGTTCCTGATGTACTGTCCGCCGGGCTTTCCCTACCTTTCCTTTGGCATACGAATTTAGCAGGAAGGGGATGCGCGATCCATGAAATATGCAATCATATTCCTGATGCTTGGGGTGCTGCTGTATGGCACAACGGCACGGGCGGAGCAGGTCTGTCCCGATGGGTGCGTCCCCACCGAATCGGTGGCGCAATTCATTCCGGCACCATCGCCGGAAAAGATGCGGGCCTGTCCCGCAGGCTGCGTGGCGGTTGAGACAGTGATGAAACTCAAGGAAAAGCCACGGGAGATTTCACAGAAAAGGCAGTCAAATAAACCGCCTGTGCTGACTCCGGCTGGTGCGGCTCCCGCTGTACCGGACCCAAAGAACATAACCGTGGAAGCTGCACCGGACCTGGGAGACATCACCAGGGGCCGCATGTTGCTGGGCCCAACGGTGCAGGAAAAAATCCCGGGGCAGCTGTCCTTGGCCATTCATGATTTGCAAATACTGGAGCTGCAATACAGCCCTACGGAATATCTGCAACTGGGAGCGATTATGATACTTCCTGTGTTGGGGCTGGGAGGCATGGGGACGGTGCGTTTGAACATTAATGCCAGCAAACATATTGCCTTTGGCTTGGGAGGCTTTGGCGGGGGATTAAGTACCGTGGGAGCCCTGATAAACGATACCAACAGGTGGTTCGCCGGGGGGCACGGCGGCGTTACCATGATGTCCGATGGCGGCACGATGGTGAATATCGGCGCTATTGCCGCAGTGGTTGGTCAACATGATGCCTTGGGCGGCTATACTGTGGTGCCGGTGCCTTACCTTGGAATAAGTACCCCGATTTCTGCCCGGTGGACCTTTGTGGCGGAGTTCATTTTTCCGGTGACCGATTTTGGAGGAGGTGGCGATTCGAGTAACGATAATGACGATTCGGATGACTATGATAATGCTGAGACCGGTAATTGGGGCTTTAATATTGATCTGGATTTGGATGGTTTGGATTTTGGAAATCCCTTTATGTTTTATTACGGCTTCCGATTTTCAAAAAACCGGGTTTACGGCGATCTGGGATTTTTTATCCCAATGCACCGTAATCTGATACGATATCTGATGTACTGTCCGCCGGGCTTTCCCTACCTTTCCTTTGGCATACGAATGTAAGCGGGAAGGGAATGCGCATGTTATGAAATATGCAACCATATTCCTGATGCTTGGGGCATTGCTGTATGGCACAACGGCACGGGCGGAAACGACCTGTGCGGTTTGCCCCGATGGTTGTGTGCCTATTCAGTCTGTTGATCGCTTTATTCCCGCGCCGTCACCACAGAATATCCGGGCCTGTCCCGCAGGCTGCGTGGCCTTGCAAACCGTGCTGCGTATCAAAGACCCGGACCCCTGCGCGTATCTGAAAGAAAAGAAAACCGATGCGGAGAAATCCGCACCAGAGCATCAGCCGACTCCTGTAAAAGATGTATTCAAAGTAGAGCAAGCCGATGATGTACCCGAAGGCTTTCCGCCGCCAAAAGAATTCACCATAGCCGAACCCTTGCCCTATCCGCCACAACCGGAAAAAGCCGTGCCGCCGGATGCTGAAGCGGATGAGAGCGACGATGTTCCGTCCGCCACCGATTTCACCCGGGGACGGATCATGTTCGGTAAAACCGGTTTGGACCGGAAACCCGGAGAAGTCACCATTACCTCCTATATGCTGATGCTGTGGGAAGTGCAGTACAGCCCGGCAAAATATGTCCAGTTCGGCGGATTTCTGGTATCCCCGGTGCTGGGGCTTGGGGCGGTTCCAACCCTGCGGTTTTGCGGTAATCTGAACCGGCATGTGGCTCTGGGAGCCGGAGTATTTGGCGGTGGTGTGAGCAATGTCGCCTCAGTGCCACTGCTGGCCCCCCTGTGGCTGGCCGGCGGTCATGCAGAAGTCACGATTTCCAGAGATGACAGCTTTATATTCAACTTTGGGGCCATTGCTTCCTGGGTGAATGTGGATTCAAAATATAATTACCTGCACAATCAGGTTGTGCTGTTGCCCCACATAGGCGGTATGACGGTATTGAGCAAAAGCTGGTCGCTGTACATGGAAATCAGTATGCCCTGTTTGCTGCTGACGGAAGATACTGCCGCCCATAATGCTTTTGTGCAGGACACTGAAATCGATTTGTCGCTTCTTGAGCGTTTTTTACCTCATTCCTTTGGGGATCTGGTGCTGGTTACCTATGGGTTCCGCTGGACATGGGGCCGGGCTTTTGGTGACATCGGCTTTTTCCTGCCGGTCAACAGGGATCTTTTGGGCTTGCTGAAGTATATGCCACCGGGCTTGCCCCATGTGGGTGTGGGATTCAGGATATAACGGCGATTACACTTTGCCTTGCGGATTTACGGACAGGTGCTACAATACTCAAACTGTAAACAGGCGCGTATAACAATATACAGGTAGAAGATATGCGGTATTTTAAGATTCCTGCGGCTATTTTTGTATGCTTGACAATCACAATGCTTTCAGCTGCGGCCCTGGCCGAAGAGCCGTGTCCCTCCTGTCCGTCGGGCTGCGTTCCCATCGGTCTGGTGGGTGAGTTCCGGGCCGGAGTATCCGCTGATGTGCGGGTGTGCCCTGCGGGATGCACCGCACTGGAGACGGTCAAAAGTATGGCGGAAAAGCCGCTGTGCAGCTTGCAGGCCGAAGCCGCGACCGCGGCGGTTCCCCCGGCGGAGCCTCAGGCTGTGGCGGCGACCGCAACCGAAGCTCCGGTGTATGCGGACAATACCAGAAACCGCATTATCCTTGGGCGCACGGCATTGGGCATCCAACCCGGTGATGTGACTATTACCGGCTATGGCGCAGGCCTGTGGCAATTTGAGTACGGGGTTAACGAAAACCTGCAACTGGGCGCCTTTGTGGTGCTTCCGGTGATGGTGGCGGGCGTGTTTCCCTCCATCAAAGCCCATGTGAACCTGACGGATAACATCGCCCTTGGCGGCGGCGCCTTTGGCGGCGTGTTCGGTCCCTTTGCCGAAGGTCTTATGGATGTTTCCATCTGGATGATAGGCGGACACGCGGAAATGACCTTTGCCATTACCCGCAACAACGTCATCAATATTGGCATGATTGCCCTGGGCGGCGGCTTTGGGCTTTCGGACACCGATGCCTTTGACGGCGCGATTCTTATCCCCAACATTGGATTCCGTACCACCTTTACTCCCCGCTGGTCATTCCAGGTGGAGCTGAGCATGCCGTTCCTTGCGGGGCCTGAAGGCACCTATATGGCGGGAGATTTGTTCCTGCTGTTCTATGGATTCCGGGGCCACGGAGAATTGATCTTCGGAGATATCGGCTTTGCCATGCCTCTGTTTGAGGATTACATCAAATACATCTGGAAATACACTCCCATGGGTATTCCCTATTTTTCCATTGGCTTTAAAATTTAGTGATATAGCAGCCTGAAACACAGGGGACAGCACCTAAGCGCATGACGTGGAAGGGTATAGCTTCTTTTTGATGGTTAAATCTGTAAAAAAGAGAAATCCGCTCCGGGCTTTCGCCGGGTTTCGGCTTGCGTTGCAGCGGGTATCTGCTAGTATCTTGTGAGCATGGTATAAAGTGATTATGGCGCGATTATGCACCGCGCCCGCAATGAAGGGATACCGGCAATGGATGTACGTTCTTACCGAACCGTGAAATTGGTGATCGCCCTGTGCGGTCTGGTTATGTTGACCGGCTGTCTGGCCGATCCCCCGGCTCCGGAGATTACCAATCATGTGGATGACTGGCGGGACGAGGTCATTTATCAGCTTCTTACCGACCGTTTCAACGATGGCGACGCCAACAATAATTACAACGTTGACCGCAACGCCTTGGGCCAGTACCACGGCGGCGATTTTCAGGGGATTATTGATCGCCTTGATTACATCGAAGCTCTGGGCGTCACCACCATCTGGATATCCCCGGTGGTGAAAAACGTGGAAGAAGACGCTGGTTTCAGCGGGTATCACGGCTACTGGACCCAGGATTTCCTGTCCATCAATCCCCATTTCGGCTCCAAGGCCAAGCTGCGGGAACTGGTGGAACGCTGCCACGACCGCAACATCAAGGTGATTCTGGATATCGTTGCCAACCATGTGGGGCAGTTGTTTTATTACGACATCAATCAAAACGGCAAGCCCGACGTGGCCATTTACGGTTCCGGCACCACCTCTGATCTGCAGCGGGTGACGGAATACGATCCTGATTACGATCCCCGGGGCATTCAGTCCTTTACCTCTTTGGGCGAAGCCGGACCCGCGCCGGTGCGCTGGAACTACGACCCGTACACCAACCATGCGCCTCCCATGCCCGTGGAGTTTCAGAATGTAACCTGGTTCAACCGCATGGGCCGGGTGACGGACTGGAACAACGCAGAGCAGGTGGTGAAGGGCGATTTCCCCGGCGGCCTCAAGGATCTGGACACCTCCAATCCCGAGGTGCAGAAACGCCTCACCGAAGTGTTTATCTACTGGATGGAAAACTTCAACCTCGACGGTTTCCGGATTGATACCCTCAAGCATGTGGAACACGAGTTTTGGCAGTACTTCTGTCCTGCGGTGCGGCAGCGGGCCGCAGAGCTTGGCAAGACCAACTTCTTTATGTTTGGCGAAGCCTTTGATGGCGACGACGAGTTGCTGGGCAGCTATACGGTTCCCAACGAAGTGGATTCCGTGTTTTATTTCTCGCAGAAATTCTGGGTTTTTGATGGGATTTTCAAGTACAACGATCCCACCAAAAACATGGAAGAACTGCTGGAAATGCGCAAGCGGAATTACGGCGATCAGCCCCAGCCCGGCGGCATCGGCATTGCACCGCAGCAAAGCCTGGTCAACTTCATTGACAACCACGATCTGCCTCGCTTCCTCTATGACAAGCAGGATACCCGGGCCCTGCGTTCGGCGCTGTCTTTCCTGCTGACCACCGACGGCGTGCCCTGCATTTACTATGGTACGGAGCAGGACTTCAGCGGCGGCAACGATCCCGCCAACCGTGAAGACCTTTTTGGCGGCGGATTCCAGACCAGCGGCCTGACTTTTATCCATACCCAGAAACTCATCAGCATCCGCAAGCAGTACGCACCGCTGCGGCGCGGTGATTTCTCCTTCCGATGGACCTCTGAACGGCGTACCGATCCCGCCGCCGGTGTCATGAGCGACATGGGCGTGGTGGCCTTTGAGCGCAGCTACGAAGGCAAAAGCGTGCTGGTGGTGGTGAATGCCGCTGATCCCAGTGATACGCATTTGTTCAGCCATACGGCGTATCAGGAAACCGCTGGTGGCCCCGTATCCCAGATGAAGGTGAGCTTTGCTCCCAACACCCGGCTTATCGACGTGCTGAACGACGGCAACGCCGTGGATCAGTTCCAGGATAACGAACCGGGATACACGGTGGAACCCAATCCCACCGCAGCGGACGATGGCATGCCGGGTCTGGTGACCGTCAAGGTGTGCCGCCGCTGCGCCAAGATTCTGGTTCCCCAAACCGATATTCCCTGACAAGCCCGGAGTTGTAATATGGCAGACGTAACCCTGCGCGGCATACACAAGATTTACGATGACAAGGTTCATGTGGTCAAAGGCGTGGACCTGCATATCGATGATGGTGAATTTCTGGTGCTGGTGGGCCCTTCGGGCTGCGGCAAATCCACGGTGCTGCGCATGGTGGCGGGCCTTGAGGATATCACCAAAGGCGACATTCTTATCGGTGACCGGGTGGTAAATCAGTTGCACCCCAAAGACCGCGACGTGGCCATGGTGTTCCAGAGCTACGCCCTGTATCCCCACATGACGGTGCGGGAGAACATGGGCTTTGGCCTTAAAGTCCGCAAAATGCCTCAGGCGGAAATGGACAGCCATATCGAGGAAGCCGCCGGGATTCTGGAAATTACGCATCTGCTGGACCGTCTTCCCAAGGCCATGAGCGGCGGGCAGCGGCAGCGGGTGGCCATGGGCCGCGCCATTGTGCGGCGTCCCAAGGTGTTTTTGTTTGACGAACCCCTGAGCAACCTGGATGCCGCCCTGCGGGCTCAGATGCGGGTGGAACTCAAAACCCTGCATCAGCGGCTGGGTGTCACCATGATATACGTCACCCATGACCAGATTGAGGCCATGACCCTGGCGGATCGTATCGTGGTGCTGAATCAGGGGATTATCCAGCAGGTGGGATCGCCGCTGGAGCTGTACAATAGTCCTGCCAACAAATTCGTGGCAGGTTTCATCGGATCTCCCCAGATGAACTTCCTGGATGTATCCGCTTCTGACGGTAAACTCCATGCCGAGGGCGTGACCATTGCTGCAGCCCACAATAAGGATTGCGTGCTGGGCGTACGTCCCACAGATCTGGAGCCGGTGGAAGAAAACGAAGTTCCCATGTTTGCCGCCACGGTAAAGGTGACGGAACCTTTGGGCGCGGAAATCATTATTCACGCCATGGTGGGTGATCAGGAGCTTATGGTGCAGTGGCCGTCCTTCCAGGCCGCAGATCTCAAGCCCGGCGATGCACTGGCCCTCAAGGCATCACCGGCGGTGCTGCATTACTTTGACGCCCAAAACGGCGAACGTCTGTAACAAGAGGAATCATGACAGGTACTTTGTACATAGTCGCCACCCCCATCGGGAATCTTGACGATATCACCTATCGTGCGGTGGATACTCTTAACCTGGTGGATGTGATCCTGTGCGAAGATACCCGCCACAGTTTAAAGCTGCTACAGCATTACAATATCAAAAAGCCCCTGAAAAGCCTCCACGAGCATAACGAAAGCAAGCGCAGCGAATCGGTGTTGCAGGAAATCGCCGCGGGTAAAAGCATGGCCCTTATCAGCGACGCAGGCACTCCGGTGCTGTCTGACCCCGGCACCCGTCTGGTTGCCGCCGCAGTGCAGCAGGGCGTGCCGGTGGTGCCTATTCCCGGTCCCAACGCCGCTGCCGCAGCGGTAAGCACCGCCGGGTTACATGCTGCCAACGGCTTTGTGTTTGCGGGATTCCCCCCGGAAAAACGCGGTGAACGGGACAAACTCTATGAGTTGCTGGACCCGCTGCCCATGCTGCTGGTGTTTTATATTCCTCCCCACGATCTGCGGGCCCGTACCGGAGAGTTCGCCCGGCGCTGGCCGGAACGGCAGGCGGTTATCTGCCGCGAGTTGACCAAGCTGCATGAGGAATACATCAAAGGCAGTTTTGCTGAACTGGTGAAACAGGTGGAAGAAACCCGCTATAAAGGCGAGATTACGTTGGTAATCGAGGGCAGGGCCGTACACAAGCGCCGCGAATACGAAGAAGACGAACTGCGGTCCATGGTAAAGGACGCCCTGCTGTCGGATGTGTCTTTGAAGGACATGGGCACCAAGGAAGTGTCACGACTGCTTGGTGAGCAGTTCTGCGTTCCCTCCAAACAGATTTATAAAATCCTGCTATCTATGGAGTAAGTTCAAGGGGCTCCGGATGGAATTCCGCTTCGATTGAAGGCAGTTCCTCCAGATATAATTTGAACAGCGCTGCAAGATGCTCGTTGTAGCGTTTTGCCGCTTTACGCACCTTTTTGTACTGCTTTTTGTTGGCTTTGTAATAGGGGCCCGGGGATTTGATCGTATGGGTAAAGCCGTAGCGTTCTCCAAGGGTCGTATAGGATTGCCACCAGTTGTGGAACCAGGTAACCCAGCGCTCCTGACCAAGGGTCGGGTCCTTTTTAATGGTGCCCCAGCTCAGTTTTGCGTGCTTGTGAAATTCATTCCAAAAGCCTTGGATGCGCTGTTTGCAGTCGTCGGAGGCTTCCTGGCTTGTCAGGGCGATCATGGGCGCTTTGGGAATGCGGCGGCTGCGCATGGTTTCTTCCCATACCTGAAATCCCACGGAAAAGGCCAAAGAGACCATGAGCCATAAGCCGATTAACGCCAGCAGTGCCGCCAGTCCCCGGGTATAGGTTCTTGCGAGGCGTTCATCTGTGGGGTGTGTGGTATTGGCAGTGGTCATGATCAGCTTCCGGTTTATTGGTTAGAAAACTTTTTCAGCAGTATACCCTTTATGAAGCCATAGGCAAGCAGAGCAAGGCCAAAAACTGCGGTGCCTTCGCCCCATTCTCCATATCGCTCCGGGATGATGTCAAATATCAGGGCGGCTCCCATCATGGATGCTCCCAGCAGCGCGATAAGGGCGCCGCCGATCTTCAGGCGGCGTATCGCCATTCCCATGGAGTTTGATGCTTCGCCCTGTTTGCGGGGGGCGGCGATGATCAGCACCGTAATTCCCACGAAGATGAGCAATGCAATGACGGCGGACGGATTTACGGTACTACAATTCGAGATCACCTTTGCCTCCAAAGAGGTTATGTATGTCAATGCGTTTCAGTTTGGAAATATCCAGCCGTTTTCCCATGCGCAGGAAGCATTTTTCCACCATGCTGAGTTTACTGCCCTGGGCATACAACACAGCAGCGGAACGATAATCCTGAAGGCTGAAGCACAGGTTGCCAGCGGCTTCAAAATCCTCGATGCTGACAAATTCTTCAACTGCGGCAGGGTAATTTTCTGTCTTTTCGTAGTATTCGGCACGCATGCGGGCAGCGGCTTCGATGTTGCCCTCAAGCTCAAAGGTTTTTGCCACTCCCAGGTCGTTACCTGCAAAGCGATAATAATCACGGGCTTTGGCATACCGGTTAAGGGCAATGGAGGCCTCGGCGGCATAGGTAAAGACTTCGGTGGTTTTTTTCACGATGTTGGGATACAGGTCCAGCACTTTTTGCGGCATGCCGGCGTGAAGATAATGACCTATGGCGGCATCGAGTTTTCCCTGGGCTTCCAGGTGCTCGCCCATGACCTTTTCCGACTCTGGGACATACCCGGCATCCCGCAGCATATTGGTTGCTTCCATGATCTGGCCGTTGCGCACAAGCATGGCTGCATGGCGGCGGGGGTCACGCCGGATTTTTAGTATCGCCCTGACGATAAGCAGCACCACCAGCAAAATCGTGACCACAACAATGAGAATAATCACCAGAAGGAAGTTGGTGGTAGTAACCTTGCCATGCGGGACCGTTGCTTTTGAGATGACAGAAAAACGCAGACCGGTTCCGGGCTGGAAAACACTTAGGTACATACGAAGAGGTACGGGAGTGCTTCCATTGTTGGTGATGAAAAATGAATCGGTTTCGGCGGCGACAAATACGAAGGTTTCCGGGGACGGGTCGAAAACCGTGGCGCTGATAGTGCTTTCTGCAGTTCCGGGATCATTGATAATTTTTCGGATCAGGGATTCTTCTGCCAACTGCACTCTGAAACGTTTTTCCAGAGTAGACTGAACCATGGGGGTAAGCCAGTTCCCGGCGGATTGAAGCTGGTTTACCGAAAATCGCTTGCAATCAGAGCAGGAAGCATTGGTCAACAACATGACCTTTCCTGCATTATCCGGAATATAAGACAGCAGATGATTGACACTTTGCTCAAGATCCTGTGCAAATTGTGATGCTGACGGTCCATACACCGGAGGCTCTTCGCGTTCCAGCAGAGCTTTGATTTTTGCAGGAACCTTCATGTCTCCGGTAAGTTCAAGCTCTGAAAGCCGGGTGAAAACCGCTTTGCGGGTCTCGCTTGTAAGTGCGTCCATTTCCAGGACGGAAAGAAGTCGTTTGTCGGGTTTTTCAAGGAAGCGGGCTGCCCGCAGTTCCATAAACGATTGGGGGCTGCCAAGGGAATACCGTCGTTCCGCCTGTAATTGAAGGTATCTTTTTTTCGGCATTTTATCCGGAGCAAGTTCCTTAAGGGCATTCAGCATTGGAATGGTGTAAGCCCCGGATTGAATTTGTTGTTCCAGCCGGGCTGCGGCCTTGGTTTTGGCATCAGTGCCGCGACCTGCCAGCGCCATGGCTTCTTCGAGTACATAACAAGGACTTTTCGGGGCCACGTCTTTAAGGGATTTAAGGTGTTCTGCGGATTGATCCAAAAGTCCCATTTCCCGCAGAATGTGGGTCAACATGCAAAGGATATTCCTTTTTATGCGCTTGGATTTCAGCTTGGAAAGCAAAGCCTCCGCACGGTTTTTTGCATCTACTTTTCTTCCCTGGGCCAGCAGCAAAAGGGGCACCGGGCTTTTCAATACAGAGGACACCGCACCAACATGATTTGCCAGCAGGCTGTGTTGCAGCCAGTCTTTGCTGTAGTCTGGCTCAGATTCCATGAGCCTGACCAGCGCATTGTCATAGCTTCCCGAAGGGATTTTTTTGGCGGTTTTGGGTCCAACACTCCACAGAAATGCAAGGTTTTCCAGCAACCAGCCAGACCACCTGGTGTCCTTTGCAGGAAAGGCCGGTACATGGGCGAGGGGGCTTAATACCTGCCGACTCAGTTCGTTGAGGCCCGATATCTGGTTACCTGCTTTGGGGAACCAGACTTCTCCACTGCCTAAAATACCGCCGGTATGACCGGATTGGAGTTTGAAACTGAGGGTGTATCCAAATTCTGCCGGGCGTATATTACCTGTCAGGACAAGGTCGATGCGCTTCGCGTTTTTACCGCCAATGGCAACTGATTTAGAGCCCGGGCGCATATGCTCGTAATCGTGCAGTGATACCGTGCGGGTATCGGAAAGTATGCGTGACAGCCCCAGAGTCATTCCCCAGGCCCGAAGTTGCAGCGTATTGCGTTGTTTGGAAGAGAGTTTCTTTATTTCCGAAGAGATGTCAAAGGGAGTGATGGCTATAACAACCGGTTCGTCTTCCGACAATTCGATGTCGACGGCTTCCTGTTGCCAGCCAAAAATCACCGCAGACGCAGGATGAAAATACAGCAGGGCCAAGATTCCAATTGCCACCATTGCCAATCGCTTAACACCCATACAAACCCCTTCCAGCCCGGTTATCTGACCGGGGTCTTTGATTCTTCCCGTATATATGCCCGTTTCAGCTACTCTTCGTAGTCCTCCAGTTCATCGAGGGCATCAAGAGCCTGCTGATGTATATTGTCGTTCTCATTCGGGATAAGGTCAAGTACCATCTCAAGTTTTTTGCGGGCGCCTTTGGTGTCGTATGCCATCATGGTGCGGGCCTGGGCGATCAGGCGTTTGGCCATCGTTGGTGTTTGTTTGATTTTTTTGCTTGCTTCGGCAAGGCTGGCGTCATATTCCAGAGCCTTTTTCCAGCTGGTAATGGCAGCGGCATAATTGCCCTGCATTTCTTCACCGTTACCCTGGTACAGGTAGCCTTTGGCCCGGACGTTTTTAAGGTCAATGGCCGAAGACATTTTACCCTTCAGTTTGAGTGTTTCCAGTTCTGCGGTCAGGGATGCAACCACGCTTTCAATGCTGTCGGCAGCCGAAAGAATGGTTTTGGAGTTTTTGGCTTTCATTCCGTCATTGATAGCCTTTTCGCTTTTACGGAATTCTTCCAAAAGGGCCAGTACATCAGAGGCATGACCGTCTTCGTTGCATTCGCATTTCATGGTTTTACGGACTTTTTCAAGACCGGAAATGGCGTCATCGGTGCGGTTCATAAGCACCAGGCGCAGGGTTTCGCGGATTTCGTTGCGGACCTGCTGGGGACGATAGCGCTTGGGCCGTTTGACCTTTACTTTGCGGGCGCTGCGTTTTGCTTTGGGACCGGAGCCAACATCGACTTCGTCGTCGTCCTCGTCGTCCTCATCGTCCTCATCATCTTCGTCTTCGTCATCATCTTCATCAAAGAGTTTGGACGGTTCAGGCAGCAGAATTTTGGTAAGACCGCGCAGCCGTTTCTTATTGCGGGCTTTTTTCAGAGAGCTGAAGGTTTTATCAAAGGAATTAATTACTTCGCCTTCCTCAAGATCCAGCACCACCATTTTAACGTTTACTTCGTCATCATCGGTGTAATGAAAAATACCGGAGACCACCAGACGCAGATCGGTTTTTTTGCTGGCTTTGACAAGGCAGCCCTTTTTGGTTTTGCATTTTTTCAGTCTGCGGATGGTCTTTTTGCTTTTGATGATCTTTTTAAGGGATTTGTATGTATAGACTTCATATCCCTCACGTTTTTTTACTGATTTGAAAAAATACTTGTTAATGCGGGAGATATCTTTGTCTTCAAATTCGCCTTTGAATACCGGCGGGACATATAAGACCGCGATGTCAGCTTCGTCATCATCATCGTAATCGTCGTCGTCGCTGCTGCGGGCGAAGGCAGGAGTAGCGACCATGGCAAACACCAGGATGAAAAGTACAGGGAGGATGTGAAGAAGGTGCCGTCGTTTCATAAGTCTTACCTCATTTGAAAAACTGTTTTTCTAGCTCATTATAGTGATAGTCAAGTCAGACATGTTTGGCAAGTCTTTTTGTTGTACTGCGTCATAAATGTAATAGTAAATACTATCGGTTACGGCGATGTATTCTGATTTGTACATAAAAAAACGCCTTCCCCGGTTTCCCGGGAAAGGCGTTTGAGTAAAAAGGCTGATTATCCGGCGTAATTCCAACCGGTTTCAAAGGCCTTGAGGTTGAGGTCAACCAGCTTGGGCTTCATGTTCTTTTTGATCGCCGCCTGCCAGTGTTCCAGCTCAAAGTCCATCTTGCGGGCCATAACACCCAGCAGAATGACGTTGACGGTCCGGGCGTTGCCCAGTTCTTCCGCCAGCTTCAGTGCGTCCACATAAATGGTATTGGGGAATACCCGTTTGACTTCTTCCTGAGCGCCTTCGGGGTATTCGGCAATGCCGGTGCCGGTAAACAGGCTGTGGATTTTTTGGGTGTTGGAGATTACCCAGGTGTCCTTGGTGC
>Ga0070729_10003363_pt1 | contig 18746 bp, 11 predicted proteins | sample tdDd472_FD_66725 | JGI IMG/M metagenome (GOLD analysis project Ga0070729, IMG submission 66725) | Marine sediment microbial communities from the Atlantic coast under amendment with organic carbon and nitrate - tdDd47.2 | ecosystem: Environmental > Aquatic > Marine > Coastal > Sediment | place... | reverse complement strand
CGACGCGGCGGGGCGGCGTCATCACGAACTCCGGGCTGGAGGGGTCCGTGAGAGGGGTCGACACCTCTGCGGGGATGTTGCGTCTCGACGCGAGAGACCCCGGGGAGGCTGTCTCGAACGGACCTTCGGGCGGTGCACTTGGAACGAACCTTCGGGCGGTGCATGCCCGCCACGAACCTCCGGGCTGCGTACCTGGGCTGCGTACCTGCGCGGCACACATTCCAGATCGCGCAAGGCGCCTCCGCAGCGAAGTCGGCAACGACTCTCGCCTGAATCCGCCTGTCCCATGCGCCGCGACGCGTGATCGCTATCGAGGCGGAAGTGCGCCAGGCGTCGCGTTGTCGAGCGCCGTCCGTTGCTCGGGCGAGAGCGTCCCACGCATCTCGATCAGGAGGCGCATGTCGTGCTGCTGCAGCGCGAGTTCGGCGTCGGACAGGTCCGCAAGCGCAGCCATGACGGCGTCGATATCCGGAGCGTCGGTATCGAGCAGCGTGTACAGAGCCTGACGTGCACGGTCGATCGCGTCGCGCAGGCGGTCACGTTCTGCACGGGAAGGGTCCGACATCGCGCGCAAGCGGGCGAGCGTGTCCGCTTCGATACCGGCGCGCCGGGCCAACTCGACGAGGTGTACGTCGGGCGCGACCGGCGGTGGACCGGCCGCAGCCCCCGGGGGCCCGGGAGGTCCCGACGGGCGTGGCTGAGCACCCACCGCTGCGGCGACGAGGACCACGGCCAGGAGCGAGACCAGGGACGCCAGGACTCGCATTACAAGCCTCCGTTGTGTCGCCCGAAGGTAAGTGCCGCAAGCGTCGAGTACCCGTCCGGAACGTCGGTCAAGCGATCGACCGGATGAACCACCGGTCCGTACCAGTGCGCGCGCACACGTCGTTCTGTGTCAGCTGGCGGATTGGCGATTGGACGTTCGCCAATCGTGTTCGCAGCGGCCGATGAATCGACGCTCGGTTCGAGAGAGCCATGAGAGTGCCCAGCCGAGGCTTCCGAAGGCCCCGGATTTGACGAAGTTTCGTTCGACGGCGTCGGCGAATTCACCACGGCCAACGAACCTTCGGGCGGTCCGTCGGGCGGTCCGTCGACCCCACTCACATCGCCCCCGCCACGCTCACCCACGAATATCCCGACCCCGACGGCGAGCAGCAGCATGGCCGCCGCTGCGAGGGCGCGTTGACGGGCGGCGCGACGTCGGATGCGCGTGTGTACCTGTGCGCGGAACGTCTCGCCGTCCGTCGCCGGACCACGCCACGCGTCCCGCAGCACGGCCTCGAGCTCGTCGAGCGCGGCGTCCGGGTCGTTGTCGTGTGGGCGGGTCATCGGGGGGCCTCGTCGGCAAGGGCGCTGCGCAGCGCGACGCGAGCACGGTGCAGGTGGCTCTTCACCGTCCCGGTCGCCGAGCCCATCCACTCGGCGGCTTCGGCGACCGTGAGCTGCTCCACGTTCACCAGTACGAATGCGGTCCGTTGCGGCTCGGTCAAGCCTCCCAGCGCCGTGCGAATGCGTTCACGCAACGCCGGGTCGATCGTGTCGGGCAACGAGATCGCCACCGGATCGGCGTCCATCCGAAACGCTTCGGCCCACCGTGCACGCGTCGACCGCCATCGCCGGTGGTTCGACGCCGTCCGCACCAGGATGCGGTAGAACCACGTCGACATCGAGCTGTCGTCGCGAAACCGCGGGAGCGCACGCCACGCCTTCACGAACGCCTGCTGCGCGACGTCTTCAGCCGCGTGCGCGTCGCCGCCCACGAGCCGCATCGCCACGCGGACGGCACGCGGCCGGTGCGACGCGACGAACGCATCGAACCGCTCCGCACGTGTCGCGGAGGCGGTCATGGGCAGCAGCGAGGCGTAGGTGGCATGCGTCGTCATCACCGGGTTGGACACGCGACGCTCGAGTTCGGGTTACGCCGACGTGATCGATGCGGACCGCGATTGCGGCAACCGACCGACACCGTCATCATACGGGGCGTCTCTGCGCCTTCCAGGATGTCCGATGCGTCACCCCCTTGTTCGAACCGTCGTCCTCGCCGCAAGCGTTGCCGCCGTGTCCGCCTGCTCGTCCGATCCCGTCGGTGGCCTCGACCTCGAGGTCGACACCGGCGAGTCCGACGCCGCAGCCGACGTTGGTGGCTTCGACGCCGCGGCAGACACGGCCGCCGACGCAGCGGATGCCACGGCCGACACCGGCGCCGATGCCGGCCTGGCCGACACCGGCGCAGACGCCGATGCCGCTGTGGATGTCGGCCCCGAAGAGGGCGGATTCGGCTGGCCGTGCAGCGACGACGACGAGTGCGACTCCGGCTACTGCATCCAGCCCGCCGCCGGCGAAGGCCGCATCTGCACCGAACCGTGCCTGGGCGAGTGCCCGCACGAGGGCTTTGCGTGCCTGCCGGTCGAGAATCTGGACGGCGATCAGGTGTTCCTGTGCCTCCCCGACGTCGAGCCGACGTGCCGCCCGTGCGAGACCGCGGCCGACTGCGGGTCCCTCGCCGCGAGCTGTGTGACCCTGCTCGACGGGCAGTGGTGCGCACTCCCGTGCGACGAGGATGGCGCCTGTCCGGACGGCATGACGTGCAGCGGTGAGGCGACCGACGGCGGCCTCTCCGATGTCTGCATCCCATCGACCGAGACCTGTTCCGACTGCTGGGATCCCGACGACGACGGCCGCGGCATCGGCGCCGACTGCCCGTTCGAAGGCGTCGACTGCGCGCCGGACGACCCGTCAGTCTACACCGGCGCCACCGAACAGTGCGACGGCCTCGACAACGACTGCGACGACGCCGTCGACGAGGACTTCGACTTCACGGACGACCCCGACCACTGCGGAGCGTGTGGTGTGGTGTGCGAAGGCGCCGGCTCGACCCAGGCGTGCGTGGACAGCGCGTGCGCGGTGGTGTCCTGCGACGAGGGGCTCGTCGACTGCGATGGCGATCCGGCCAATGGCTGCGAGCGCCCGGTCGACACGCTCAATGCGTGCGGCGGATGCCCCGCGCTCGATGGTCTGCCCGAATCGCCGTGCGGCACCTGCGGCACCGGCGAGTGGGTCTGCGACGGCGAAGACGCGCTCCGGTGCGCCGGCGACGAAGGCGACGCCGCCTTCAACGCGTGCGGTGGCTGCGACGCCCTCGCTGGTGAGCCCGGCTCCGCCTGTGGCACCTGCGGCAGCGGCGCGTGGCTCTGCGACGGTGAAGACGCGGTGGTGTGCTCGGGCGACGAGGGCGACGACGCCCTCAACGTCTGTGGCGGCTGCAGCGAGGTCGAGGGCGAGCCCGGCGATCGATGCGGCACCTGCGGGTCGGGCACCTCGGTCTGCAGCGGTCTCGACGCCATCCTGTGCGTCGGCGACGACGGTGACGACGCGCTCAACGCATGCGGTGGATGCGAGGACCTGGAGGCGTCCCCGGGCACGAGCTGCGGCTCCTGCGGCAGCGGCGCCTGGGCGTGTGATGGCACCGACGGGCTCGTGTGCGAAGGCGAGGGCGGCGCGGATATCCTGAACGCCTGTGGCGGATGCACGACGCTCGAGGACGAGGTCGGTGCGCCGTGTGGCACGTGCGGCAGCGGCGCCTGGGCGTGCAATGGCACCGACGGGCTCCGCTGCGCCGGCGACGACGGCGACGACGCACGCAACGCCTGCGGCGGATGCGAGGCGCTCGACGGCACGGTGGGCGCGTCGTGCGGCCCGTGCGACGACGGAGCAGTAGTCTGCAATGGCACGAACGCGCTGCTCTGCGCGGGGGCGACGCCGGACCGCGACGGCGACTCGGTGTGCGACCCGGACGACGTGTGCCCCGGCGGCGACGACCGCGACGACCGCGACGACGACGACATCCCGGACGCCTGCGACGACTGCCCGGACGACCCGCTCAACGACAGCGACGCCGACGGCGTCTGCGACGGCGCAGACGTCTGCCTGGGTCACCCGGACGGCGTCGACACGGACCGCGATGGCGTGCCCGACGGTTGTGACGTGTGCGCCGGGGGCAACGACGAACTCGATGCCGACGGCGACGGAACGCCGGACTTCTGCGACTGCGACATCGACCACTGCGCGGCCGCCGCGACGTGTTCGGAGTCCGACGACGGCGTCGACTGCGCCTGCATCGCCGGCTACCGCGGCGACGGGTTCACCTGCACCGACATCAACGAGTGCGCCGAGGGCTCGGACCGCTGCGCGGCGGGCGCGTCGTGTACGAACACGCCGGGCAGCTACACCTGCACGTGCCCGTCCGGGTACCGCGGCGACGGGTTCACCTGCACCGACATCAACGAGTGCGCCGAGGGCTCGGACCTGTGCGCGGCGGGCGCGTCGTGCTCGAACACGCCGGGCAGCTACACCTGCTCGTGCCCGTCGGGCTATCGCGGCGACGGCTTCACGTGCACCGACATCAATGAGTGCGCGGAAGGCTCGGATCGGTGCGCCGCGGTGGCGAGCTGCTCGAACACGGCGGGCAGCTACACCTGCTCGTGCCCGTCCGGCTATCGCGGCGATGGGTTCACCTGCGCCGACATCAACGAGTGCGCCGAGGGCTCGGACCTGTGCGACGTGAACGCGTCGTGCACGAACACCGGCGGCAGCTACACCTGCGCGTGCAACGCCGGCTACGACGGCGACGGGTTCACGTGCACCGCCAGCGCGATCGGCTGCATCGACGGCACGGTCGAGTTCACGTGGGCGCCGAACGTCGTCGCCTGCCGCGGTCCGCGCCAGGCCTGGTCGACCTACCGCACAAACGCGTCGTCGTACTGCTCGCCGGGCTGGTCGATGGCCGGCGAGTCGATCGTGAACGCGCACCTGACGCGCACGTCACACTCCGACGACGTGCTCTACGCGTTCGACGGACAGTCGTGCACGTCTCGCGAAGGCTGGTACTTCGCCACGCGCTACCGCTCGTACAGCCAGTCTCGCAGCGCCTGCGGCTGGTCGAACTCCCACCACTGGTCGATCGGCAGCAGCCCGAGCGGTCTCGTCGACGGCATCGTCTGCACCCGTTGACGTCAGCGCTCAGCTGCGGACGTCTTCGATGCGACGCGCGCCGGCGAGCAGATCGACGGCGACGCCCGCAGCGGCGAGGCCGACGACGCCGGTGACGTAGCTCGCTGTGCCGAATCCCGTCGCGCAGTCGAGCCGAAGGGAGGTCCCATCTGGCCGCTCGCAGACCTCGCCGTCGGCGCCGGGGAACACCGGGCGCTCGGTCGAGAACACCGCGGCCACGCCCCACGGCGCGTCGGACGCGAACCCGAAGTCGCGCCGCAGCGTGCGCCGCACGTCGCGCAGGAGCCCGTCACCGCCGGACCGGGCGAGGTCATCGATCGACAATCGAGACGGATCGCGACGCCCGCCTGCGCCGCCGCTCACGACACACGCGACCGCGCGCTCGCGGCACGCCGCAATGAGCCGGCACTTGTTGCGGGTGTCGTCGATGGCGTCGACGACGACGTCGAAGCCCGGCTCGAGAATCCCGTCGATGGTCTCGGCGACCGCGAAGTCCTCGACGGTCGCTACGTCGCAGTCCGGCGCGATGCTGCGGGCGCGTGCAGCCATCGCCGCGACCTTGGACTGGCCGACCGTCGCGTCCGTGGTGTGGAGCTGGCGATTCGTGTTGCTCACGCAGATGTCGTCGAGGTCGACGAGGGTCACGTGGCCGACCCCCGACCGCGCGAGCGCTTCCACCGTCCACGACCCTACGCCGCCGATCCCGACGACGCAGACGCGCCCCGACCGCACGCGCTCCCAGGCGCGGGTGCCATACAGGCGGGCAATGCCGCTGAACCGTTCGTCGATCATGGTGCGCTCGGCGCGTGGCGAGTTCGAAGTCGCGCGCAGGGTGCCGTACCCGACGGCATCGGCGCAACCCGGGATCGTCACACGGCATTCGCCAGGTGACACGCACTGCGCGTCCGCGTACGCTGCGGGCCTGGAGGACATGCTCATGCGACGCCGTCTCGACGAATCCCGGGTGCTGCGCGGCGTGGCCGTCGTCGCGACGTGCGGCGCGGTTGCGATGGTCGCGAGCGCCTGCGGTGGCGCGGATCAGGAGCCGTTCGACGACGCCGACGCGGCGACGGCCGGTGACGTGGGCGTCGACGGATCGACCGACGCCGGAGCGGATGCGTCAGCCAGCAGCCCGGATGCAGACGGCGCGTTCGTGATCACGTCCGTGCAGCCGACGTCCGTCCCGTTCGAAACCGGCGGGACGGTCACGATCGAGGGGGGCGGGTTCACGGCGGCCTCCACGGTACAGGTCGGTGGCGCTCCGGGCGTGGTCACGACGGTCGAGTCCGACGCGATGACGGTGACCGTGCCGCCCGCACCCCGCGGGGGACGCGCCCCGATCGTCGTGACGACCGCAGGTGTCGAGCGGGCATGGGACGGGTTCCGGTACTCCGGAATCGCGCCGGATCGTCTGCGTTGGGTGTGGCTGCCGCAGTCGGTCGACGCGGCTCCGGGAGCGATCGCCGTCGCGCAGGGTGGGGCGGTCACCATTGTCAGCAGCGAAGGCGTGTCGGCCGCGCGGTTCGGCCCGGCGGGTCTCGAGCGTGGCGCCAGCTGGGTCGCTCCGGACGACTTCGCGCCGCGCGCTGCGTGCAGCCTCGGGCTGTCCGCCGACGGTGTCGTCGACGTATTCGTCGCGGGCGCCGAGTTCGGCGGTGTGTGGCGGTTCGCAGGTGACTGGCAGGCGCCGGCGGTGCCGGGGCTGCCGTTCGACGTCGCGTCGGTGGACTGCGTGGACTTCGACGGGGACGGCGACATCGACGTCGTCGGACGTGTCGTGGTCGATGGCGTGGGCTCATTGGCGTCCGTGATGAACGACGGTGGCGGGCCGGCCCGACGGGTGGACGACGGCTGGCCGCGCACGTCGGATGTTCGCGCGCTGACGTTCGCCGATCTCGATGGGGACGGAGACCTCGACGCCGTTCTCGATGACGCGGGCGACCCGCGGGTGTGGACGAACGACGGTGCCGGACGTTTTGGCGACGTCCCCTTCGACTCGCTGCCGGCGACCGGCGCGGGCACCCCGCAGGTCGGCGACCTGGACGGCGACGGTCTCGCCGACGTCGTGTGGACCGACGGCGGCGCGGTCGCTGTCTGGCGCGCGGATGGGCAGGGCGGCTTCGTCGACGTCACGGCAAGCACATTTGGCCGCGCTCCCGGATTCGGCGCGGCGTGGCTGACGGACGCCGATCTCGACGACGTCGTCGATGCGTTCGTCGTGGTCGAAGGCGTGCCCGGGCTGCTGCGCAACGACGGGACGGGGCGCCTCTACGACTACCGCGCGGCGATGACGGGATGGGGCACCGCAGCCGCTCTCACCCTCGTCGCGACGGATGCCGACGGCGACACCGACACGGACCTCGTCGCGGTCGATGCAGCCGGCGTCGTCCGCGCGGCTCGGGCCTGGTATCCCGACGTGTTCGTCGACGAGGACGGCGACGGCGTCGAAGACGGCGCCGACAACTGCCCGAACGTCGGCAATCCCGACCAGCGCAACACGGACGCCGAGGCATGGGCGTGCGCGCCGGGTGCGTGCGCGAGCGCGCCCGGTTGCCGCCGCGTCGATGTCCTGTCGGTCCCGCTCCTCGTGTGCGGGGATGCTGTCGCACCGTTCGATGACGCCGTTCTCGCGTGCGATGCGCGTGGCGGTCGCATGCTCGGGGTGACCGACGAGGCGTCGTTGAGCACGGTCGCAGCGAGCGTGGGCCCGGGGCGGTATTGGCTCGCGCTCACGGACCGCGACGTCGAGGGCACCTTCGTCGGGTTCGACGGCGCAGCCCCCGCGTTCGCGTGGTGGAGCGAGGGTGAGCCGAACGATTCGGGGGACGGTGAAGACTGTGTCGAGCTCGTCGTCGCGGACGACGGCACGGCGCGATGGAACGATCTGCCGTGCGCATCGACCCGCGGCCCGATCTGTGTGCCGGTGGCGCCGCCGTCCGGTGACGGACTGGGCGACGCGTGCGACCTGTGTCCGCTCGTCGCGGATGCGAGCCAGCTCGACGTCGATGCCGACGGCGTCGGCGACGCGTGCGATGTGTGTCCGACCGTCGCCGACCCGGACCAGGTCGACAGCGACGGCGACGGCGTCGGCGACGCCTGCAGCGAAGAGGCGCCGTGATGGGGGCCGTCGTGCCGAGCGCGTGCCGAGCGTGGATGGGCGCGGCCGGAGTCGTCGCGGCCATCAGCCTTCTCGTCGGATGCGGCGACGAGGCGGGGGGCGCAGGTGCCTCGGCCGACGCCGGGGTGGGGGATGGCGGCGCAACGAGCGATGTCGGCGCGGACGACACGAACGGCGTGTCCATCGAGACCGTCGTGCCCGGTGAATTGTCCGCGCTCGGCGGCGTGGTTCGCATCGAAGGCGTCGGCCTCGGCGAGGCGACGAGTGTGCGTCTCGGCGATGCATCGGTCCCATTCTCGGTGTCCGACGGCGGCCTTGATGTCGAGGTCCCGACGATGACCGCACGTGTCCTGCGTGTCGTCGTGGACACGCCACGGGGTATGGCGACTCTGGACGGCGGACTCCGGATCGTGCCGCTGGAGCCTGTGTGGGCCGTTGCGCCCGCATGGTGGTCTCCGGACCTGACACTCGGCGGAGCCACCGATCTCGTGGCCGCAGACACGGACGGCGACGGACGGCCCGAGCTCTGGGTCGCCGGACCGGGCGGTGTGCGGCGGGTGGTGGCCGATGCGTCCGGAGCGACCGCGGACGCGATCGACGCGGTGGACGGACCGGCCGGCGCGCTGCTGGTGCTCGACGCAAACACGGACGGCATCGACGATGTGTTCGTCTGCGGCGGACGGGACGGCGCGCGGTACTACGAGGGAGCGCCGGGCGGCGCCCTGGCGCGGATCGACGCGACGCCGGCGGCGTCCGGAGCGTGCGTCAGCGCAGCGCTCGTCGATGACGACATCGTCGCGGTCATCGCCGCCGGTGGCGGTCAGCTCGCGCTGCGTCGGTATGTCGCGACGGGCGCCGGGCAGTGGACGCTCGACGCGACGCTGGAGCCGACGGACGTGGCGGACGAGCCCCTCGGGTCGACCCGTTCATCGGACGAGGGCGCCACCCTCGAGGGCTCTCGCTCGTCGCTCCTCGCATCCGCCGGTTCTGCGTCCGGGCGATTCTTCTATCAATTGTCGGGCGACGGCGGCGAAGCGGTGTGGCAGGTCCCGGTGACTACCCCGACTGAGCCCGTCGATTCGGTGGAACTCGCCGTGTTCGGTTCGGCGACGAACGCGGACCTCGCGCTCGCCCTCGTCGACGCTGAGGGCGGGCGAGTCGAGGTGCCGCTGGGACCCGACACGGACGCCGCGTGGCGCACGGTCGTCGCGAGCGGCGTCGGGCCGACGGATGCGTGGTCGGGGCGCCCGATCGCGATCGAGCTCGTCGTGCGCCCCGTCGCGCCGGTGTTCGGCGGCGAGGTCTTCATCGACGAGATTGTGGGCGTGCACGCAGACGGCTCCCGCGATGCACTGGAGTCGTTCGAGCGCGCTTCGTTCGCGGCGGTGTGGCCCGGTGACCGGGCTTCGCTCGCGACGGTACGCGACGCCTCAGGTGCGACCGAGCTGCTCGTCGCGCCCGGGCCGGACGGAGCCTGCCTCGGCGCGTTGTCGCTCGACGACACCCTGCCGGTCGCCATCGACGCGGACGTCGACGGCCCCTGCGCCGCAATCGCCGCGCGCGATGTCGACGACGACGGGGACGATGACCTGTGGATTGGCGTGCGCGCCGCCCAGGACCGGTGGTGGATCAACGATGGATTCGGGGTGTGGTTCGACGCGACGGGCACCACGCTGCCCGTCGATTTCGCCGACGCGCGCGGCGCCGCGTTCGGCGACCTCGACCTCGACGGGCGACTCGACGTCGCAGTCGCCAACGAAGGGCAAAGCGATCGGTGCTACCTCGCCACGTCGGGGGTGCGATACGAAGACCACACACCGGGCTGCGGGTTCGACGAGTCAGCGTCCATCGATGTCGCGATCGCCGATGTGAACATGGACGGAGCACCGGATGTGGTCACCGTCGACGCCGCAGGCCAACTTACGCTGAGGCTGTGGACCGGGGGGCAACCGTGATGCGACGCACTCGACTTGATCCGCCCACAGCCTGGCGTTCGCGCACGGTCGGCGTCCTGGTGGGCCTTTTGCTGGGCACGATGGTCGCCTGTACGTCATCGACCCCACGCGACGAAGCCGCGGACGAATCCGGGTCGCTGGTGACTGCGTCCATGGCTCTCGCGGATCTGCCGCCCAACGCCGATCTCGTCGATCTGCGAGACGGCGTCCTGCTCCTCGGGCTCGACATCGGTGTGCCGGCGCACAGCGACGCGACGCGGACGATGTTCGTCGACGTGCATCGGGATGGCGTCGAAGTTGCGCCGCCGTGGGGGGACGTCGCCATCGCCGACGCACGTGTCGTCGAGGGTGGCGCCATCGTCTGGCTGACCGACACCGGGGTGCTGCACGAGACCGCACCGGGCGGCGATGATGTCGAGCTGGCTCATGAAGCGCACGCGCCGCTCGGCGTGAGTCCGTCCGGCCGCTACGTCACGTGGGTGTCCGGCGAGATCCCCGAGGTCGAGGTCCGACGCCTGGACCGCACCACCGGAGCGATCGACGCGGTTGCGCCTGACCACGTGCCGTCGTGGTCGCCTGTCCCGATGGACGACGGGCGGGTCGCGTTCGTCACCGTGCGCGCGTCGCTGCCGCAGCGAGCAATCGCGGCAGCGGATGGTGGGTCTGTGGACGTTCGCACGAATTGGACGCACTTCGCCGAGGTCGGGGACTTCGCCACCGGTCCGGGGGCGCCGACCGTGATCGACAACGTCGTCGTGGCAAGGACCGCAGAGGGCATCGCCGCGTGGGACGCGACGCTCGAGCCGCTCTGGCGCATCGATGGGCACCGCGTGGCGTGGTTCGACGGCGAGCTGCTCGTTCGCATCGACTATGGCTGGCGTGCCGTCGATCTCGAGACCGGCGAGGTGGCGCAATGACGCACGGCCGCGTCCATATCGTGGGCCTTGTCGCCTTCGTCGTGTTCGTGCTGCTGGCTGCGTCTGCCGAGGCTGTGAAACTGCGCCGGCCGTACCACCCGGCGCGCTCGTTCAGCTACGGGTTCGACAACAACTACGGGGCCGCCGGGTGTTCGGACTACAACTGCGGTGACCGCTGCTACAACGGCCACACGGGCATCGACTTCCCGCTCGGATACGGCACGACCGTACTCGCCGCCGCGAGCGGACGAGTCGTGCGCGTCGTGCAGGGCTGCGCTGACTACGGGTACCTCGGCAACACCTGCGGAGCTCGATGCGGCAACTACGTGTCGATCGACCACGACGACGGCACGAACACCATCTATTGCCACATGCGCAATGGTTCGATCCCGGTGCGCGAAGGCCAGCGTGTGTCGTGTGGTCAGGAGATCGGGCAGTCCGCCAGCTCGGGCAATTCGACCGGGCCGCACCTGCACCTCGGCTGGCGTCACGCCGGATCGCGAAAGGACGTCTACCGCGGCCGCTGCTCGAGCTCGCCCGGGGGCTGGGTCGATCAAGGCGGCTACTGGGATCCACCGGGGTCGGCGTGTGAATCGACGTGCGAGTGCTCGCCGGGAGCCCGAGAGTCACGGGGATGCGGACGCTGTGGCTCGCAGGAGCGTGTGTGCGGCGGCAACTGCCAATGGGGCGGCTGGTCCGGCTGCTCGGGGCAGGGTCCGTGTTCGCCGGGGGACGCCCAGCGCGAGGATTGCTGCGATTGTGGCTCCCGAACGCGCAGCTGCACGGGGTCGTGTGAGTGGGGTTCGTGGTCCGAGTGCAGCGGCCCCGACCCGGCGGACGAGAAGCCGTGCGCGACCGGACTACCCGGGGTGTGTGCTGACGGCACCGAGCGCTGCGTCGGTGGCTGCATCACCTGCGTCGAGAACATCCCGGCGAGCGACGAGGTCTGTGACGATCTCGACAACGACTGCGACGGTGCGGTCGATGACGGCGAGCCGCCGATCGGCGACGCGCCCCCGCCGGCCCTGGCGGCGCGGCTCGTCGACGTCTCGATGCCCCCATCGCTCGCCGCCGGCGAGGTCGCCCAGGCGTGGGTCGTGTTCGAGAACGTCGGCACGGACGCGTGGGCACCCGGCGACATCGTGCTCCGCGTCGAGGGCGACACCCCCGAAGACATTGCGCGGTGGCACGACCCGTCGACGTGGTGGGCATGGGACGTGCCGGCGCGGCTCGACGAAAGAGTCGAGCCCGGCGAAGTTGCGCGGCTCGCGTTCCAGCTCCGTGGGCCGGACGGCCGCGAGCCGTCACGGGTCGACGTGCGCCTCGCGGGCCCCGACGGTGCCCCGCTGATGTGCCCGCGGCCCGCATTCGGCGTCCTCGTCGGCGCGGTGCACTCGGACGGCGTCGCGACCCGTGGTGTCGGCATCGACGGATTCGAGGACGAAGAAGCCACCGACGGAGACCCCTATGGGCGTGCCGCCGGCGGCTGCGCGACGACGCGCACCAGCGGGTCCGCACCCGCTGGCCTGCTGTTGCCGCTCGTCGCCCTCGGCTGGCTTCGACGCCGTGCGAACGCCTGATTCGCGTGCGAAAACCGGCGCGTAGGGCCTCGTGAACGAACCTTCGGGTGGTACTTCGTACGGTACTTCGGGTGGTGTTTTCGCGTGCCGGTGAACGAACCTTCGGGCGGTGGATTCGGTACTTCGTACGAACCTTCGGGTGGTGGTTTCGCGTGCCGGTGAACGAACCTTCGGGCGGTGGTTTCGCGCGCCTGTGAACGAACCTTCGGGCGGGACCAGTACGCTGACTTCGAAGAGGAATTTCGTTACGTCAGAGGCGTGACGCCGCCGTACCGAACCCCCGAGAGACGAGCCATGTTGGCGTCGAACGTGGTCAGGTCGGCGGCGTTGAGATCCGAGAGCTGGTTGTGCCCGAGAGCACGAGCGAGAACCACCATCAGCTCGGTCGTCGCCTCGAAGAATCGGGCGAGCCGTTCCGCGGCTTCGTCGACCGGTAGCCGGGCGCGAAGGTGGGGGCGCTGCGTCGCGATGCCGACCGGGCAGTTGTTCGTGTTGCAAGCCCGCATGCCGAGGCATCCGATGGCCTGCATCGCTGCGTTGGCGACCGCGACGGCGTCGGCGCCGAGAGCGAGGGCCTTCACGAAATCGGCTGGGCTGCGCAGTCCGCCGGTGATCACGAGCGTCACGTCCGACGCATCGCTCACGTCGAGGTGCCGACGGGCTCGGGCGAGCGCCGGGATCGTCGGGACAGAGATGTGATCGCGAAACAGTGTCGGGGCCGCGCCCGTCCCGCCACCGCGCCCATCGAGGATGATGTAGTCGCAGCCGATCTCGAGCGCCGCGTCGATGTCGGCCTCGACGTGTTGCGCGGAGAGCTTGGCCCCGATGGGGATTCCGCCCGTTCGGTCCCGCACTTCGGCTGCAAAATCGCGAAAATCGGCGATGGTCTTCAGGTCGGTGAACGTCGCCGGAGAGATGGCGCTTTGGCCAGCCTCGAGGTTGCGTACTTCGGCGATCTCATCGGTGACCTTCTCGCCGGGCAGATGCCCGCCGGTACCGGTCTTTGCGCCCTGTCCGAACTTGAAGTGAAAGGCGCGGGACTTCTGGACGAGGTCCCACGAGAACCCGAAGCGACCGGACGCGAGTTCGTACAGGTAGCGATCACTCTCGTTCTGTTCGTCGGGCAGCACGCCGCCTTCGCCCGAACAGATCCCCGTCCCGGCGAGACGCGCGCCACGGGCGAGTGCGACCTTCGCTTCGCGGCTCAGCGCGCCGAAGCTCATGTCCGAGACGAAGATCGGACGGTCGAACGCGAGCGGCTTTTCGGCGCGTGGGCCCAGCACGAAGCACGTGTCGACCGGGTCGTCGTCCAGCAGAGGACGCCGAGCAATCTGCGCGGTGACGAGCTGCAGATCGTCCCACGTCGGCAGCTCGGTGCGCGCGACGCCCATCGACACCGTCGGACCATGGTGCCCGACCTCCGAGAGGCCGTTCGCCGCGAGCTCGCGGATCAAGCCGACGTGCGGCTCGGCTTCGTCCCCGTGGAGGTCGGCGTACGCGCCCTGATAGGCTGAGCGGTCGTACGGCTGCGGATGCTCGGCGCGCCACTCGGCGACCTCGTCGCCATCGACGTACACGGTGTCGTCGTCGATCCACGCAACGAAGCGCTGCAGCTTCTCGTGGTTGTCGTACTCACTCACTCCGGTCTGGATGCGAAAGTCCCAGCCGTGCAGCCCGCAGATCAGGTTGTCGCCGTCGACGTGTCCGTCGGCGAGCAGGGCACCGCGATGCAGGCAACGTCCGTAGAGCGCCGACACGTGGTCGTCGTAGCGAACGATGACGAGGTCGACGCCTTCGACGAGGGCGCCATGGGGTGTGCGATCTTCGAGAGTCGACCAGTCGGCGACAGCGACGGGGCGCGGCATGAGCAGTCCGGGGCAGCGATGAGGGTCTCGTCCGTGAGATGCAGCGGTAGCCCGGTCGATTCACGGTCATTGCTGCGCAATGAGGGCTTCGTCCGCCAGGATGGGCCGCCGAGAAGGCCGATTCCACCTCGAAGATCGGCGTGTCGTCTGGCGCCACGCGCTCCACCCGAAGGTTCGTTCGATGCGCCACCCGAGGGTTCGTTCGCGGGCGGTTCGCGGGCGTTTGAGGCGCACCCGAAGGTTCGTCCGAAACGCCACCCGAAGGTTCGTTCGCGGGCGTTCGATGCCCACCCGAAGGTTCGTTCGCGAGCGCCGCCCGAAGGTTCGTCCGATGCGGTCCGATGCGCCATCCGAAGGTTCGTCTGATGCGCCGCCCGAAGGTTCGTTGCCGGGCCGCAAAAACGAACGCGGGGCGCGCCCGAAGGTGCGCCCCGCGGTGTCGTGCGCGTCGATCAGAAGTTGGCGATCGAGCAGGCGCGGTAGGCGGCTCGGTAGTCGCCCTCGGCGTAGGCGTCGGCGGCTTCGGCCCACAGCTCGTACACGGCCGGGCCGCGACGCGTGTCGGTCAGCCAGTCGAGGCGGCCCGACGCGACGTTGAGGCGGGTCGCGAGACAGGCCTGCTCGGCGAAGTCCCGCGTCGTGAATCCGCCACGGCGGGTGAGGGCGAGGTACATGTCGGTGAACTCGACGTATTCGGTGCCGAACACCTCGAACGGACCGAACGCCTTGAACTCCCGCGACGTGTACTCGGCGCCACGGCTGCGCGCGGCGGTCAGCTGCGACTGAGCGCGCCACCAGCCCCACGGACGCGCGTCCGAAGCTTCGGGGACCTCCCACGACGCGTCGAACGGGAAGTTGCACGTCTCCCACGTGAACGTGAGCAGCGTCTGCGCGTTCGTGCGCGGGCGGATCCGGTACAGGACACGGCCCTCGAGGTCGGCCGTGGCCGCGAAGGCCGTGGCGCCAGCCGGGTCGAACGTGACCGTCGCCGTGCCGTCGGCGCCGGTCTCGGCGTCGAAGCTCGTCCCGTCAACATCGAGCGCGAACGCAAGGCCCGACATCGGGTCGCCGTCGACGGTCACCTGCACAGTCAGCTCGACCGCGCCGTCCTCGGTGGACGAGAACGCCGAAGCGAACTCGATGTCGTCGTCGCAGCTGAGGACCGCCGCGTGGTCGGCCTCGCGAATCAGCGCGTGCGCGCGGCGCTCGAGGTCCGCGTTGTTCGTCCGCACCCGGTGCACGCCGTACGTGAGCTTCCAGATCGCAATCTGCAGCGCGGCCGCAGACGCGTTGTCGTGGGCCGGCCGGTTCTCGACGAGCCAGCTGATCTCGGTCCACGGCGACTCGTTCGGCATCGCCTGCAGCTCGGCCTTGTACCGCTGGCCGCGCACGGTCCAGTGGGCGAGGTCGATGCAGTACGCCGCGTTCTCGAGCCCGTCGATCGTGAGGTTCATCTCACCGGCGTAGACCCAGCGCGACCAGTGGCCGACCCAGTTCACACGCACGGTCTCGCGAAAGTTCATGCCGTTGTAGGTGACCCAGAGCGGGTCGGCCGAAGCGGACGCGGGCACGATGAACGCGCACGCCAGCAGAGCGAGGAGGATGCGACGCATCGGGGGCTCCATGCGGAAGAGGGATTCGCCATGTACGGAGAGAATTCCCCACTAGTGTAAGACGCGAGTTCTCAAACGAAAAGAACGACGTACGGGTCGACGCCCATCGACGTGAATGCCGATGGGCGCTCGATCCTCGTGGTTGCTGGCCCCACACGTGCGACGGTGTGCCGCGCCGCGTTACGGGGCAGCGATCTTTTCGTCATCCCCGCGGGTTACGCACCGGGGGACATGCGTCGCCGACGCCACGCCAGCGCTCCGACGAGCACCAACCATCCGAGGCCCGCTGCATCGGTACGCGCTGCGGCGCACCCGCCGCCTCCGCCACTGCCACCACCGCGGACCGGCTCCGACGCCGCCTGCGCCGCCTCGCAGTCCGCGAGGCTCGCGACCTCGATGCAGTCCCCGTTCGCGAGACAGCACACGACCGCCGTCGTGTCCGGCGCGCCGGCGTCCGCGCCGCCGGTGTCGGTCGTGCCCGCGTCCGGCCCGCCACCGCACGGCATGTCCGGGCAGTACGTATTCGGCACGAAGACCCCGCCCGCGCCGGTGCACTCGGCCTCGATCGGCACGTAGGCGCACGCGGTGTCGAAGCAGCACGACCCATCGGGCGAGACAGCGCCACAGGCGACGTCGCTGCACGCGGTGTCGGCGGTGAAGGTGCCGCCGGCGCCGACGCACTCCGTCATCACCACCTCGTTCGTGCACGTGCCGTCGATGCAGCATGCGCCGAACGGATCGGACGCCCCGCACACCGTGTCGGCGCACGCGGCGTCGGCGGTGAACGTGCCTCCGGCGCCGACGCACTCGTCGACGAAGACGTCGTCGGTGCAGGTGTCGTCGATGCAGCAGGCGCCGAAGGTCGGCGTCGCCTCGCAGAACCCCGGGTCGTCGCACGAGGCGCCTTCGCCGAACGTGCCGTCGCCCGCGATGCAGTTGTCTTCGGGCATGTCGTCGAGGCACAGCTCGCCGTCCTTCAAGCAGCACGCGCCGATCGGCGTCGGATCGCAGTACCGGATGGCCTCGCACGTCTGCCCGGGCTGCCATGTCCCGACGCGCCGCCGGCACGTGTTCAGCGTGACATTCTCGAGGCACCCGGCGTCGGTGCAGCACGCGCCGAGCTCGGCCGTGGCGCCGCCAGCACCGCAGGGGCCGAAGAGCAGGGCGTCGTCGGCGCTGGCAACCGGATCGCCGCCGAAGCGGACTTCGCGTCCGTCGCCCACACCGCCGCCATCCGTGTCGAGCACCGACGGGTCCGAGCCGATCGACGCTTCGGCGGCGTCCGGCAGTCCGTCGCCGTCGCCGTCCGCGGCGCTGTCGTCGGACGCGTCGCGGGCGTTCAGGCCGGCCAGCACCTCGAACCCATCGACGAGCCCGCCGCCATCCGTGTCGGCCCGCGTCGGGTCGGTGTTCAGCGACGGCGCGAGTTCTGCACCGTCGCCGAGCCCGTCGTTGTCGGTGTCGGCCCGCGTCGGATCGGTGTCCCACGCTGGCTCGTCGCCGTCGGCGATGCCGTCGCCGTCGGTGTCCACAACGGTCGGGTCCGTGCGCGCGATGACCTCTTCGTCGTCTCGAAGCCCGTCGCCGTCGCTGTCCACGTCGAGCGGGTCCATCCCGCGCGCCGTCTCGACCGCGTTCGCGATGCCGTCTCCGTCGGTGTCCACGGCGGGGGCGCCGCTGGCGTCATCCAGCGGGTCGAGCCCGTTGAACACCTCCAGCCCATCGAGCCAGCCGTCGCAGTCCGTGTCGGGGTCGAGCGGGTCCGTGCCGAGCGAGACCTCGTCGCCGTCGGTCACGCCGTCGCCATCGGCGTCGATCGACGTCGGGTCGAGGCCGTGGGTGAACTCGAAGCCGTCGGGCAGGCAGTCCCCGTCGGAGTCGAACGCCAGCGGGTCCGCGCCCACGAGCAGCTCGGCCCCGTCCAGGAGCCCGTCGCCGTCGGTGTCCGCGACCGCCGGGTTCGTGCCGATCGTGGCCTCGGCCGCGGCGGTGAGCCCGTCGCCGTCGGTGTCGACGACGACCGTGGCGACGAGCGGATCCGTGCCCGACGCCACCTCGACGCCGTCCGGGGTGCCGTCGCCGTCGGTGTCCGGGTCGAATGGATCGCATCCCAGCGGCCCCTCGTCACCGTCGAGCAGCCCGTCGTCGTCGGCGTCCGGGTCCGTCGGATCGAGCCCGAGGGGCGGCTCCGCCACGTCGGCGAGGCCATCGCCGTCGGTATCCGCGTTCAGCGGGTCGGTGCCGCGCAGGATCTCCACGCCGTCCCACACGCCGTCCACGTCCGAGTCCGGCGCGGTGGGGTTGGTGCCGATGACCGACTCGGCGCCGTCGGCGAGACCGTCGGTGTCGACGTCGGCGATCGCGGCGTCGTCCGCGGCGGTGAACGGGTCGGTCTGGTTCAGCACCTCGAACCCGTCGGGCACGCCACCTCCGTCCGTGTCGGCGACCCCGGGGTTCGTGCCGATGAGCAGCTCGTCGGCATCGGTCAGCCCGTCGCCATCGTAGTCGTCGCCGAACGAGGTCACGCACAGCTCTGCGGTGACGCACTCGCCGTCGGTGCAGGTCGTGCACCACGGACCCACACAGCCACTGACCGGGCCGCCCGCGCCGCCGCCGGATCCCGAACCTCCGCCGCTGCCGCTGCCTCCGCCGCCGCTGCCTCCGCCGCCGCTCGATCCGCCGCCGCCC
>Ga0070729_10003362_pt1 | contig 18753 bp, 18 predicted proteins | sample tdDd472_FD_66725 | JGI IMG/M metagenome (GOLD analysis project Ga0070729, IMG submission 66725) | Marine sediment microbial communities from the Atlantic coast under amendment with organic carbon and nitrate - tdDd47.2 | ecosystem: Environmental > Aquatic > Marine > Coastal > Sediment | place... | reverse complement strand
CCGGGCTCGGCCTCTCGAACGGCGCGCGCGCCGGCCTGACCGGATTCGTCGCCGGCCTGGCCCGGCAGACCGTGGCCCACAACGTGACGGTCAACAACCTGCTGCCGGGGCCGTTCGCCACCGACCGGCTGCGCGAGAATATCCGCGCGATGGCGCGGATGGCCAATCGCGGCGTGGAGGAGGAGGAAGCGGCGCGGCTCGCCACCGTGCCGGCCGGGCGCTTCGGCATGCCGGCGGAATTCGGCGATGCCTGCGCCTATCTATGCTCGGCCCAGGCGGGGTTCATCACCGGCCACAACCTGCTGATCGACGGCGGCAGCTACAACGGCACCCTGTAGCGTCGCCGGCGGCCTGTCGGCTCTCCGGCGCTCGGCCGCCCGCCTCTCAACAGTATCGGCGTTCGCAAATCCCGATATCGTTGCCCACTTCCTCGCGCGGCAGGAGTTCGACGACCGCCTGGCGCAGGCCCCGGCCGAGGGTGGGGTCCGTGGAACCGGTCGCATTCGCGCGTCCCTCGACGGTCGAGATCGCGCTGCCCTTGTGACAGAAGGCGAGGGTGAAGCGGATCGGCCGGGCGGTGCGGTCGCTGGCGACCCTGTCGGCGTCGCGGCACAGATCCTGGGGGTGGAAGCCGCGCGGGCCGTTGAACAGGACGACCAGGAAATAATCGCGCCGCGCCGAGGCGTCCGGCGTCGCGGTGAAGCGGGTGGGGACGAATGCCGCCCCCTGGAGCACGTCCAGCACCCGTGCCTGGAACCCGGCCGGCGCCTCGTCGAAGGGATTGCCGCGAATTTTGGTCAGGAAGTCCCGGTCCGCCGCCGCATAGATGAAATGGCTGGGGCTATAGCTGACATAATTGCCGTTCGATATCCACACGCCGCCGGCGGCGCAGGCGGCAAGGACCAGTCCGGTCGCGAGGACGAGGGCGGCGCGCATGGCTGTTCTCCCGGGGCGGTGGTCGTCATCCTTAGATTTGGGGTGCCGCGAGGCGGGCGGCAATGGGCTGGGCGCTTGACCGGACCCGGCCGAAGGTTCTAGCTGTGACCCGGAACGTCCGGCAGCCGACCGGCGCGAGGAGGAGGAAACCAGAATGGGAATCGATCTCGACAAGCTGCTCAACCACCCGGAGAAGGAAGAGGAGATCAGCTATACCAAGCGCGATACGATGCTGTACGCGCTCAGCCTCGGCCTCGGCAGCGATCCGCTGGACAAGAACCAGCTCCGCTTCGTCTGGGAGAAGGACCTTCAGCCGCTGCCGACCATGTCGGTCGCCATCGGCCATCCCGGCTTCTGGATCACTCAGGCGAACCTGGTGCCCGAGCGCATCGTCCATGGCGAGAAGCGGATCGAAATCCACAAGCCGATGCCCGTGGAGGGCACCATCGTCACCCGTTCCAAGGTTACCGGCTGCGTCGACAAGGGCGCGGGCAAGGGAGCGCTGATCTATACCGAGCGCGATGTCTGGGACAAGGCGAGCGGCGATCTGATCTGCCATCAGATCAACACCATCTTCGGCCGCGGCCAGGGCGGGTTCGGCGGGCCGTCGGGGCCGATCAAGCCCCGCCACGACATGCCCGACCGGGCGCCGGACGCGGTCTGCGACCTGGCGACCTCGACCCAGATCGCGCTGATCTATCGCCTGATGGGCGACTACCACGCCCTGCATGTGGACCCGGACCTGGCCCAGGCCCAGGGCTTCCCGCAGCCGATCCTGCACGGGCTGGGCACCATGGGCGTTTGCGGCCACGCGGTGATCAAGGAGACCTGCGGCTACGACCCGACGGCGATCAAGGCGATGGAGGTGCGGTTCACCTCGCCGCTCCTGCCCGGCGATACGATCCGCACCCATATCTGGAAGGACGGCAACAGCATCTCGTTCGAGGCCACCGTGCCCGAGCGCGACAATGCCAAGGTGATCAGCAATGGCTTGGCCGAGCTCGCCTAGGCCGCCGAAGAGGCGGGCCGGGGGCGGGGCGCGGGCGGCCGCGCGCCTGCTCGCCATCCTGGTCCTCGGCGCCGGCCTCGCCGGCTGCGTCACGGTCAAGCTGGTCGACGACTACGACCCGGCCATCGACCGGGGGCTGACCGCCTATCAGGAAGCGACCCTGACCTTCCTGGCGCGGATGGCGGCGGCCAAGGGCGCGGCGGCGACCTACGACGCCAACAAGGAGTTCTATTTCGCCACCGGCGCCAAGCTGGACGGGCTGATCACCCGCGCCCGGGCGACCCAGTCGGCGGACCGTTGCCTGCCGGCCGACTATGCCGGGCGCGGGATCGAGACCTTCGTCGGCAAGCTGTACGATCTACTGCCCTTGACCCAGGAGATGCCGGAGGCCGGGCGCATCTTCGCCAACCTCAAGGAAAAGGGGAGCGGGAGCTGCACCGTTGTCGTCCTGCGCGCGGTGCGCGCCAATCACGACCTGCTCCAGATCATCCACCGCCACAACGACAAGCTGGCGTCCGTCGTGGTCGATATCGTCACCCCGACCATCGAGCAAGGGGTGCGAATCGCGCTGAAGAACGAACTCGCCAAGCGGCGCGGCGAGGAATAGGCCGGGGCATTACCGGCGACAAGGGAGAAGTCATGGCGTTCACCGATATCGATACCGCCGATCTGGCCCAGCGCATGCTGTCCGGAGCGGCGACCGAGGCGGGCGAGGGATGGGCCGAGGTCTCGGCCTTCTTCAAGGTCGAGTTTCGCACCATCGCGCGGCGGGTCAAGGACATCGGCAAGGCGGTCGCCGGCGGCGATATCGACGAGCTGACCGCCAAGCTGTTGATGCGGATGCAGGTCAACAACGCCGTCGCCGCCGTCGCCGCGATGACGACGATGGTGATGGTGCGTATCGAGCGCATTATCAACGCGGCGTTGGGGCTGGTCCGCGATGTCGTCAATACGGCATTGGGTTTCGCGCTGCTGTAGGCGCGCATCGAGAGGAGGCGGCGACCGATGGGCGAAAAACGGAAGATGACCGGGCGCTGCCTGTGCGGCGCGGTTCGGATCACGGCGGCCGAGGTGCCGGTCGAATTCGGTGCCTGCCATTGCGGGATGTGCCGGAAATGGGGCGGCGGCGGGCCGCTGTTCGCCGTCCATTGCAGCGGCGAGATCGCGTTCGACGGCGCCGAGAACATCGTCCGATATCACTCGTCCGAATGGGCCGAGCGGGCCTTCTGCAAGAAGTGCGGGACCAACCTCTTCTACCGGCTGGTCGACTCCGACGAGCATATCTTCTCGGTCGGAATCTTCGACGATCAGAGCGCCTTCACCTTCGCCAGCCAGATCTTCATCGACGAAAAGCCGGGCTATTACGACTTCGCCAACGACACCAGGAAGATGACCGGCGCCGACGTCTTCGCGCAATACGCGCCGCCACGGGACGACGCGGGGGACTGACCCGTCAGATATCCAGCTCGCCGGCGAGGGCGGCGTTCTCCTGGATGAAGGCGAAGCGGGTCTCGGGCTTGCGGCCCATCAGCCGCTCCACCAGCCCCGCGGTCTCGGCCTGACCGCCATCGGCCAGCGTCACCCGCCACAGGGACCGGGTCGCCGGGTCCATGGTCGTTTCCTTCAACTGCGCCGCCGGCATCTCGCCCAGCCCCTTGAAGCGGCTGATCTCGACCTTGCCGGCGCCGGCGAAGCGATCGGCCATCAGGGCCTCGCGGTGAGCGTCGTCGCGGGCATAGGCGATATCGCCGCCCCGGCTCAGTCGATAGAGCGGCGGCATCGCCAGATATAGATGCCCGCCGGCGACCAGCCCCGGCATCTGCTTGAAGAAGAAGGTCATCAGCAGCGACGCGATATGGGCGCCGTCCACGTCTGCGTCGGTCATGATGACGACCCGGTCGTAGCGGAGGTCGGCCTCGCGGTACTGGGCGCCGGTGCCGCAGCCCAGCGCCTGGACCATGTCGCGGATTTCCTGGTTGGCTTGCATCTTGTCGGCGGTGGCGCTGGCGACGTTCAGGATCTTGCCGCGCAGCGGCAGGATCGCCTGGGTGCGGCGGTCGCGGGCCTGCTTGGCCGAGCCGCCGGCCGAGTCGCCTTCGACCAGGAACAGCTCCGTCCCCTCGGCGCTGTCCTGGGTGCAGTCGGTCAGCTTGCCGGGCAGACGCGCCTTCCGCGTCGCCGATTTGCGCGCCAGCTCGCGGCTTTGCTTGCGGCGCAGCCGGTCCTCGGCGCGTTCGACCGCATAGGCGAGCAGCCCGTCGGCGCGGGCCGGGTCGGCGCTCAGCCAATGGTCGAAATGGTCCTTGACCGCCGCCTCGACCAGGCGGGCGGCGGCGGGGGTCGCCAGCTTCTCCTTGGTCTGGCCCTGGAACTGGGGATCGCGCAGGAAGACCGACAGCATGACGCAGGCATTGCCGATGGCGTCCTCGGCGGTCAGGCGCTGGGCGGCCCGATTCCCGGTCAGCTCGCCATAAGCCTTGAAGCCGCGCAGGATGGCGGCGCGCAGCCCCGACTCGTGGCTGCCGCCCAACGGCGTCGGGATGATGTTGCAATAGGAACTGACGAAGCCCTCGCCGTCCGCCGGCCAGGCCAGCGCCCACTCGACCTTGCCCGCGTCGTCGGGAAAGCGGGCCTCGCCGGCGAAGGGCTCGGTCGTCAAGGTCGGCCGCTCGGCCAGGCTGTGACCCAGGAAGTCGACCAGGCCGCCCGGAAAATGCAGCCGGTCCGTCTCGGGCACCGATGACCCCGCGGCGCCGTCGAGCAGCGCCGGATCGCATTGCCAGCGAATCTCGACGCCGCGAAACAGATAGGCCTTCGAGCGCGTCATCCGATACAGCCGCGCCGGCCGCAGCGCCGCCTCGGCGCCGAAGATCTCCGGATCGGGGTGGAAGGCGATCGACGTGCCGCGCCGGTTCTTGACGTTGCCGGCTTTCTTCAGCTTGCCGACGGGGACGCCGCGGGCATAGTCCTGGATCCACAAGGCGCCGTCGCGGGCGACCTCGATAATCAGCCGGTCGGAGAGCGCGTTGACCACCGACAGTCCGACGCCGTGCAGCCCGCCCGAGGTCTTGTAGGCCCCGGCGCCGAACTTGCCGCCCGAATGCAGGGTCGTGAGGATCACCTGCAGGGCCGGGAGCTTCTTGAACTTCGGATGCGGGTCGACCGGGATGCCGCGGCCGTTGTCGCGCACGGTCAAGGTGCCGTCGGCGGCCAGCGCCACCTCGATCCGGGTCGCGTGCCCGGCGACCGCCTCGTCCATGGCGTTGTCCAGCAGCTCGGCCGCCAGATGATGCAGCGCCGCCTCGTCGGTACCGCCGATATACATGCCCGGGCGCCGGCGGACCGGCTCCAGCCCTTCCAGGACCTCGATATCCTTGGCGGTATAGGCGCCGGCGGCCTTGTCGCGGGCCTTGGCGTTCTTGTCGGGAAGGTCTTCGAACAGGTCCTGCATGGCGGCGCATTATAGGGGCGAGGCAAGGGGAGACAAGGGAGATATAGGGGGCGAAGAGGGTGAAAACCACAAGATATGGCGGTGCGGCGGTGGGCATCGCCGGCGGGCCGGTCACGCGGATTTGAGTGGCCCCGGCCCCTTGGAACCGACAAGCTGGCCGGCATGGTTCGGACGGCGGTTCTTTTCGGCTTGTTGGGCCTGATGGGCGCGTTCGTCGCCTTGGCGCCGGCTCCCGCCCGGGCGGGGGAGGCGGACGTGGTCGATGTCCGCGTCCGGTCCGCCGGCGATGGCCTCTATGCCTTCGATGTAACGGTGCGCCACGCCGATGCGGGCTGGGATCATTACGCCGACGCCTGGGAAGTGGTGGCGCCCGACGGCCGCGTCCTGGGCCGGCGCACGCTGCTGCATCCCCATGTGGAGGAGCAGCCCTTCACCCGCGGCCTGTCCGGGGTGCGGGTTCCGACCGGGGTCGACCGGGTGATCCTGCGCGCCCGCGATAGCGTCCATGGGCTGGGTGGGCGCGAGATGACCGTGACCCTGCCCCGCTGATGTCGGCGCCGGCAATAGAAAAGGCCGCGCCCGAGGGCGCGGCCTTTGGTTCGACCGTTCTTGAAAGAACGATGTTTTAGACGCTGTAATACAAGCTGAATTCCGCCGGATGCGGCGTCTGGTCGACGGCGTCCGCCTCTTCCATCTTGAGGTCGATATAGCCGTCGATCGCCTCCGAGGTGAAGACGTCGCCCTTCATCAGGAAGTCGCGGTCGGCGTCCAGCGCCGCCAGGGCCTCGCGCAGCGACGCGCTGACCGTCGGCACGTCCTTCAGCTCCTCCGGCGGCAGGTCGTACAGGTCCTTGTCCATGGCGTCGCCCGGATCGATCTTGTTGGCGATCCCGTCCAGACCGGCCATCAGAAGGGCCGCGAAAGCGAGGTAGGGGTTCGCCGACGGGTCCGGGAAACGCACCTCGACGCGCTTGCCCTTGGGGCTGGCGACGAAGGGGATGCGGCAAGAGGCCGACCGGTTGCGCGACGAATAGGCCAACAGCACCGGCGCCTCGTAACCCGGCACCAGACGCTTGTAGCTGTTGGTCGTCGGGTTGGTGAAGGCGTTGATCGCCTTGGCGTGCTTGATGATGCCGCCGATATAGTGCAGCGCCGTTTCCGACAGGTCGGCATAGCCGCTGCCGGCGAAGAGCGGCTTGTCGTTCTTCCAGATCGACTGATGGACATGCATGCCCGAGCCGTTGTCCTCGAGGATCGGCTTCGGCATGAAGGTCGCGGTCTTGCCATAGGAATGGGCGACGTTATGGACGACATACTTGTAGATCTGCATGTGGTCGGCCATCCGCAGCAGGGTCGAGAACTCGATCCCGAGCTCGTTCTGGCTGGGCGCGACCTCGTGATGATGCTTCTCGACCGCGACGCCCATCTCGGCCATCGTGCTCAGCATCTCGGCGCGCAGATCGCCCATCGAGTCGACCGGCGGGACCGGGAAATAACCGCCCTTGACGGCCGGCCGGTGACCCAGATTGCCCTCGGCATATTCCTTGCTGGACACATAGGGGCCCTCGGTCGAATCGATGGCGTAGAAGGTCTTGTTCATCGACACGTCGAACCGCACGTCGTCGAAGACGAAGAATTCGGCTTCCGGTCCGAAGAAGGCGGTATCGCCGATGCCCGAGCTCTTCAAATAGGCTTCGGCGTTCTTCGCGACCGAGCGCGGATCGCGCGAATAGCCTTGGCCGGTGCTCGGCTCGACCACGTCGCAGAACAGGATCAGCGAGGTCTGGGCCGAGAAGGGATCGAGGACCGCGGTCGCGGGGTCGGGCATCAGGATCATGTCGGATTCGTGAATCGACTTCCAACCCGCGATGGAGGAGCCGTCGAACATGATGCCCTCCTCGAACACGCTTTCGTCGACCGTGCGCACGGCCTGGGCAGTGTGCTGCCATTTACCGCGCGGGTCGGTGAAGCGGAAATCGACGAACTGCACGTCGTGTTCCTTGATCATCTCGAGTACTTTTTTCGCGTCGGTCATCGTTTCTCTTTCCAATGGCTGTTGTGTATCTGTTTCCTCGCCCGCGCTCGGCCGGTCGGTCGGTCGGGCCGCGGCCGCGATCGGCGCCGCCTCGGCCGGTCTGGTTCCGGATCGAGGCGCGCTAGACGGCCTCCGCGCCCTTTTCGCCGGTGCGGATGCGGATGACCTCTTCGATGCTGGAGATGAAGATCTTGCCGTCGCCGATGCGGCCCGTATGCGCCGCCTGGGTGATGGCTTCGATCGCCCGCTCGACCAACTCGTCCTCGAGCACGATCTCGATTTTGACCTTGGGCAGGAAATCGACGACATATTCGGCGCCGCGATAGAGTTCGGTGTGGCCCTTCTGGCGCCCGAAGCCCTTGGCCTCGGTGACGGTGATACCCTTGAGGCCGATCTCGTGCAGCGCTTCTTTGACCTCGTCCAGCTTGAACGGCTTGATGATGGCTTCGATCTTTTTCATTGATCTCGGACTGACATTATTAGGGGGCAAAGGTTCCTGACGTGGTTGTGTCTTTAGCACGCAGCGTGCCAATTCGGGAAGAGTCGCGATTTTCAAGCGATTGCACGGTTTTCGCGTGGCGGCGGATGGAAATTCCAGCGAAAAATGCCTAATTAATAGGCGCCAGGCCCAAGGCTTGGGCACCCCCGACGTCCGCTCGGCCACGGTAAGGGGCAGGGTCAGGGGAATGCCGACGACGGCGATGGCGCCGATCGGTCGCGGGTCGCGGATTGCGCCGTCGGCGCCGGGGCGGGGCCGCGCTTGACGAGTTCGCGTCCTTGCGTCTACACAACTCTTCCCTATGGCGGGTGTAGCTCAGTTGGTTAGAGCGCCAGATTGTGGATCTGGAAGTCGTGGGTTCAAATCCCATCACTCGCCCCATTCCCCCCACCCTGAAACCCGGGCCGGCGACGCCCCGAGACCGCGCGTCGGGACGTGCCCGGCATGGCTGTTGACCTTGCCGCAATGAACCTGCGACGATGATTATTTCATCGAACAAGTGTTGAGCGGATAAAGGCCAAGGACGGTCGCCAATGCCGCCAGGGGGAGGGGATGGCGAAGACATGCCGGTTCTGTCCGGACCCGGAGATCGGACGGTCGCCGAAGGAAGGTCGTCTTGACAATGACCGGCGATCGCGCGCGGGACCCCGGCGATCTCCGGCGACGCCGATGCGGTGTTGGCACCGTTCCGCGCCTTGCTTCGCGTCCCGAATTGGCGGCCTGCGCGCGTCCCTGTTCGGGCTGACGGCGCTGATCCTCGCGAGCTGTGCGGCGCCCCCGAACGCCGCGTTCGATCGGTTTCCCCGCGACGGGTCGGCTGTCGAGGTTCTGCTGATGCCGATCGACATCGAGCTCAGCGAGGTATCGGCGGGCGGGGTCCTTGTTGCGAACCGGGAGTGGACGCAAAAGGCCAAGCGGCATTTGGAGGCGGCGGTCGAGGCGTCTCTCGCGTCGCGTCGCACGCGGTTGCGGCATCTGCCCGCCCTGGCGGAGGATGTCGTGGCGGACCCGGAAATCGCCCAGCTCGTCAAGCTGCATGGGGCCGTCGGATTTTCCATCCAAATCCATCAGTTCCCGTCGCCGCACCAGCTTCCCGGCAAGCAGGGCGGCTTCTCTTGGACCCTCGGCGACGGGGTCGCGCCCTTGCGGGGGCGGACCGGCGCGGATTACGCCCTGTTCATTCTGGTTCGCGACAGCTACGCCAGCGGCAGCCGGAAGGCCGCCATGGTCGTCGGCGCCATATTCGGGGTCGCGGTCGAGGGCGGGAGGCAAACCGGCATGGCGTCGCTTGTCGATCTGAAGACCGGCGACGTGGTCTGGTTCAACCTCTTGAACCGGGATGTCGGAGACCTCCGCGAGGCCGGGCCCGCCGAAGAATCCGTCGCCGCGCTTCTGGCGAACTTCCCGAAATGAGCCGCCGCGTCGGCCGAGGGCGCGCCGCCGCGATCCGCGGGGTCGCGCTGGCGCTCTCGGTCGGCGCGGTTCTGTTCGCTGGCGGGGGCGTCCCGGCGCCGGCTGGTGCCCAGGAAGACGACGGACCCGGCACCGGCGGGGCCGAGGTCCCGGCGACGCCGGTTCCGGATATCCAGCCCGGCGAACGGCCCGATCCGGCGTCTCCGGAAGCGGGTCTGTGGATGCGGGTGAACCGCATTGAGGCGAACATCCGGACCGCCGGAAACCGGATCCAGGATGCGGCGCTGACCGATTATGTCGGATCCATCGTCTGCAAGCTGGCGGGACCCTATTGCCCGGATATTCGGACCTACGTCTTGCGGGTGCCGGGGTTCAACGCGAGCATGATGCCGAACGGCGTCATGCAAGTCTGGTCGGGTTTGCTTCTTCGCATGCGCGACGAGGCTCAGCTGGCCACGATCCTCGGGCATGAGGTCGGTCACTACATCCGGCGGCACTCGATCCAAGAGCTCTTGGATAAACGACAGAGCAGAGGGTTCCTGCTTATTTTCTCGCTGGGCGTCGGTGTGGCGGGGCTGCCCGATTTGGCCGACAGCGCGCTGCTTCTGTCCGAATGGCGCATGGCGGCGTATGGCCGCGACTATGAGCGCGAAGCGGACCGGCTGGGCGCCATTCGGCTGTACGATGCCGGGTACGACCCGCGCGCCGCCCCGGAGGTCTGGGGGCGCGCCATTCGCGAGAACAGCGCGGCCCAGAATCTGGCGGAGTACTCGCTTCTGGCCAGCCATCCGCCGTCGGCGGAGCGCATGGAATCGCTGGCCGCCTTTGCCGAGGAATTGATCGGAGACGGTCCGCCCGGCGAACGCCATGTGGAACGATTTCGCGCCGTTCTCGCGCCCTGGCGCTTCCAATTCCTGACCGACGAGGTGAGCCGGCGAAGTGGGCGAATATTTCCGCTCTTGGAGATGCTTCTCGAAGACGACTGGCGCCAGGGCGAGGTTCAGTATTTCGTCGCGGAGCTCGCCCGACGTTTCGGCTCCGACGATGAGGTGCGCGACGAGGCCCTCCACCTCTTCGAGGGCGCCCGCGGGATGGAGGGAACGCCTCCGGAACTGCACAGATCGCTGGGGTTGCTGTATCTGAGGATGAAACGGCCCGAGGCGGCGCGGTCGGCCTTCGCCGAATATCTGCGGCTGCGCCCCGAGGCGAGCGACCGAGAGATGGTGCGGGCGATGATGACGAAGGGAGAAAAATGATGCGCAGGTCGAGGATGACGGCACGGTTGGCGGCGCTGGCGCTGTCGGCGGTTCTTGCCGGCTGCAGCAACTACGCCCTGCTCCAGCCGGCGCGCATTCAGTTGTCGGCGGTTCACAGCGTGGACAGCGCGATCACATGGAACCGCTCGAACAGGGGAACCTCCGAGGTCTGGACCGTCGACGGGCCGCTCCTGCAGTCGATCCGTTTCGTCAACGGCTTGCGCGATGGCGAGACCCTCTTCTCCGCCGCGGAAGTCAAGAATACCGGCGCGCTGCCACGGTTCGGCAAGGATATGGATCCGTTCGAGGTGGTGGAGTTCCTGAGGTCGACCCTTGCCCTGTCCGGGGTGATCAACGTCCGGGCCGACGGCCTGCGGCCGGCGCCGTTCGGGGATCTGGACGGCTTCCGGTTCGAGTTCGCCCTCGTTCCGGAAAACGGATTGCGCCTCCGCGGCTTCGCCGTCGGCGCCGTCCACGAGGAAAGGCTCTACATGATCGTCTTCACCGCCGCCGCGCTCCACTATTACGACGCCTACAAGGACGTCGCCGAAAGGATCGTGGCCTCGGTCGAAACCCGGACCTGACGCCGCCCGCCGCCGCGCCCTAGCGGCCCGTGAACACCGGCGAGTCGTTCTTGTCGAGGAAGGACTGGACGGCGGTCAAGTGGTCCTCGGTGCCGTGGCAGATCGCCTGCTGCGCGGCGGTCAGGTCCAACAGCCCGTCCAGCGAGGATTCCAGCGACCGGCGCAGCAGCGTCTTCGCCCGGCGCACCGTCGCCGGCGGTCGCGACGCGATGCGCCGGGCTAGGTCCATCGCACGCGGCATCAACTCCTCGGGCGCCACGCAATCGAGCGCCAGGCCGATCTCCTTCGCCTCGGCGCCGTCGATCATGCGCCCGGTCAGGATCATCTCGGCGGCGCGTTGCGGGCCGATGCGCCGGGGCAGGAACCAGGCGCCCCCGGCCCCGGGCAGGATGCCCAGATTGATGAAGGATTCGCAAAACCGCGCCTCCGTCGAGGCGAGGGTGAAGTCGCAGTAATAGGTCAGGTTGCAGCCGGTCCCCATGGCCGCGCCCTGGACCGCGGCGATGGAGGGGACGCGCAGTCGCTGGAAGCTGCGGGGCAAGCGTTGGACCTCCTGGGCGTAGCGGTCCTGTAGCTCGACCGTCGGGCCGCCGAACTGGCCGCGCTTCTCGCGCATTTCGTTCAGATCGCCGCCGGCCGAGAAATGCTTGCCCTCGGCCGACAGCAGAAGGACCCGCGCCGCGTCGTCCCCGTTCACCCGGTCGAGGGCGTCGCAGATCTCGTCGAGCATGTCCATGCCGGAAAAGGCGTTCAGATTGTCGGGCCGCGCCAGGATCAGATGGGCGATGCCGTCCTCGACGGAGAGCTTGATGTTCTTGTAGGTCATCGTCTTCCTCGATGGGTTCGGGCGCCGTCGGGCGCGGGACAGATCGTCGGCACATGCTGGTTGCCGGCCGCCCAGCCGTCAACCCGGTTGCGGGCGGGCCGGGGACCACTATGTTGACGGCATGGAGACGACAACCGCTTCCGCCGAGGCGGCGCGCAACGCGGTCGCATTGCTGACGGTCAAGGAAATGGGGCGGGCCGACGCCGCCGCCATCGCCGCCGGCGTCGGCGGTGCCCAACTGATGGAGGCGGCCGGCGCCGGAGTCGCGGCCGCCGTCCGGTCCCTGGGCGCGCCGCGTCCGGTCGCGGTCCTCTGCGGTCCCGGAAACAACGGCGGCGACGGCTTCGTCGCGGCGCGCCATCTGCGCGACGCCGGATGGCCGGTGCGGCTCGGCTTGCTGGGCGAGGTGGCGGCGCTGAAGGGCGACGCGGCAATCATGGCCGGACGCTGGGAAGGCTCCGTCGAGCGTGCCTCGGCGGCGCTGCTGGACGGCGCCGCGTTGGTCGTCGACGCGCTGTTCGGCGCCGGGCTGGCGCGGCCCCTGGACGGCGCCGTCCGGGATCTGGTCGAGGAGATCGGCCGGCGCGGGCTCGATTGCATTGCCGTCGATATGCCGAGTGGCGTCGACGGCGATAGCGGCCGGGTGTTGGGCGCGGCGCCGCGCTGCGTGGCGACGGTTACCTTCTTTCGCCGCAAGCCGGGCCATCTGCTCTATCCCGCCCGCGGCTTGTGCGGGCGGATCGATGTTGTCGATATCGGCATCCCCGATTCGGTCCTGGCCGAGATCGCGCCGCGCTGCTGGGAGAACGGTCCCGCCCTGTGGCGCCTCCCCCGGCCCGGACCCGAGGACCATAAATATACCCGTGGCCATGTCCTGCTACGCGGCGGAGAGACGATGATCGGCGCCGCCAGGCTGGCCGCCATGGGCGCGCGCCGGGCCGGCGCCGGGATGGTCACCGTCGCCTGTCCGCCGGAAGCCTGGCCCGTTTACGCCGCTGGGGCGCCGGGCACGATCTGCCTGCCGGTCGCCGACGGTGGCGCCTTCACCGGTCTGCTGGCGGACGCGCGTCGGAATGCGATCCTGGTCGGCCCCGGCAACGGGGTGACCGAGGCCACCCGCGACGCGGCCCTCGCGGCCCTCGCGACCGGCCGGGCTTGTCTGCTGGACGCCGATGCCCTGACCGTGTTCGAGGGCGCGGCCGCCGAGCTGTTCGACGCCATCGCCGGCCCCTGCCTGCTGACCCCCCATGACGGCGAGTTCGATCGGCTGTTCGGCGGCGCGGTTCCCGGCGCCGAGGCCGGCCGTCCGGCCCGGGCGCGCGCGGCGGCGGCGCTGAGCGGCGCGACGGTTCTGCTGAAGGGCGCCGACACGGTGATCGCCGATCCCGACGGCCGGGTCCTGATTAACGCGAACGCGCCGCCCGACCTCGCCACCGCCGGCGCCGGCGACGTGCTGGCCGGGATGTGCGCCGGATTGCTGGCCCAGGGCATGGCGCCTTTCGAGGCCGCGGGCGCGGCGGCATGGATGCATGGCGCGGCGGCAACGGCGGTCGGGCCGGGCCTGATCGCCGAGGATCTGGAACGGGCCTTGCCCGGCGTGCTGCGCGGGCTGCGCGCGGGCGCGTGACGCCCGCCTCGGGTGCGGTCGATCCGCCAACGTCAAGGGCGGGCACGCGTCGACCCCGGGCACGCGTCAAACAAACGTCAACATTTATCGTTAATCCTGGAGGGAAGGGGAATGACCAAGGCAACGCGGAACGACGGAGATTCGGCCATCGGTTTCCTCGACCGAACCATTGGCAATCTGTCGAAGGCGTGGCGCGAAATCGCCGCCGGCGCGCGCCCGACCGACAGGGCGCCCGCCATCGCGGGCGATCCCGCCCGGCTGCGCGCGCAGATGGCGGATTGTCTGGCGGGGCGGGGCGGCGCGGTCTCGGCGCGCGGCCGCGCGGCGGCGCTGGGACGGGCTTATCTGGAACTGGACCCAGAGGGGCGGGGCGCGTTCCTCGGAGTTCTCGCCCGCGAATTCGACGTCGACCACGATGCCGCCCAACTCGCCGCCGCCCGGCTCGCGGCGGCCAAGGACGCCGATGCCCGCCGGGCCGGCGAAAAGGCGATGCGCGCGGCGCTGCGACCGCCGCGGGTCGAACTGTTGCGGCAGTTCAATGCGCTGCCCCAGGGGTTGAAATTCCTGGTCGATATGCGCGCCGATCTGTTGCCCTTGCGCCGCAAGGACCCGGCGCTGGCCGATTTGGACGGCGATCTGCGCCGCCTGCTCACATCCTGGTTCGATGTCGGCTTCCTGGAACTGCGGCGGATCGGCTGGAACGAGCCGGCGGCGCTGTTGGAAAAGCTCATCGCCTATGAGGCGGTCCATGCAATCCGCGATTGGCGCGACCTCAAGAACCGGCTCGATTCGGACCGGCGTTGTTTCGCCTTCTTCCATCCCGACATGCCCGACGAGCCGCTGATCTTCGTCGAGGTCGCCCTGGTCCAGGGCCTCGCCGACGGGATCCTGCCGCTTCTCGACGAATCGGCGCCCTTGCTGGACCCGGCGGAGGCGGACACGGCGATCTTCTATTCGATCTCCAACGCCCAGAGGGGGTTGGCCGGGATCCGGTTCGGCGATTTCCTGATCAAGCGCGTCGTCGCCGAGCTGGCGCGCGAATTTCCGAACCTCAAGACCTTCGCCACCCTGTCGCCGATCCCCGGCTTCGTGGCCTGGCTGAAGGACCGGATCGCCGCGGACGACGCGCCCGCCTTGACCGACGGCGAAAAGGCCGACCTGGCGGCGCTCGGGGTCGATCCGCCCGACGCGGCCGGCCTGCTCGCCTTGGCGCGGACGGTGGACGGGCGCGCGCAGGCGGCCTGTCGCGGGCCGTTGATGCGCATCTGCGCCGACTATCTCCTGCATGCCAAGCGCGACGGCCGCCGAGCCCGCGACCCGGTCGCCGACTTCCATCTGGGCAACGGGGCGCGCATGGAGCGGTTGAACTGGGACGCCGACCGGTCGCCAGGCGCGGTCGCGGCCTCGGCGGGGATGATGATCAACTATCTGTACAAGCTGAGCGACATCGAGCGAAACGTCGAGACCTACAGCGGCACCGGGCGCATCGCCGCCTCCGGCCCCCTGCGGTCCTTGGCCAAGGAATAGACTCGCGCGCCGTCACGGCCCCGAAGGCGATTTTCCTTTTTTAACAGGCCGTTAAGACTTCGTTCCTAGTCTCCCTTCATAGGGGCGGCAAGGGCCGCTTCGCATGTCCCTTGGGGGAACTCGCATGCTCTTTCGTCGCGAACAGGATTGTCGCGCCGACGAACGGTCGGAACGGGCCGACCGGGCGGATAGGATTCGCGAGGGTGCCGTGTTCCGCCGGGTCGACCGTGCCAACCTGGTGCATGAGGCGCAGGTCCTCAACGTCTCGGACGTCGAGGTCGCGGGCGGCGTGTGTCATGTGACCTATCTGGCGAAAACCAGTCGCGCCGTCGCCGGCGGACCCGAGGTCGCCGACCAGCGGGTTCTGTGCCTGCAATCCTTTCTCGACCTCTATCCCGAAGCGGTGGAGGGCGGAGCGACGGACGCGCCGTCGTCCGATGCCGCCGGCGGGCCCCGCGACAAGCGGGCCGTCTTCTACGTTCTTTAAAGTCTGGCGTTAGATTCTGGACGGCCCCGACTCCGAAGGGGGCTCGGGTCCCGGAGGCGAAACGCGCCCGCCGCTCGTTTGACGGGGTCGTGGCGGCGGTCGCGTCGGGGCCGCGAACAACCGCGTTTCATCTCCTGGTCGATATGGTATAGAGGGCGGCGCGGAATCGCGGCCAAGGCCGCCGTGCGGCGCGACCCGTCGGGCGTCATGCGGGCGTGGTGGAATTGGTAGACACGCCAGATTTAGGATCTGGTGACGCAAGTCGTGGGGGTTCAAGTCCCTCCGCCCGCACCAAGTCCCGCCGGCGGAGACGCCGGCATGATTTTTCCGCATCCCGCCGCCGATCCGGCCCGGATCGATCCGGCCCGGGTCGATCCGGATTGATAAGAATGGAAGTCACGCAGGGAAGTTCATGCAAGTAACCGAAACCCAGGAAGACGGCCTCAAGCGGGGTTTCGCGGTCGTCGTTCCGGCCTCCGAACTCAGCGACCGCGTCGAGGCGCGCTTGATCGATCTCGCGCGGCAGGTGCGCATGCCGGGATTTCGCCCCGGCAAGGTGCCGGTCAAGTTGATGCGCCAGAAATACGGCGAGTCGATCAAGGGCGAGGTGTTGCAGGAGGTGGTCAACGAGACCTCGCGGCAACTGCTCGACGAACGCGGATTGCGGCCCGCCCTGCAACCCCAGATCGACGTGACCGCCTTCGAGGACGAGGCCGATCTGGAATATGACATGACCGTCGAGGTCCTGCCCGAGATCGAGGCCCCGGACCTGGCGGCGATCAAGATCGAGAAGCTGGCGATCGAGGTCGCCGAGTCCGAGATCGACGAAGGCGTGGCCCGGGTCGCCGAGCAGCATCGCACCTTCCAGCCGTTGGAAAAGGCCCGCGCGGCGGCGGACGGCGACATGGTGATCGTCGATTTCGTCGGCAAGATCGACGGCGAGGCGTTCGAGGGCGGCAGCGGCGAGGGCATCTCGCTGCATCTCGGCTCGGGCAGCTTCATCCCCGGTTTCGAGGATCAACTCGTCGGCGCCAAGGCCGGCGAGGAACGCGCCGTCGAGGTCACCTTCCCCGAAGATTACGGCGCCGAGCACTTGGCCGGCAAGGCGGCGGTGTTCGAGGTCAAGGTCAACGAGGTCCAGGAGGCGGTGGACGCCGCGATCGACGATTCGCTGGCCCAGAAGATGGGGCTGGAGAATCTGGCGGCGCTGCGCGACGCGGTGCGCGAACAGATCGCCAGCGAGTATCAGCAGGCCTCGCGCGCCCATCTCAAGCGCGCCCTGCTGGACAAGCTTGCCGAGACGGCGGACTTCCCGGTGCCCGAGGGCTTGGCGGATAGCGAGTTCGACGCGATCTGGAAGACGCTCGAACAGCAAAAGGCGCGCGGCGCGCTGGAAGAAGAGGACGCTGCCAAGAGCGACGATGAATTGAAGGCCGAGTATCGGGGCATCGCCGAGCGGCGCGTGCGCCTCGGCCTGTTGATGTCGGAGATCGGGCGGCTGAACAACATCGAGGTGCAGGAAGCCGATATCAACCGCGCCCTGATGAACGAGGCCCGCCGGTTCCCCGGCCAGGAACAGAAGGTCATCGAATTCTACCAGACCAACGCCGAGGCGCGCTCCAGCCTGACCGGTCCTCTGTTCGAGGAAAAGGTGTTCGACTTCATCACCGAGATGGCCGATGTCGGCGAACGCAAGGTCTCGGCGGAGGAGTTCAAGACCGAGATCGAGGCCGACGTGGCGGCGAAGGCGCCGGGCAAGAAGGGCGCGGCGAAGAAGGCGGCCAAGAAGGCCGCCAAGAAGGCGCCCGCCAAGAAGGCCGCGAAAAAGGCCGCCAAGAAGGCGCCGGCCAAGAAGGCGCCGAAGACGTAGGCGCGTCAGACAGAACGCTTCCGACAATCGGGGCCGACAGGCACCCGGCGAGGACGAACAGCCCCCGCGAGGACGAACCGCAATGACCGATCCGATCGAACCTTACATGAGCACCCTCGTCCCCATGGTGGTCGAACAGACCAACCGGGGGGAGCGGGCCTTCGACATCTATTCGCGCCTTCTGAAGGAGCGCATCATCTTCATTACCGGGCCGATCAACGATCTGGTCTCCAGCCTGGTCTGCGCCCAGCTCCTGTTCCTGGAGTCGGAGAACCCGACCAAGGACGTCTCGATGTACATCAATTCGCCGGGCGGGATCGTGACCTCGGGCCTGGCGATTTACGACACCATGCAATATGTGCGCCCCGACATTTCGACCGTTGTCGTCGGCCAGGCGGCGTCGATGGGGTCGCTGCTGCTGGCCGCCGGCGCCAAGGGCAAGCGCTATTCGCTGCCCCATGCCCGGATCATGGTTCACCAGCCGTCGGGCGGCTTCCAGGGTCAGGCGACGGATATCGAGATCCATGCCCGCGAGATCCTCAGCCTGCGCCACCGGCTGAACGAGATCTACGTCGCCCACACCGGCAAGGATATCGAGGCGATCGAGGAGGCGCTGGAGCGCGACCGGTTCATGGCCCCGGACGAGGCGCTGGGGTTCGGCCTGATCGACGAGGTGGTCGAATCGCGCCCGAAACCGGCCGAGAAGGAGGCCGGCGGCAAGGCGGGCGACGGCGACGGATCCTCGGATTAACGGTATATTGATGGGGCGGGGACTAGAATGCTTCCTGCCCGGGACCTATCTAGTAGCGGGCGGCGCGACGGCGTCATCGGCGGTTTTCCCCACGGGTCCGTCGATCGCGGGGCGGAAGTTCGCCATTGTGCCGGCCCCGACCGAATGGCTAAAGTGATTCGGTCGACATCGGATCCAGCGACGGAGCCTTCATGACCAAGTCCAGCGGCGGCGATTCAAAGAATACGCTCTACTGTTCCTTTTGCGGGAAGAGCCAGCACGAAGTCCGTAAGCTGATTGCCGGGCCGACCGTGTTCATCTGCGATGAATGCGTCGAGCTGTGCATGGACATCATTCGCGAGGAGCACAAGACCTCGCTGGTGAAGTCGCGCGACGGCGTGCCCACGCCGCAGGACATCTGCGAGGTGTTGGACGATTACGTCATCGGCCAGGACCACGCCAAGCGGGTGCTCTCGGTCGCGGTGCACAACCACTACAAGCGG
>Ga0070729_10003360_pt1 | contig 18760 bp, 18 predicted proteins | sample tdDd472_FD_66725 | JGI IMG/M metagenome (GOLD analysis project Ga0070729, IMG submission 66725) | Marine sediment microbial communities from the Atlantic coast under amendment with organic carbon and nitrate - tdDd47.2 | ecosystem: Environmental > Aquatic > Marine > Coastal > Sediment | place... | reverse complement strand
CCGCCCACGATTAAGATTTGTTTATTATCTACAGCAGTTTCATGGCTGCATTCACATCCCAATTCCCATGAACTATTTTGTTCAGTGCGGCCACGATCTTGGCAGGTTCCTTGTGTTGGAAGATGTTTCTGCCAACTGACAGGCCTGCACCACCAGCTTGGATTGAATCGTAGACCATTTGAACGAGGTCGCGGTCACTTTCCAGCTTGGGTCCTCCGGCGATGACAACAGGTACGCAGCATCCTTCTACTACGGTTTTGAAGGACTCGGGATCGCCTGTATAATTCACCTTAACGATGTCTGCACCCAATTCCACTCCGACTCTGGCGCAATGAGCCACCACCTGCGGGTCGTATTCGTTATCGATTTTAGGGCCGCGTGCGTACATCATTGCCAGGACAGGCATACCCCATTCATTGGCTTCGGAGCAAAGTGCGCCGAGGTCGGACAACATTTGCGATTCGGTTTCATCGCCCAGATTGACGTGAACGGATATGGCGTCTGCTCCGAGCTTGAGAGCGTCAGAGACAGTGCCCACCAAAGTTTTTGCATTGGGGTGTGGTGACAGTGATGTTGATGCGGACAGATGGATGATCAGGCCGATGTCCTTGCCACCAGCACGGTGGGAACATCTGGGGATGCCTTTATGCATAAGCATGGCATTGGCACCGCCCTCGGCTACCTGATTGACGGTTTCTCGCAGGTCTATCAATCCGTAAATGGGGCCGACGGTCACGCCGTGATCCAGAGGAACAACAATGGTACGGCCGTTGTTGCGGTTCATGATGCGTTCCATGCGAATGGCTTTTCCGAGATGCATTGGACTCTCCTTGTTTTTTTGACCAGCGGTGCGGCTTCCCCCAAAAAAAAAGAGGCCGCGGATTTCGCCGCGGCCTCTTGGGTGTTTTTTTAGATTTAAATACTAGTGCACACCAAGACCGCAGGCGTTCCTGAAATAAAAGCTAAAAAAGAAAAAGAAACGAGTGGTGATGTTGTGCATATATTTTGGGTATCCGTTTAGTTTGCGCCCTGTCAAGTAGAGTTTCTGTAACAGAGCAGCAGGTTACCGGCTGTCTAGTCCACCAGAGCGATGCATTTAAATTCTACCAGGCCACCCAAGGGCAGGCCGGCAACCTGAATGGCAGCACGGGCTGGTTTGTGGTCGGTGAAATATTCGGAGTAGATGGCGTTCAGGTCAGCAAACTTCCCCATATCCATGACGAACACATCAACAGCCAAAACTTTTTCTAGAGAGGAGCCTGCTTCTTCCAGAATGGCTTTCATGTTTTCGAGAGCCTGTTTGGTCTGAGCCTCGAAGCCTTCCGCAAGTTTGCCTTCACCGGGAATAATACCGAGCTGGCCTGATACGAACAGCATGCCGTTGGCGGTGGTGGCCTGAGAGTAGGGACCGACGGCGGCCGGGGCTGTGTCTGTGTGAATCAGTTTGATGTCGGACATGTGTTTCTCCTTTATTGTACGGTTTGTCTGGGTTTTCCCCAGAGATACTTGTCACAGAAAGATTGTGGGAGTCGGCGTGTGATCTGGACCAGAATAGCCATGGCCACGAGACCGAAGAGTAGGCGTCCCCAGAATATACCACTCAGGTGGCCGCCAATGAGCATCATGAGCAAGGTATCCTCGATCATGGAGTGACACAACCCCATCAGTGTGAGGGAATAGAAAACATCCTTGCGGTCGATGCGGCCAGACTGGGATTCGTTGATGATCAATCCACCGCCATAGGCCAGTCCGAGGGTAAAGCCGATGATGGTGATAGTCGATGCCTTTGGACCAATGCCGATGAGTTTGAGCACTGGTCGCAGGAGGGCATTCATCAGATCGACAGCACGGATGGCCGACAAAATGCGCATCATGATCATGAGGCCGAGTACGATGCCGAAGATCGAGAGCAGATTTTTGGTCTCTCCCCAAGCCCATTGAAGCAGGGTGGGGTCGGTTGGGCCTGAACTTTGAAAGAGAATGACGGCCGGTTCCTGGAGTGTGCCACTGGTTGTGTATGTCCAGTGCAGTATCAGGCCGAGTGCGAATGCTCCAAATAATCGGGAGAGAATCTGAAACACGAATTTTGCACCGGATCGTTGGGCAATGGCTCCTTCAACGAGGAAACCGTGACCAATGAGAAGTATGACGGCAAAAATGGTGACCTGTTCTGTGTTCAGAGTCATGTCACGGGCGAGAGAGAGAAAAACGATGAGGCCGGCATACATGGAGTTGACCATGGCTGTAGCCCAGGCAAGTCCAAGTTCGGCAGGAAGGCCGAGCAGTCCCATTATCGGTTTGAGTGGCATGGCGACATACTGAATCAGGTCTAATTCCTGCAGCAGTTTGACTCCGATAATGACCGGAATCATGACCTTGAACAGTTCGTAACAAGCGGAGAGAGCGTCTCGGATGAGCTCGTGGGCGAGAGTGAAAATTTTGTTCATGGTGCTCCTTTAATCGGAGCGACCATAGAGTATCTTTTATTAAAAGAAAAGGGAGTCCCGAAGGACTCCCTTGATTGTCTATCTGATCTGTGAAGTTAGACGAACGTCTTGGCAATTTGGTAGACGACAACCGCCATTCCGAAGGCAAGTGTTGTTGAACCGACCACGCTGAAGGCCGCCCATTTCCAGCTTGATTCCCGTGCCATGGTGACCACGGTCACGAAGCAGGGCGCATAAAGCATGGTGAAGATGATAAGGGCGAGAGCCGAGGCCTTGGTGAACAGAGGGTCTGCCACCAGTCTGTCAGACAGCGGTTGTGCTTCTTCGGTATCTACTTCACCCAGCGAGTAGGCTGTTCCGAGAGTAGAGACAATGACTTCCTTGGCCGCGAAGCCGCCGGTCAGGGCGATGTTCACACGCCAGTTAAAACCAGCAAGTTCGGAGATAGGCTCAAGAGACGTACCAATGCGTCCGGCAAAGGTGTGTCTGATCGCTTCTTCGGCTTCTGTATTGTCGATCTTTGCGATGGCCTCTTCAACCTGTGTGGCGGCACGCAGTGATTCGTAGTGAGTGAGACGTTCTTCCGGCAGTTGTGGGAAGGTCATCATGGCCCAGAGCAGGATGGAGATGCCGAGAATGACGGTACCCGCTTTCTTGGCGTATTCCCAGGTGCGTTCCCAGGTGTGGATAAGCACACCACGTAGCGTGGGCATGCGATAGGGCGGCAGTTCCATGACGAACGGTGTGGAAGCTCCTTTGATGACTGTAGAGCGAAGGATACGGGCCACGATAAGGGCCATTGCCCAAGCGCACAGAGTGATCATGAGCATGACCGTAGCTGCGTTCTGCGGAAAGAAGGCGGCGGTCAGCATGAGAAAGACTGGAACCTTTGCGCCGCAAGTCATGTAAGGAGCCACGAACAGGGTTGCCAGTTTTTCTTTGGGGCTTCTTAATGTGCGTGCGGCCATGACGCCGGGTACGGCGCAACCACCGGCTATGCCTCCGGAGACGATAAAGGGCAGCACAGAGGTGCCGTGCAGACCGAATATCTTGAATATGCGGTCAAGCATGTACGCCATGCGGGCAATGTAGCCTGAGTCTTCCAGAGCGGAGATCATCAGGAACATGAACATGATGAGTGGCACAAATCCGAGGACGCCACCGACGCCGTCGATGATTCCGGAAACAACCAGCGAACGAAAGTGCCCATCAGGCAGGGCATTGTAGGCCGTGTCGCCCATCCAGCCAAAGAGCATTTCCAACCATCCCATGGGGATTTCGCCCACGGTGAAGGTTATTTTATAAATGAGATAGACGATGCCGAGCATAATGGCCGGGCCGAGGAAACGGTGGGTGAGCACCTTGTCCATCTGATCGGAGCGACTGATGCGATCTTCGTCAAGTACGGGGTAGGACACCACGTCTTTGATCATGCCTGCGATAAAGCCGTAGCGGTGGTCGGCGATGAGTGCGTCAGGTCGGGCATTGAGCGTCTTCTCCGTGTGGTCGGCAACTTCGCGAGCCATGGCTTCAAGCTTGTCCGACAGGGCTGTGTTGACCATGCGGCCTTTGACAACAACATCTTCGTCGCGTTCAAGGTATTTGATGCCGGTCCAGCGGGCCGGGACCTTTTCAGTGAGGAAATTTTCGGCCTCAATGAGTTTGACCATGTTATCCAGAACGGGATCAAGGTCTGGACCGTAGGAAATGTTTAACGGTTTCCAGGCTCCATTCTGTTCTTTGGCAAGATCCAGTGTCGCTTTCAGGAGTTCCTGTGTACCTTGATCACTTCTGGCAACCGTTTCGACCACAGCGCAACCGGAGAGCTTGGAAAGGCGTTCACTGTCGATCTGTTTGCCGCTGCTGCGAACTTCGTCCATCATGTTGAGGCCGAGTACAAGAGGAACACCGAGTTCCATGATCTGGACAGCCAGATAGAGGTTTCGCTCCAGAGCGTCGGCGTTCATGATGTCGATGACAACTTCAGGGCGTTCGTCCACGAGAAAGTTACGAGAAACCAGTTCCTCCTGCGTATATGCAGTCAATGAATAGGTGCCGGGCAGGTCCACCAGTTCAATGGAATCGCCGTTGGTGTGGATGTGGCCGATTTTCTTTTCAACAGTAACGCCTGGCCAGTTTGCGACATGCTGTCTCGCACCTGTCAGTGCGTTGAACATGGTGGTCTTGCCGCAGTTGGGATTGCCTGCGATGCCAATGGTGTATTCTGCCATCGCTTAATCCTCCAGCAAGGTGACTGTGATGTGATCGGCTTCGCTGTTGCGAAGAGTCAAGGTGAAGTCCTTGAGCCGCAGAGCGACAGGGTCCTTGAGCGGAGCCTTGCCGATAACATGAACTTCCGTGCCGGAGATAAGGCCCATGTCACGGATTCGTCTACCGAGTTCTCCCTCGGCGGCAACTGTTTTGATCTTGAGCTTTTGATTGACCTTAGCTTTTCTCAAACAAAAATCTTGAGACATTATCTATATCCTTGAAATGTTCTGGTTGATAATAGATATCAACGATGGTGCAAAAAAATTAACGCGAACCTGGGCAGCTGTTGTTGTTTGGGCTGTCCTGAATGCTCGAGCATGAACCAGACTGCCCACAACCTGTACAGTTGCAAGATGTTTCTGTTGACGTGAACTGCTTGATGAGCCTGCGGCCAACGAATATCGCAGCAATAATGACTATGCCAATGACAAGTATTGTATCGAACATTATGATCCCCTCAAAGTTTTGACCTGAGTTTCAGGCCGGACAAGAGAGTAGTAATGATGTTGAGAATCAGTGTCAAGTGGTTTGAGGTTGTTTTTTATGAGTAGGGCGAGCGGTGATCTTTGGCTATTTGGGCGATTGTTGTAAAAGGAAGCGTGCTGATTGTATTCGGTAGACAGTGTGGTTAGTGCCCTTTGTGTCTGTTTAGGTAAAAAAACATCGTGGACGGGGGAGGGATGGTTTGGTAGTGGTCGAACCCATATGAACACACCACAACTTGATACACGAATTTCAAAAATTTGCGGCAATGCGATTGTAGTTTCCGGCAGTGCTAGAAGCGGAACAACCATTATGGGTAAGATCCTCCATAGCCTTGAAGGCGTTGAGTATTCCTTTGAGCCGCCTATGCTGTTTTCATTGTTTGCACTCATGGAAAAAATAGATTGTTCGGCTTGGCGTTTATTGTATGAGACATATTTGTATGAAGAGTTTTTCATCAACGCATTGAGTGGCAGACATCTTAATTGCAACCGGGGTGATGATAGTTCCATCTTTGCTGTCAAATCTATGAGTGAGGTCGACAAGCGACTGGCTTGTTCGATCGGCAAAAGTGAAGCTGAGAAGATTGCAGCCAATTCAGTGTTGGCCTATAAAATGCCTGATGTGGTGCCTTTTTTAAGTTTGTTGAAGCAGTATTATCCACAAACGCGGTTGGTCATGATGCGGCGTAACGCAATTGATACCTTTCACTCCATTAAGTGTAAAGGGTGGTTTAGTGATGCTATGTTGCGTAATGAAAATCTGAATTGGCCCAATACGTTTATTAATGGTTTACGAGTTCCTTTCTGGGTTAAGCCCCAGGACCATGAAAAGTGGGCCGCTATGGATGAATTGCATCGCATCGCTTATTATTATCTTCAGACAAATGGTGACATATCGGTTTTGAAACCATCATTGGTTATTGACTATGATGAATTTGTTACAGCGCCGCATGAGACGGTCACGACGTTGGCAAAGACATTGGGATTACAGTTCGGGGCAAAGACCGAAGAAGTGTTAGCGACTGTTTCCAAGACAGATAAGGAACGTCCCGCCAGTTTATTGGATGGGTTGGAGCCATTGGTCAAGGCTCAGGTTGAAAAGTATTCTTCGTCACAGCACATAAGGTTATAAAGATGCTGTGCGCTATTCCTATAGAGACCACTATTCGAGAGTTGGATGGAGTCTTATATCAGGCTCTTCACCTTGCCAAACGGGGCCTGCCTACGTTGATTGGAGAACGGGTTGTGAATCAGATTGTCGAGAACTCCGGCAAACCTGTTATTTATTTCAACAACGATCATTTTGCGTCCATTGGTGAAGCTGTAAAAAAATCTGAAGGGCGCGTGGTGAACATTCACGCTGAAGGTATCAATCTCGTTGATAGCCCTCATGTCACCGGACTTTTTGCCAAATCAGCTGCCCAAGCCTCTGTTTTGTGTGCATGGGGGGAACGGCAGGCGCATCTTGTCAAAAGTGCATTGACTGAAGATATAGTTGATCATGTCATCGTTACTGGACATCCTTCTTTTGATTTGGCTCATGAAAGATTTTGTAGGTACTATGAAAATCCTGAAATTGTTGAGCGATACGGGCGGGATTACATACTTATCAACACGAATTTTGCGTATATAAATCACATGATGGGGTTGGAAAAATATATACATATGATTCGGAAGAGTATTGAGATATTCAATGATGACGACCACATCCGTTCTGTTCGCGTTTTAGCTGCATATCAGGAAAGTTTGATGTACCCTTTCATTGAACTGGCAAAATCCCTTGCTCGTGAATTTCCTTCAAAGTACGTGATCATTCGGCCTCATCCTGTAGAATCGGCTGAAATGTATGTTAAGGCGTGTAGTTCTCTTCCCAATGTGGTTGTTTCGAAGGAAGGTTCGGTGAGAGAGTGGCTGGCGACTTCCGGGGCCGTTATACATCATGATTGCACCACGGGCATTGAGTCTTTGTTCATGAGAAAACCGACTATTCATTTTCGTCCTGTCTTTGACGCAAGTATTGCAGCTCATATAGCTTCTTTAGCCGGTGTTTCGGCGACAACAGAACAAGAAGTTCTGGATATTGTTCGTAATGGGGAGGTTCCCAAGGACGTGGTGGATGCTCAGTTAGGGTCCTTGGAGCCCTATTTTGCCAATTTAAAGCAGAATGCCTCCGAGGTGTTGGCAGGTATTGCTCAAGAGTATGCCAGGGGTGTTGAAACTTGGATGCCCCAACCACTTGGGGTGATGCAGGATATTAAGGTGTGGAGAAAATATTTGAGTAAGCGTCTTCGCGCTTTGCAACCCGGGCACAATGGGCGCAAAGTAAAACATTCATTGGTAAAATTCTCACGGTTGCCAATGAGTGTTGTGAAAGGGCGACTAGAGAGGCTTCGACAGATAGAGTCCGATCTGCCGGACGTTAACGTGGTTCGACTCTGTCTTGATACTTTTTTGATTGTGCCTAAAAATATCTGATTTGATAGGGACCTGTTGTAAAGGGTAAGGGTAAAGGAATATATCCAAGTTTTATTGATATCCTTATGTGAAATTAGGAAAAAGCCTGGAAGTTTAAAGATGGTTTTTTTGTTCTGTATATTTTGTGACCAACGGGCTTGTAGAGGATTTTGGTACAAGGCTGTTTGATAGAGGAGACAACTGATGAGTGACGATTCCAAAGAATTCATGGCGTGGATGGATGCTCTTGCTAAAGGTATTATTGCTGGAGGAGCCATTGGATATCTTTTTAGCTTGACTGATTTAATGGCCCCAGGAAAAGGGGTTGTACTTGGCGGATTGGCAGGTTGTCTTGCAGCGATAACTTTCAAGAACAGACAGGATGACAAAAAAAATCAGGACTAATTGCAGTCCTGATTTTTTTTTGAATTACTCAAATGTAAATGAGTGTGATTGAGAACGTTCCGTCAAGTCTAATCTTCTGGCAGATTTTCTACAATCGTTTTTAGCTTCCAGTTTCCATCCACCTTGTCCCACAGGTGGGGGGTGCGGAAGTGATCAGCTATTTCCCAGAATTTTTCTTCATTCATATCAAGATAATCTAGGAATTCCGGGAAGTATCTTTTTGGAAATTCACCATCATAGCGGTGAACTAGAGCCACAGCTTCTTCGCGGGTAATATGCCTGCTGCGAACTTCCATGGATGCGTCGCGGGTGGTCCGCCCCATGCCGAATTTGAGATAACCGAACCAGAAATGGAACCCATCGGTTTTGTCATCAAGGCTAGCGTACTTGGTGTACGTGCCCTCACTGCGTTCAGGGTTGGTTTCGAATTCTGCGTTTTCAACGGCGCAATAGTAGTTCTCTTGCGGAATCCATTTCTTGTAATAGGAGAACCAATGCATCTCCAATCCAAGTTTTTCAACTGTTTCGGGCGGTGGGGCTTTATAGATATCCAAAGAGTGAGGTAAGAGTTCATTCTTGTTGAACACACCGCATTCTTCACCTATCTTGGCGAGGTCATCTACGCCATTGCCTCTGAAATAGAGTTCGTTCCAATCACGGACATCTTCGTAGGCTTTGTCAAGCGCGTGTAAGCTTCCTCCGTATTCTAATTCACCATTTTCACCGTAGAACACGAGGGGAATATTGAATTTTTGGGCGATTTGCATGGCGAAGGACTTTTGTCCCCAAGCAAATGGATCCCATGCATCGCCGTTGCATTCAAGAGCGGTGCGGGAGAGTTTACGATGGATGACACCATCCGGCATACAAAACAAGTTGTTATATCCAGAGTGGATAAACTGATCGTAATTTCTTCGGCCAATGTCGGTATACATGAAAGGCGTCCAAGTGACGGTCAAGGGATGCATGCCATACTGGTGCTTGAGCATGTATGCGACATAGGTTGAATCTTTGCCACCGCTGGAAGGGACGATGCAGTCATAGCTGCCGTCAGTGGAACGGTGCCTGTTCAGAAGTTCCACTAATTCTTTTTCACGGGTATCCCAGTCCAGCGTCTCCTTAAGATCGGCATAGCGACAGGCAGAGCAGATGCCTTCCTTGTCAAAGGTGATGCGGGGGCGCTGGTTGGAAGTGACGCAGCGTTTACAGAATTTTACATCCCTAGGAAGATTTGGCAGTTGGTTGTCTGCAATGGGAAAGCCAGACGGTTGTTCTTTGAAAAGTTTTCTCATGATGTCGCTTTTTATGTTTTTTGTATGAAAGCCTTGAGGATGGCCAGTCCATCCGGGCCGCTGAGCTCCGGGTGAAACTGGCAACCGCATACGTTACCGCGGCGGACAGCAGAAACAAACCGGGTTGGTCCGTATTGGGTGACGCTTAAGATATCATTTTTATCATCTGGCTGGGCCACGTATGTGTGGACAAAATATGCGGAGTTTCCTTTCGGAACATCCTGGAATTCAGTTTGCGCCCAGTGTGTGTCATCTTGAGGTGGTTCAAGTGGCGCCCATCCAATATGAGGTACGGGGACTTCTGAGTTCTGTTTGCCGTCGAACATATGGACCACTGTACCGGGGATCAGTCCCAGACCTTCATGCTGTCCGAATTCATTACTTTTGGAAAGCAGAAGTTGCATGCCCAGGCAGATGCCTAGAAGCGGTTTGTTATCTGCACCCCGTTGACGGAGGGTGTCGATGAGATCGCGCTCCCTCAGGTAGTTCATGCCATCGCCAAATGCGCCAACACCAGGGAGAATAACTTTTTCTGCTTTTTTAATAACTTCTTTGTCGCTGGTGATAACTGCTTCCCGTCCGGTCAGGCATTGAATCGCGCGACCGAGGTTGAAAAGATTACCAATACCGTAATCCACGATGACCACATCTGCCGGATTCGATTCGCAACGGATATTTTCAGTTGGCAGGTCCATGCGGCATGCGGCTCCAGCATTGACAAGTGCGTCCTTGGCGTCCGAGACGGAATGGCAGGAAATTTTGCCTTTGAGGTAGGCAATTGTCTTTGTGCGCGATTGCTCTATGAACGAGGTATTACCTTCGCTTTGGAATTGTGTAGTATCTTTCAATTCGTCCAGACGATTGTAGTGGAACATTGATGCTGCGCTGACCGCCCCGGTTTCGATGACCTGCGCGCCTTCAACGAGATGATCCCGGTTGCCAGCTCCGCCGGAAGCTATGACCGGTACATCAACGGCTTCGTTGACCATGTGGAGAAGCTCCAAGTCGTAGCCGCCACCGGTGCCTTCGTTGTCTTCGCTGGTTAGCAGGATTTCGCCTGCCCCTCGACTTACGGCCTCGCGGACCCAGTCTACCACTTCACGTCCAGAATTTTCGCGGGCATTGGTGTGCAGGCAGGTATACGTGCCGTCGGGCATTTTCTTGGCTTCGACATAGAGAACGATACATTGGGAACCGAATGTTTTGGCTCCTTCATTGATCAATTCCGGGTTTTCAAAGAGGGCCGTATTAATGGCTACCTTGTCTGCACCGGCCCGCAGGAGTTCGCGGATGTCGTCCACACTGCGGATGCCTCCCCCTACTGTCAGGGGAATGAAAATATTGCTGGCTGTTCGACTTACAATCTCCTTGAGGTTGCTTCGTCCATAGAGCGAGGCAACAAGGTCGATGTAAATGAGCTCGTCGGCTCCACTCATATAATACTTATGAGCGAAATCTTCGGGCTTGCCGAGAACGCGCAACCCTTCGAGGTGAACGCCTTTGACGAGGTTCGGACCTTTGATGTCCAACCTTGGTATAACTCGTATGTTCATGGGATAGAGTGATTACCAAGCTGGTTTACGGCAGTCAACAGGCGGATGGCAGCAAGGCTTACCAAGCGGTCCAGCCTCCATCTACCATGATGTTTTGGCCCGTAACGTAGGCGGACAGGTCGCTTGCGAGGTAGAGAAGCGCGCCTTTCATGTCTTCTTCGGTGCCCATGCGTTTCATGGGGGTGCGTTCTTTGTAGCGTTTGACGAATTTTTCGTCCTGGCCTCGAGCTATGCCGCCGGGGCTGATGCAGTTGACGCGGACATCCGGGGCAAGGGTTGTAGCGAGCCAGCGAGTGAGCTGAGTCAGGCCACCCTTGGAGGCGGCGTATGCTGCGGGGTTGCCCATGGCCGTGCCTTCGTAGAGTGACATGTCTGGGCCAACCACACCATAGGTGGAACCTATGTTGATTATTGAGCCGTGGCCGGATTCTCGCAGGTACGGAGTTGCTGCCTGAATGAGAGCAAAGCAGGCTGTCAGGTTGGTTTCCAAAGCAGCGCGCCATGTGTCCACGCTTTGCTCTTCGAATGGTGTGACCCAACCGGGTAGCCCGGAAGTTCCCACAAAGGCAGCGCAGTTGACCACGATATCCAGTGAACCCAGTTCGTCTTTGACCTGGGCCGGGGCTGCGACAACAGCGGCCTCGTCGGACAGGTTTACTGTCAGTCCCATGGTTTTGACCGAGTACGTTTTGGCCAATTTCGAGGCCGTATCCTGTACGCGATCCGTGTCGATATCGAGAACAGCTATGTTGGCCCCGACTTCGGCCAACGCTTCGCAAAAAGCCGTGCCGATATGTCCGGCACCGCCTGTGATCAAGGCCGTACGGCCTGTCAGGTCCATGAGTTGATTTATACTTTTCATGAGTTTCGCTCCATAAGGAATTCGGCAAAGTCGAAATCGAGTTCTGTGTCAATATCCACGGCACGTTCGGGCGGAATTTTCACCATTTTGACTTTGCCCTGGAAGACCCCATTGTTTTGGCGGATGAAGTCCGGTGTAGTAACGTAACAGACTGTCGTCATATCAAAGACCGTGGGTGCGTCTTGGCGACGGACAATGTCCGTGTCTGAGGGCATGGCTATGGCCGCGTACCCAGCATCATCCACGGTGATCATGTTGAAAGAAGGGTGCCTTTCGGCTTCACGGGCTGTGATGACCACATCACAGTTTCCAGCCTCGAATGTTTCGATACAACGGCGCACATCGTCGCCGTTACGCATTGGCGCGGTGCAGGGTAGGGATACGAACAGATCGAAGTCGTCCACGGCGTCCACAGCGTGTCGCCATGCCAGCCATTCCGGGCTTGTGTCCTGTGCCAGTTCGGCTGGGCGCATAAAAGGTACTTCCGCGCCGAGTTGGCGAGCTGTGTCAGCTATGGCTTCGTCGTCCGTGGATACTATGATCCGGTCCAACAGACCTGAGTCCTGTCCTGCTTTGATGGCGTGACCTATGAGCGGGATGCCGCCAAGGGGACGAATATTCTTTCCGGGGATGCCCTTGGAGCCGCCTCTGGCAAAAATGAATCCGTATCGTCTCATGAAGTCGTGACCCATGTATTAGTAGTTGCACTCTCCTCAACGGCCTGGATCAGGTGGACGATGTCCATCCCTTGTTCAAATGAACACAGGCGTGGGTCATCGATCATTATGGCCCTGAGTTGATTCTCATATGTGGTGTTTCGCTCGGTGGGGAAGTTTTCTACTGTGGTGCCCATAGTGAGAGTCCCTGCGATGAAGTCTGCCTGGATACAGAATTCCTGTGTGGTGATGACGAATCCACGGCGCGCTGTCCGGCTCAGGTAATCCATATGGATGGATACGGCGGGGCAGCATGCGGTTTCCATGAGGATGGAAAATTGATCGTCAGAATCGATTCTGAGGTCGCTGAAATGTCCGCCGATGGCCGTGACGCGTTTCCAGCATCCCAAGAGGAAGCAGGAAAGATCTAGCTCGTGCGACAGGTCTCGCAGCACGCCGCCTCCCTGTGCCCGGCTGGCCGAGTAACAGGTTGTGTAGTCCGTGCCCGGTCGCCAATCGGGCAGGTATTGGCCGACGTGAAATTGTGCATTGAGAATTGTCTGGCCTGTGAGCAGTTCCCGTGTACGTGTGATGAGCGGATGGAAACGGAGATTGTAAGCTACTCGGATGGTGTCGCGTGGGGGAATGAGTGCATATGGCTCATTGAACAATGGTTTTTCTACCAGAATGAGGCCGGAAAAGCCGGTGTCCATTAGTGAGGTCAGGCTTGAAAGATGATCGACCGTGGCGTTGGAAATAATAGCCAGGGAGGGCGATGTCGCTTGAACGGCCTCAGGGATGTCGGGGAAGACTGGATAGGGACAACTTGGGTTGCCAGTCACGCACGCCAGGGAATATCCCAATGAGTCGAGAAGTTCGGCGTGCCGTGCGCCAATGGAGCCGTAGCCTATGATGAGTGCCTTCATGTTAGCATTCTTCCTTCATGTGAAAGTGCAGATCATAGTCGAAATTGGCCTGATCGAAGTCTTGCTTGCGACCAATGTCCATCCAGTATTCGTGAATGGGGAAGGCCGCTGTGGTTTCGCCCTTGGCCATGAGTTGGCTGAAAAGGGTGGGCATATCCAGATATTCGTCCTTGGGGATGGATGCCACAATATCCGGGTCAAGAATGTAGATGCCAGCGTTGACGAAGAATTTGTGTGTCGGTTTTTCTTCAAGGTGGGTGATGATGTTGTTTTCTACGTTGACCACACCGTAGGGGACTTGGATGTCAAATCTGCGAACGGCCATGGTTGCCCGTGCTTTTTGTTCTTTATGAAAAGCCAGCATGCCGGGAAAGTCCACACGGGTCAGCAAATCACCGTTCATGACGAAGACCGGGGTGTCCATTTCTTCAGGCATGAGGCCGACGGCCCCGGCAGTACCGAGTTGTTTGTCTTCGCGCAGGTAGCGGATTTCTACACCGTGTTTTGAGCCGTCGCCGAAGTAGTCTTCAACCATCTCGGCGCGATAGTTGACGGAAATATAGAATTGCTTGAAGCCATGTTCAACGAATTGATCCACGATGGTTTTGAGTAGAGGTTTGCCGCCCACCGTCAACAATGGCTTGGGGCAGTCCTCAGTAAGCGGGCGGAGGCGTTGGCCCAGGCCGCCGGCCATGAGTATGACCCAGTTGTTTTTTTTCTGGGGGGCGGTAATATCCATGAGAGTTCGCAAACCCACAATGCGATTTTCGTCATCCAGCAACGGAACCTGACGAAATTCCTGTTCTCGCATGGTTGCCAGCAGTGCGGATTGGTCATCGTGTTCGCTGGCCGAAAAGAAATTTGTTTCCATGATTTCCGCTGCTGGTGATTCCAGGTTTTTGCCCACCAGAAGGCCACGCCTGATGTCGCCATCGGTGATGACGCCTTTCAACTGCCCATTTTCATCAGCGACCAATGCGATCTGTGTTGATGATTTGTCCAGCGCCTCCACAGCGTCACGGACTGTGGCGGATGGAGGTATGAGGGATTTCTTCCAATCAATCATGAATTATTCCTTGCCTGCGGACAGGCTTTGCGTGATGTCGTAAAATGGTTTGGCGACCTGTGGTGCCGCCCGTTTGATCTCATTCAGAATGTGCAGGCTGGTCCCTTCTTTTTCATACGGGTTCATGACCTCTTTGACAACTCGGGTTTGTGCAGCTTCCAAAGCTCGGCGGGTTCTGCGTACAAGAATTTCGGATTCTGCTGGTGAATTGAATACCGACTTGGCCCGTTCACGTCCCTTTTGCCGGTTGCCTACATTGATGGAGGGAATCTTGAAACTTGGTGCTTCTAGAATGCCGGAAGAGGAGTTGCCCATCACCGCCCCGCAATATTTCATGGCGGACAGATACCTGACAAGTCCGAGAGATGGAGTGATGTACACCTGTCGTGGGCAGGTCTCAGCAAGCTGTGCGGCCCGTGCGTCAATGGCGGCACCTCCGGGGTCAGCATTGGCACCGGTTATGATCGCCGTCATGGTAGGATCATCCGTGAGCAATGTCTCAAGAGCAGAGAAAAAATCGTTTAGCTGGGTTTCTTCGTCTTTTTCCAGAGTCACAGGGTGGTAGGTTGTCAATAGGCAAGTGTCGCCCATGGAAAAATCGAGGTTTGCTTCCAATTCCGCTTTGTCCATCAGGGGCATGGTCAGGACATTTTCCACACCGAGTGCGCCTACGTTGAAGACCGTGTCAGGGTGTTCTCCCAACTGGATGACTCTGTCGCGGTAAGCCTCGCAGGAGGTGAAGTGCAGGTGCGACATCTTGGTGATGGAGTGCCTGTAATAGTCGTCCATGGCGCCTTCGGTTATTTCGCCGCCATGGATGTGCGCAATGGGATATCCTAGGATGGAAGCCGCTGTGGCGCAGGCAAAGCACTCATATCGGTCGCCTAGAAGTACGAGCAGATCGGGCTTAAGCTTATCGAGAGCACGAGCACATCCGGTAAGGGCTTCACCCATTGCGGTAGCTACTCCGAGACGGGTATCGTCGTTGAGCGGAAGTGGTACTGTTGCCTGGATCGTGAATCCGTCAGCAAGGATAGCATCAACAGTCCGGCCGTGGCGGTCAGACAAATGCGACCCTGAGACCAGAAGTTGGAGTTCGGTGTCAGGGTCCTGCTCAATGCGTTTGAGCAATGGGAGTAGCAGTCCGTATTCGGCTCGTGTGCCGGTAAAAACACATATCTTCATAGTTCAATAACCTCTCCTGCTTGGAAATCACGAGGTGCAGTTTGTTGCATGACGTCATCCCATTGCATGGGGGAAATGCCGCCTTGACCAGTTCGTTTGGCAACCACGTTCGTCTTGGTGAATATTTCACCTGCCGCAATGGAAGTTGCTGCCACCAGAAAACGTCGGGCAATATTGATATTTTCCTGTTCGCTCGGACTTGGTTGTTTTGTGCCATCGCCCAAGGCCTTTTCAATATCTCTGATGCCGGAAATCATGGCAGTCAATTCATCAGGATCGAGGGACGCAGCATGATCTGGACCTTCCATGGTCTTGTCCAGGGTGAAATGTTTTTCGATGACCGACGCCCCCATGGCAGTAGCGGCCACAGGACAGGATATGCCGGAGGTGTGGTCCGAGTAACCCACAGCGCATTCGGGAAATGTGCGGGCTAGTGTCTCCATTGCCTTGAGGTTGGCGTCTTCCAGCGGAGTTGGATACTGGGTGTTGCAGTGGAGCAGGGTAATGTCATTGGCAGATGCACCCTCTTCAGTGAGGACAGAGACTGCGGCTTCCACCTCTTCCAGTGTGGTCATGCCCGTGGATATGATCATGGGCATTCCTTTGCTGCCTGCGTGACGCAGGTACGGGAGGTTGGTGATCTCTCCAGAAGGTACTTTAATGGTGGAAATGCCGAGTTCAAGTAGCATGTCCAGGCTGTCCGTATCAAAAGGGGTAGAGAGAAATTCGATGTCGTGTTTTTGCGCGTGAGCGATGAGGTCGGTGTGCGCACCAGTGTCCAGTTCCAGTTTTTTCAGCATGGAGAACTGGGATTCTTCGGCTCCGGAAGTTTCTTTTTGATAGGTTGCTTTCTGGGCTTCGGCCGTGACGATTTCCTTGGCCTTGAAAGTTTGAAATTTGACTGCGTCTGCTCCGGCCTTTGCTGCCACTTCTATCAGGCGGTGAGCAAGAGCCATGTCTCCGTTGTGATTGACGCCCGCTTCGGCGATTATGAAAACTGATTCGCGTTTCATGCGCATTCCTTCGCTCGGGGGCTGCTTGGTAGATTGATAGCACGAGCCGCCAGGTAGCGAGCATTGACCAGGCCATCATTGAGGTTGTTCGTGTACATGGGCAGGTCAGCCATTAAGGTCCACAGGGGGCGGGTCATGACACCGCTGTCATTGCTTTCGGTCAGGAAATTGTCACGTTGTTCTTGTGAATCGAACCGTATAGTATTTAGCCAGTAGTTGGCTGTACAGCCTGTCGGGGCATCTATGTACAGAGCATCGGTTCTTTCTTCAAAGAAAGTCTTGTAGGCAGTAGCAATGGCTCGTTTGTCCGTGAGGATGGTATCCAGTTTTTCCATCTGAGCACAACCAAGGGCCGCATTGATGTTTGGCATACGATAGTTCCAGCCGATTGCATCATGGCGGAATTCCCACTTATGCGGGATTTTGGCCGTGGTGGTCATATGCTTGGCGCGTGCTCCCAGTTTGGCATCCTTGGTCAGGATCATGCCGCCACCACCGGTGGTGATGGTTTTGTTGCCGTTGAAGCTTAGTACGCCGAACGTGCCGAATGTGCCGAGATGTTGGCCTTCGTAGCTGCTTCCAAGGACTTCGGCGGCGTCTTCGACTACTGGAATGCCGTGTTTTTCGCAGATTTCGCAGATTTCGCGAATGCGGCAGGCATGTCCCAGAATATGAACCGGCACACAGGCGGCGATACGGCCGTCCGTCGGATCGTGAGTCTTCAGAAATGCTTTCAGGGCGTCTGGGCTCATGCCTAGGCTATCCTTGTCCGAGTCCAGAAATACCGGCTTGGCTCCGGTGTGACTGATGGCGTTGGCCGAGGCCACAAAAGTTAATGCCTGGGTAAGGACAACGTCACCGGGGTTCACACCGACCATGCCTAGCGCTGCGGTCAGACCGCAAGTGCCGTTGACCACGGCCACAGCACGGGCTGCTCCTGTGAAGTCGCAGACCATATCTTCAAATTGATCAACGTATTTTCCAACGCTGGAAACGAAGGTGGAGTCGATGCAGTCGCACAGATATTCTTTTTCGCGTCCAGTGAAAATCGGGGCGTGCAGAGGAATGAACCCCTCGGGTTCCCGATAGAGCTGTCTGATGAAAGTGAGAATGTCGTCAAACATTGAGCTGTCCTAGATATTGTAAATGTCAGCTTTGTAGCGTTTGAGATTTTCGCCGTCAGCGAACCATTTGGCTGTCAGTTCAAGGCCACGCTTGAAGCCGTCCAGTCCGCCGAATTCCGGTTCCCAGCCGCAGAGCCTTTTGACCTTTTCATTTCCGGCGAACAATCGTTCCACTTCGCTGTTCTTGGGGCGAATCCGTTCCTGATCGCAGACGATTTCGATATTAGCTCCCATGACATCGGCAATGGCTTGGGCCGTGTCGCCGATGGAAACCTCAAATCCGCTCCCCACATTGACCACTTCACCTACGCAGGCGTCGGATGCCGCCACGGCCTCAAAGCCGCGTACCGTATCGGATACATAGTTGAAATCACGGGTCGGAGTAAGGGCACCCAGCTTGATCGTCTCTGCGCCATTGGCGACCTGCGTGATGACAGTCGGGATGACTGCTCGCGCGCTTTGGCGGGGACCATAGGTATTGAACGGGCGAATAATGGATACCGGAGTTTCAAAGGCATTGTAGAAACTCATGGCGATTTGATCAGCACCGATTTTGGTGGCCGAGTAGGGAGACTGTCCCTGAAGAGGATGATCCTCGGTGATGGGCACGAACTGCGCTGTCCCATAGACTTCGCTGGTGGATGTGACGACAACACGTTCCACTCCGAGATCCTTGGCGGCCTGAACAATGTTCAGCGTGCCTTTGACGTTGGTATCAACGTAGGTGTCTGGAGAGTGGTAGGAGTAGGGAATGGCGATAAGTGCAGCCAGATGCATGACCACATCGCATCCCTTCATGGCTTCGCGAACGCCGTTGGGGTCACGCACATCTCCGGCGAAGATTTCCAGATTGTCCGTAATCTCTTTAGGAGACTCGTCGAGCCAGCCCCAGGAATTGAAGGAATTATAGAGAACAAAGGCACGGACCGAGTAACCTTGGCGAACCAGATATTCAACCAGATGGGAACCAATAAAGCCGTCCGAACCGGTGACGAGAATTTTTTTTCCATTCATATTCATA
>Ga0070729_10003356_pt1 | contig 18765 bp, 13 predicted proteins | sample tdDd472_FD_66725 | JGI IMG/M metagenome (GOLD analysis project Ga0070729, IMG submission 66725) | Marine sediment microbial communities from the Atlantic coast under amendment with organic carbon and nitrate - tdDd47.2 | ecosystem: Environmental > Aquatic > Marine > Coastal > Sediment | place... | reverse complement strand
TAAAATAGGAAAAGATTATCCAGAAAATAATATTCAAAAACATATGAAAAATATTTGTTTGAAAACTGTTAAGAAAAATGAATATGCATTCAAATATATAAAAAAGAAAGATATTTGTTTAGAAGCTGTTAGACAAAATGCATTTGCACTTGAATATGTAAAAAAACAGACAGAAAAGATATGCTTAGAAGCTGTTAGACAAAATGCATTTTCACTTCAATATGTAAAAGATCAGACAGAAGATATATGTTTAGAAGCTGTTAGACAAAAAGCATTTGCTCTCCAGTATGTAAAAGATCAGACAGAAAATCTTTGTTTAGAAGCTGTTAGACAAAATGCATTTTCACTTCAATATGTAAAAGATCAGACAGAAGATATATGTTTAGAAGCTGTTAGACAAAAAGGATATACACTTAACTATGTAAAAGAGCAGACAGAAGATATCTGCTTTACCGCTGTTAGACGAGATAAAGATGCATTTAGACATATAAATATTGATATAGACGATAAAGAATTATATCAAATCATGTCCAACCATAATGAATAATTAATTTATTAATAAACCAATTAATTATATTACCTTTCATGTGGTTCAAGATATTCCATATTTAATTTATCAAATAATTCTTTTTCTGATTTTATCTTAACTTTAACATATAACTCTTTCCCTTGATCATCTGTTTTAACTCTGTATAATCCATACTGATTAAGCATATATCCTAATGTTTTTGCTACTTCTCTCATTTTTCTGTTAAATTCGCCAGAACCTGTTAGATGTAAAAGTGCTGGATAATATGAGTCATATGGGAAATACATTATATCTATCCTTCTTATAGGATATTTTTTATATTTACAAAATCCCATATATTTAACCATATAATTAGGATCAATATCATCTAAAATAAATTTATCTTTTTTAAGATAATCAACAACTTTGTGTAGATAATTTGTTGATAATTTAATTTGTCTTTTTGTTTTAACATTTTTGTGAACTAATAATACATCTATATCATGTGATGTTGGTTTTCCACGTCTATATGATCCACATATAACATAAGTAAGATCCTCATCTATTTTTTTAATAACCTTATCAAAATATTTATCTATCTGTTGTATTTCTTCATTTGGAACTTTTTCTTGATACTTGTTATAATATTTTAAACCTAATTTTATTTTATACGTTACGTCTATCTCTTTATTTTTTACTGCTTTTTTTAATTCATCAACAGATTTTATATCATAATTTTTAATCAACTCATATGCTTTTTTACGTCCTATACCTATTACACTTTCCAATTCAGTAATATATTTTTCATATTTTTGTTTTGTTCCTTTTACTTCTTGTAGATGGCCAGTTTTAATTATTTCATCTATTCTATTCATAGTTCCTTTTCCAATACCTTTTATATCTTCAAGTTGGTCTCCTGATTTGATAATGTCAGGATATTTTTTCAATATATTAATGATATTATTTGTCTGTCTAAGTCTGTAAATATCAGACTTATTATTACCAAGAGTATCTATATTATACATTATTTGGTCTCTTAGTTTAATAAACTGTATAACTATATTTTTATTTTGTGGTTCTGCAATATCCATATATATATATGTTAGATGTACTATATTCTCATTTATATAGAATAGAGAAAAAAATTGATAATATATATGTATAGTATCTAATTTACAATACAATACTATATAATAAGGCATAATTAAATAAAATATCGATAATATAGCTTATAATGTATAATTACACAAATCACCGCTCTGATAGTATTTATAAAAAAACAGAATATAAGGATATAGAAAAGATTAGAATGAGTGTTACTACAAGAGGTTTGTCTGGACTAGTTAACTTGGGGAATACTTGTTATATGAATTCAATAATACAATGTATTAGTCATCTTCCAATGTTTAGCGCATATTTTAGAGATGGACGGCATAAAAACATGATAGAAAAAAAATCGATAGATGATAAGATAAATATATCTGAACCATTATCTGTGTTATTATGTTCTATGTGGGAGAATAATTATAAAATAGAACCCAATACATTTAGAAATACTGTAGGAAAGATAAATAAAAACTTTCTTGGTTATATGCAGCATGATAGTCAGGAATTTTTAAATTTTCTATTAGATAGAATACATGAAGAAATTAATACAAAAGTTAAAGTTAACATTACACTTCCTGAAAATGTAATGAATTATGTATATAACAAGCAAAAATATATTAAATATATAAATAATAATAGTATTAGCAACACCGATAGAGAAAAAGTTAAACAGAATTTTTATACCTATGTAAAAAAGAATATACAATACGAAAAGATATATAATGCATGTATATATTGGTGTAAACATGTAAAAGATAGTTATTCGATAATAACAACATTATTTACTGGTTTAGAATATTCAGAAACGATATGTGATAATTGTAATAATGTCAGTTCCATCTATCAACCATTTACATCATTATTGTTAGCTATACCTTCATATAATTGTTCACTTGAACAATGTTTACAAGATTTTTCTGCAGAGGAGACATTAGATTGTGAATATAATTGTTCAAATTGTAATACTATCACAAGTATTAAGAAAAATATGTATATATGGGAACCTCCTGAAATATTAATAATATATCTTAAAAGGTTTGATAATTTTGGAAGAAAGATAACATCAGATATAGATATACCTCTAACTTCGCTAAACCTTGATCAATGTTATAGCAAATATAATAGTAATGACTTTACATATGATCTAGTGTGTGTTAGTACACATAAGGGATCATCTATGGGATATGGACATTATAAATCATATTGTAAAAATCAACTTAATAATATGTGGTATTCTTATGATGATGATACTGTTATTCATATACCAGATGATGATATAAAAGATCATCTAACTGATAGTTATATCCTATTTTACATAAAATCAGTTAACTAAGTGTTCAATATATGATATAACATCATATTTATATCTAGAGTATATTACATTCGCTAGAATCTGTTTGTTTATTATAATTACTGATAGCTTTAATAGTATCTAACTTATTTAATGCATTACTACACACATTTTTGTTAAATTGTACATTATTTCTATCTTCTGACTCTGTTTCCATAAATCTTCCAAGTGGAGTATCATCAGATACTATTTTTTTATTTATGTTATTTGTATTTAAATTTTCATGTCTTAATTGTATATGTCTATCGACTTTATTATCTAGTTGTGTTATGCTATTTTCAATATTTTTTAAACTCAATTTTGTATTATTATTTCCGTCATTGAGAATATTATCTATATTCTCAATTTCTTCTATATGATTTTCAATATTATTGTACCCACCTATTTGCTTTTTTGTGTTATATATTTTATGATTTTTTATTTTAAATGTATATTCTGTTTGTGAATCAATGTCAGTAACAGCAAATAGACCATCTGTTATTCCGGCTAATTTTTTATATTCTTTATAACATTTTTTTACAGCCCTTTTTGTAGAATCAGATCTGTGTACTATTTGTCCTTCAATAGGATATGTTAAAATATAGCGCTTATAGTTGTTCATAATATAATTAACTAATATTAATTTTATCGGTGTACTATAACATAAAAATTGAACATTTTAAACAATATAAATATGTTATTAGTCGAGTATATAAATACATGTCAGTTAGAAAAACATCAAAAAAAGTATCTATTAATTTTCAAATATTAGACTGGTCTTGGTATGATACTGATGTGGATGAGGATGACGACAATGATATATCAAAATTTGTAATTAGATTATATGGTACAACAGATAATGACAAAAAGATATATATTAGAGTTGATAATTTTAGCCCATATTTTTATATTAAATTAAAACCACGGCAAACTTTACGGGAAATGAGAAGTATAATAGATTATTTAAAAGAAAGGGGTAAAATTAAAAAAAAATTTCATAATTACATGAAATCAATAATTTTAGTAGAGAAGCATGATTTTTATGGATTTACTAATTATGAAAAATTTAAATTTGTAAGACTAGAATTTTTTAATTATGCTTCCTTTAAAGCGTATGCAAATGTATTTAGAAAAGAGATAATTTACAGGAAAAAAAATTATAAATTTCAGTTATATGAATCAAATTTGGAACCAATGATAAGATTTATGCATAGAAGGAATCTCTGTGCATCTGGATGGGCAAAAGTACGTAATTATAGAAAACTTGGAAAAATAACAAGAAATGCCTTGAATTTATCAGCATCATGGAAACATATTGACCATATTGAAAGTAATGATATGGTTCCCCTCATAGTAGCATCATTTGATATAGAATGTACTAGTGAATCTGGTAACTTTCCCAGAGCTAAAAATGACAATGATAGAGTTATCCAGATAGGAACTACATTTAATAGATATGGGGAACCTGAGTGCTTTTATAAACATATTATAACATTAGGAACTTGTGATCCTATAGATGGTGTTGATGTAGAATCATATGATAATGAAAAAGATGTATTAATGGCATGGACTATGTTAATGACTAGAATGAATCCAGATATACTAACTGGATATAATATATTTGGTTTTGATGAAAAATATCTATACAAAAGAGCTAAAAAATTAGGTATTGAAGAGCATTTTTCAAAATTAGGAAGGTTAAATGAACGCTGTGAATATAAAAAACAGAAGTTACAATCATCTTCACTTGGTTGTAATTTCCTGTATTATTACGATATGTCAGGTATGGTACAAGTAGATCTATTTAAAGTTATACAAAGAGATCATAAATTACCATCATATAAATTAGATAGTGTTGCAGCATACTTTATAAAAGAAAAGATAATAAAATTAGTAATTGACAGAGATACAAATACAACAAAAATATATACAAATAACACATATGGATTAGAGATAAACAGAGTTGTTAAAATAAATTATCATGATGGATATATTGATAATCAGTATGATGGTGTTAAATACAGAATTTTAGATATGTACAGTGAAGATAAATTAGATGTTATATCTGTAAAAGGATTAATAGAAGGCGATATTGATCGTTATTTAGACAATCCAAAATATAAGGTTTTTTGGTCTCAAGCAAAAGATGATGTGTCTCCACAAGATATTTTTAGGTTACAAAAAGGCTCATCTGCCGATAGAAAGATAGTTGCTGAATATTGTGTTCAGGATTGTGTATTATGTAATAAACTTATGGAAAAACTACAGATACTTACAAATAATATAGGTATGTCAAATGTATGTAGCGTTCCATTGTCATATATATTTTTGCGTGGTCAAGGAATTAAAATATTTAGTCTTGTTGCCAAAAAATGTGCTGAAAGAAAACACCTTATACCAGCATTATATAGAAAATCTATACCATCTGATGAAATATTGGAAAAATATCCTTGGTTAAACAAAAATCCAGATGTACAAAAATATAAACGGTTTGCATTAAAGTGTGAAAAATATAAATGGACAAAGAAACACAAAGAACCTCTTATAGAGCAATATAGTCTTATTAAGGAGTTATCAAAAAGAAAGTATATATTAAATTTAAGAAAAAAATTAAGACAAGCACAACAATCATCAGAGGAAGATCCGACTGCTATTAGAAAAGAAATAAGTAATATAGAAGACACTGATTGTGAATGGGATGAGAATGAATTTAAAAATTTTTTGTTATTAAAAGAGAATCTTCCAGAAGAAGATGATATAATTAATAATAGATGGATATATAATAAAGAAACGGATTTGGATCTGATACAATATGTTTCAGTTAAGCAATTAATGAAAAAAAACATTGATGTGATAATTAAAAGTCTTTTGGAATGTGTTAATATAACAGATCCAGTTACAGTACCATTAAAAAGCAGACTTGTTATACGTAAAGATTATGACAGTTTAAAGGTCAATGAATATTTGCAATTAAAAAGTATTATATGTAGTCTAGATTTACGCCCTATCAAAAAGTATATGAAAAGTGATTTGAAAGAGTTATATGAAATCAGAGATATCAAGATATTGCAGAGAATTAAACATATACATAAAAATATAGTAGATGCATACCATATACTCAGGCGGTTTAAAAGTATCGTATTATTAGCAATTTACAAATTTAATGATATATGTAAACTTGCAAATTTATTACAAACATCAAAAATACCTATAGAATATGAAGGTGATAAGGTTAAAATTATCAGATTTAGTATAAGAGGATTAGATTCTTATTTGAAAGTTAGAAATTTAAGTGTAAATATCTCAGAGCATATGTGTGAAGAGAATCCTTTGCTATCTATATTAAAAGATGGAGATGGATATGAAGGTGCTGTTGTATTACCTCCAACAACAGGTGTTCATTTTGCTCCTATAGTAGTTAAGGATTATGCAAGTTTATATCCAAGATCAATGATTCAAAGAGGTATTTCACATGAAACAGAAGTTGTTGATAAAAAATATTTGAATATTGAAGGATATAGATATATTGATGTTATATATCAATTGGATAATGGCTTAGACAAAGTATGCACATTTGCAAAGCATGAATCAAATAAAGCTATATTACCTGAAATTTTAGAAGATTTATTGGATGCTCGTGCCGATACTAGAAAATTACAAAAAAGTACAAAAGATGCATTTAAATGGAATGTATTAGAAGGTTTACAATTAGCATATAAGATAACAGCAAATTCATTATATGGACAAACAGGTGCTAAAACTTCAAAAATTTATAATAAAAATTTGGCGGCATCAACTACAGCTACTGGAAGAGAGATGTTATTTGCGGCTAAAAAGTTTACAGAGGATGTATTTCCTCTTATAGTTAATCCGATAGTTGATTCTGATTATGAATTATATCTTAAGAGGATTAACGAATTATTTGATACAAATTCATGTAATGGTGTTGATATGTTTCCGGAGGATCCGTTAAATACGGATGTTTTTAAGTATGGAAAATATACTAATATGGAAGGTATTACAAGAATATATGAGTCAAGAGATAATTTTATAAAAATATTTTATGAAGAGATTCAAAAGCTTATGGAAGGGATGATATTTGATCCGGTATGTGTTTATGGAGATACTGATAGTGTATTTACTGATTTTAATTTTAAAGATAAAAAAACTGGTAAAAAGTTGGACCATGAAAATATTCTATCTATAGGTATTAAAATGGGTATATTATGTGGTGATTTAGTTAATTGTATAATGCCACATCCACATAATTTAGAATATGAAAAGACATTTTACCCATTTATATTGTTGTCTAAAAAGCGATATGTTGGAAATTTATATGAGACTGATCCAAATAAATATTATCAGAAATCTATGGGTATAGTATTGAAGAGAAGGGATAATGCTCCTATAGTTAAAGTTGTTGTTGGTGGTATAGTCGATACTATTTTAAATGAAAGAAATACAAAAAAAGCGATACAGTACACAAAAACAGTATTAAAAGATATATTAAAAGGAAATTATCCTATAGAAAATTTTATAATAACAAAAACTTTAAAATCTAATTATAAAAATAGATCTAGTATAGTACATGCTGTATTAGCCGATAGGATGGGGCAAAGGGATCCTGGAAATAAACCACAATCAAATGATAGAATACCTTATGTATTTATTATGACAAAACAGAAAAAAATAAAGTTACAAGCTGATAAAGTTGAACATCCAAATTATGTTATAGAGAATAATATAAAATTAGACTATCTGTATTACATCGAAAAACAGATAATGAAGCCGTCAATACAATTTTTAGAAAAATTAGTTGAAGACCCGTATAAAATATTTAATAGATTCATAATTGCTGAAACTAATAAGAGAAAAGGTATAAGACCGATTAAATACTGGTTTAACAGGCCAGATAATAATATAGATGATGATAATAAAGATGATATATTAACAGTTAATTTATAATAAAACTTTTAATCAAATCTATTTGATACATATGGTTGTTGGAAAGAGTAGTCTTGTGATGATGATTCGCTATAAAATGGTAATATTTGAATATCTGATTTTTTGTATGAAGTTTCACTATAATCATCATTCATATTATCATTAAAATCGTCATTGATATCATCATTGATATCATCATTGATACCATCATTCATATCATCATTCATATTATTATAGTCTGAATTATCATAATTATCTGATTTTTCAGAACTATCATCTGAATAATAATTCTTTACACCTCCCAATTGGGTATTATTTATTTTTATATTTTGTAATAATGCATTTATATCAACTTGATCAGTAACTGGTGTATCCATATTTATATTATTGAAAGTACCATCTGTTAAATTTGTATTAATAGATGAAATGGATCTATTTGTATTTTGATTTACTTGAGTTCTTAGATAATCTCTAAGTTGATCAAATCCATCCATATTAATAGGTTTAAATTCTTCTTGATTGCCACCATATTGTGCTATTTTATTAATTTCACTTTCGAGATCAAGATATCTCCTACGTCTGGAATATCCTCCATCCATATCAATTTGAACATTATCAAAATCTGCAGTATTGATAGTATTTGGAGAAAAATTAGAAATTTTATTATTTAACAAACCTTCGATATTATCTAATATCTGATTAGATGTTAAGTTATTTTGTTTTTCTGGTATAGATAAAATTCCACCCATACAGTTATTATATAATCTCTATAGAAAATAAATTCTATATATCCTACATTGCAATTCATCCACTCCTAATAATTATTATATGCAATTATATTATTATGGCAAAGTTTAAGATATTACTTGTAATAGTGTTTATTATATCATTAATAATTCTTTTTAAGTTTTCTATGGGAAAACGAATTCTTATTAAGAGTGATGTAGATAATAAATATTATTTAGTTAGAGATCTGAATGATAAACAAAGAGCTGCTAATATGCTTGCTACTATACATAAAAATATAATTAAGATAGTTGATATTCTTAATAATAAGAAAAATTCAGATTATAAAGAATTTGAAAAGTATATAAATCAATTATCAGAAAGGGCAAATAATGTTGTTATTAGTGAAACTGCTGGAAATAGTTCCTACACTAGTTATAGTGTAAATAAAGGAGAAGAGTTAGTGTTTTGTTTAAGATCAAAACATGATAATAATATGCATAATATGAATATATTAATGTATGTTGTTTTACATGAAATATCACACATAGCATGTCCTGAATATGGACATACTAATCTTTTTAAAAAAATATTTGCATTTATAACAGATGTAGCTATTAGTCATAATATGTATAATAAGATAGATTTTGATAAAGATCCAAAAGAATACTGTGGACTTATTATAACAGAATCAATAATTTAATTTGAATGTTTTTATATTCTTATATAATATATTTAAACATGAATGATCCTATTAAAATTATTTTTAAATATAAAAATAATAATAAAAAGTATCAATATCACACATATATTTATATAGGTAATATTCCAAGAGATATTAAAAAAATTTTAGTTAATTTCAAAAATAAAAATTTAGTAGATACACTTACAGATAATAATAAAAATGATATAAATAAATTAACATCATTTTACGGTGAAAGTTGGTATAGATATTTTTTTAATAGTTATCATATAAATTCTACTTTTAGTATAATTGAAAAGACACCTTCTGTAAAGGATAATATAATTAGAAAATATGGTAAAAAATGGTATGATAAACATATTAAATCATTTGTTATCATGGATAAAAAAATATTTTATAATTACGAATCTATTGTTAAGGAAGAGATTATTGACAGAGAATATAGTAAAAGTGAACAACAATTAGAAATATTTGATACAGATGATTATAGAACTTTAAGAAGAGCTCCTGTAATAAAAAATCAATTAGGAGGAGATCAATTAGGAGGAGATCAATTAGGAGGAGATCAATTAGGAGGAGATCAATTAGGAGGAGATCAATTAGGAGGAGATTTATTACCAGGTGATATTGATAAAGATGGTGTTGTATCATTTGAAGAAGGATTAGAAAGTGATATCCTATTACAAGATGAAGAAATAGATTTAGATAATATTGAAAAGATATTTGAAGATGTTGAAAAAGACGATAATATTAAAAAAACAAGTGATTTAATACAGAAAGCTCTAGATGATAATAAAATATTAAAAAAGGTTGATAAAGATATGTTAGATTTTGATCAATCAAAAGATGATAATATGCAAGATGAATTATTAAAGGATGTATATGAGAAAAAATATATAACATCGCAATATATTTACAAAGATGATACAATTAAAGTAATAAAAAATAAAATATGTTGTTCAATAAAAAACAATGCAAAGTTTGATGATGTGGCCTATATAGCACCATCAAGACAATATTTATATAGTGAATATATGTTCGAAAATAAATTAGATACAGTTATGTTAGGACAAAAATGGATTAAAAAAACGGAATTATTAAAAATTGACATATTACCAAATAGGAAAATTAGATATTATGAGGGATTACATGGTAATTTAAGAATGTTAAAAGATAATATTAAGAGATATGGTAGTAAAATTAAATGGGAAGATAATGATAATTATGTATTATTTGATTATGATGGATATTATATGAACAATGAAATTTATATGTTAGATATTTATCATGAGCTAGGTTTAGGATATTCTGCATCTGAAGAAGAAGTAAATAATCTTACTGATGTGTATATTAGAGTATATTTTAGAAGAATTAATAGTGATAATGTAAAATATATCATAAATTATCTAAATAATAATAAAAATGTAGAAAAAAGTAGAATAACTACTATTTATAATACTATAAAAAATGATCTACTATTAGAAAATGAAATTATGAATACTGTTGAAAATGTAAAGCGAGAAGAAGATTATAAAAAAATTTTTACGAAAAGATTTATTATACAATCAGTTGTTCATACAAATTTACAAAATACATATTCTAAAAAATCTGCCAAATTAGATATGTTTAGAATATTTAATGAATTTGATGTAACAGAAGAGTATCCATTTATACAGTATCATTCACCAAATGGTGAAATTATATTTAAATATAACAAAGAAGAAATTTTAAAATTCGGTCAAAATAAAAAAAATACAGATGTTATGTTTAAGTGGTTTGAATCGGCTCCATACGGTTTAAGTTTTAAGATAAAATTGAAAGATACAGAAGATATTACACAAATTAAACTATCTGAACTTGGAAGATTAGAATATAAGACTTCTTGGAAAGAAGAAAGGATGGCTAATATTAATGATGTAATGAATACATACATATATGCAAGAAAGTTAATAAAACGGATAAATTCAGATGATAATAAAACAGTCTTTAATATACCAGAAGATCATGAATTCAAATTTGCATTTATAAATTCCATTCAAAAATTTGAATTACCTGAAGATTATACAATAAATCATAATGATTTATCAGATTTTTCCAGATATTTTTTCCCTTATATCGCTTTACAGATATCTCCTAGAAAAAGAGCCGCTAAAAATGTTACATACTCAAAATATAGTAAATATGGTACATATCTTAGATATAAGAGAATTTCTAAATATTATAATAAGGGCCGTATAGAATGTCGTATATTGTATTTTATTAGAAATTATGATTATACAGAAAAATCATTGGCTGATGAAATATCTAAACAATTTAATATAACTTTAGAAAAAGCTTTAGAAGAAATATCTTATGTTAAGGGAAAATATCCAAATATTAAAAAATCACGAAATATTTTAAAAAAAATAGAAAATATTCCAAAATATAAACCACCTGGAATAGGTATTGATATTCAAGGGAAAAAAAGAGAAAATTATAAAATAAGAATATCTGGAGCAAGAAATCATGATCAAATGGATCGTATTGTAGACTTTTTAAATGTATTATTATATTTATATTCAGAAGTATATCTTTTAAAAAATAAAAAATATCAAAAATTACAAGATAAACTTAAAAAGTTAACAGATATTGCAAAAAGACGAAATAAAGTAAATACTACTATACAATATGATAAAGATATTACAAATATAAAACAGATGACTACAGCTGATTCTGATAGATTAGGTTTTAAACCAGAAAAAGGACAAAATCAATGGTCTCGTGCTTGTCAAAATACAGGAGACAAGATACGTCAACCACAAATGGTATCCACTGTTGATCAATTAGTAGAACAAAAATTTAAACTAAACAGTAAAAATGGATTATATGAAAAACAAGTTAAAATAAAAGATAAATCTGGAAAAATATCTACTATAACTGTACGTGCTGTAGGATTAGAGGCAACAAATAAGAAAGATAATAAAAATTCTATTATATACTATACCTGCTCTCCAAAGATAAACGGAGAATATATGCACATCGGATTTCTTACAAGAAGTAAAAATCCACATGGATTATGTATGCCTTGTTGTTATAAAAAAGATTTCTATACATCATCAAATGCTAATAAAAAAAATTTTTTTATGAAATGTATAGGCAAAGAAGAAATTAATAAAAAGGATAAAGTAGATACAAATAAAGTATTTGGTGACCAATTATACATACTTCAAGATACAAATAAGATACAAGAAGGAAGACTTGGAAGATTACCTAAATATCTTAATTATTATTTTAATACAGTAAGAGATAAAAAACATATTATTAAACAGCATTATCTTATCACAACAACACCTAATTATTTTTTTAAATATGGTAGTAATCAAGATAATTATAATTTTCTAGGAGCTATAGGAGTATTATATGGGTTAACTGCAAAAGGTGTTATTAATACACTTATTAATAAGTTAGAAAATGATAAAAGTAATTTATTATTTACATCTATCAATAATGGAGATATAAGGAATAGGTTTAAAGATAGACAAAAATTTATTGATTATATCAAGTTTAGTAATATATTGAATTTTGAATTATTTAATCATTTTGTTTCTATACCAGGTGTTATTAGCAAAAATGGAATAAATATAATAATGTTTAATAGACAATCTATTGTCGTTAGAATGGCATTGGAAAAAGAACATGTACGTGATGATTTCACGATTATATGTCAAAATAATGAAGAATTAGACAATGTGTATAATCCTGACTATGATACAGTATTTTTATTAAAAGAAGGAAATCATATATATCCAATAGTATCTGTAGAAAAAAAAGATAAATATAGCAAACAAATAAATATTCAATATATATTTAAATATGAAGAAAATCCTAATAATATAGTTAAATATGTATCAGATTATTATATCCAAAATTGTAAACAAGATCTTCTGAAACATGTTAAGGATAATAATATTACTGCAAAACAACTATACAAAATATTAAATAATAATAAAAAATATGGAGATAAATATAATCCTAAATATCAAATTATTGATATACGTAATAAATGTAGATATATAATGACAAATAATTCTACAATATTACCTGTGACTCCATCTGGATCTATATACAATTTGCAAATTATTAAAAATTTTGAGGTAAAATTATTATCGCTAAAAGACACTATTAAAAATTTAAATGAAGTTAATACTATACTTAATAATATTTATGATTTATCTATTGTTGGTGTTTATTATATATCTCGTAATAATAATAATATAACAGCTATCGCTGTATATAATAAAAATTTTGATATAATACCAATAAAAGAAGAATCTATAGGTATATCATGGCTTAATAATAATAAATTATTGTTTAGAGAAGCAACATTATATGATAAAATTGATAAATACTTGGAATCTGGCAATAATAATATTATTCTTGATAATAGAATAGTTAATGTTAATAGGTCAAAATATATGAATGAAAGTTATGAACTTTTCAGATTAGAATTTAGTGAATATATTAATAATGATAATGTAAATATTAAAAATAAAATTATAAAAATTATAAGAGATAAAAAATCTGATAAAAAAGAGAGAAAGTTCAAACTAAAACGTATCTTATATAGACTCACTGATAGTTCATTAATAAAATTATTTGAAAAATATCAGAAAGGAGGAAAATATGACAAACTTGTCCATATCATTAATAATATTCCAGATACAAATAGATATGCTGTTAACAATACAAGAGATATATGTAATAATATGAACAAAGATACATGTGATTCTAATTTACACTGTAAATGGAGTCATAATAATTGTTATTTCGCTGCTACAAAAAGTATGATTATTAAATTTGTTAATAAGATAAGTGGAGAACTTATTGAAGATAGTTATAAAGCTGCTGAAATATTAAAAGAAGATTACCATTATGTATCTGATATTGTAGATTATAATAAGTTTACATATAAAAAAGGACAACATATAGTTAAATCAACAAATACAAATATAAATAAATTATTAAAAGAATTATTTGGGAGAAATAATTTACCTATAGTAGGTAAAAGAAAAATTATAAAACAAAAATCTCAATCTACAGATGTTGATGATTATTATATAGAAAATATGGGCGACTACTATTTGCAAACAATTATACATAATAATATGACTATATTAAGAGCATTTGTTAATGCATATACATGGAGTAAACACCAGTATTATGATATACAGGTACGGAATTTAGGATATCATAGTGATATGCAGACAGATATGGCTAATTATTTTAGAAGTATTATAATTGATTGGTTAAATAATCCAAAAAATAATAATACAATAAAGAATACTCTTGCAAATTATATAGATACGAATATTCCATTATTTATTGATGAGTTATTTAGGACATCTCTTATAACTTCTGGTATCATTGAATATTATATATTAAGTAATACTTACAATATTCCAGTTATTATATATAGTGATATTGATATTATTAAATTTATATTTGTAGATAATATCATATATGATAATCAAAAGAAAAATATCCCAATAAATATAATTGAAAAATATAATAATAAACAAAATATGAAAAATACTGTAAATATATTGTATATATACGAAGATTCCGACGATATTCCTGATAAAGTAAGAGTAATATATGTATAATCTAATAATATAATCAAAATTATTTATCAACTATTAGTAAATATGACTAATATAAACTCACCAATATCAAAAAATATTTTGTTAAATCAATTAGTAAATAAGCAACTAAATGATATACCAACTGATTTGAAACTTAGTTACTCTGATTTGAAACGTATATGCAAATATATAAATACAAGTATTTTTAATGATGATATTTGCTCAATATGGAATGGTTATATTACAAACAATAATATAAATAAAGGAAAATATATAAATTTTTATTTTATGAAAAAAAAAGTAGCACTTCATAGGTTACTTTATCGAAATTTTGTAGATAATATAACTAGTACCGAATATATACGATTTAGTTGTAATAATAAGGGAATATGTTGTAATATAACTCATATGCAAAAATATAAATACAACATGAAAAATAATAAAAAAAAGAATAAAATTAAAAAAGATAATCAATTAAACTCATTAAATAAATTCACAATAAATTTTAACTAATATAAATTATAAAAATTATTATCTTCTATTTTAGTAGTATAATAATATGAATAATATGACATATATAGACTATTTAATGCTTAATAAACCTCTCAATACAGATACTGTATTATCAATTAGTGATTATGGCGCAAATAATTCTACATATAACTATAATAAATCATCAAAAAAATCATCAAAAAAAACATCATCAAAAAAAACATCATCAAAAAAAACATCATCTATAGATAATATATCATATATAGATAATATATCATATATAGATAATATACTTACAAATGATACAAAAAAAAAAAATAATCACCTTGTATCTATAACAGATATTTTGGCTAAAAAGAAAGATACAGAAAAATTTATCCATATATAAATCTATTATACTTATTTGTTATATTATAACTTATAAAAAGTATATATGCAACAATTAAAAATTTAAAAATAGCTAAAATAACCTTTCCTACATTTAATTTTGCCCCTAAAACAGATACACTATAATCTTCGAATTTTTTAATATCGCTAATATTATCTCCATCTGAATCTCTATTAATAATTGGTAGTATGATATCATCAAAAAATGTATTTGTCATTTCATTTATTCTATCACTTAAAATAGCAGCAATTATAACAGATACTACATTATTATCTTGTAAAAATTTTATAAATCTTACAAAATTAAAATTAATATCATTAGGACTACTATCCATTATATTATATATTTATATAATATAATGAATAACTCAATATTACTTAATGCTCTTGAATATTATGATCGAAATAAGGAAAAATATAATATAATGAATAACTCAATATTACTTAATGCTCTTGAATATTATGATCGAAATAAGGAAAAATATTATAACATAAAACGAAAAGCAAAATATATGTCAATTGAACAAGCTACTAATGATACAGAAAACTACACAATAATATTATTTGATAAAAATAATAATAAAATATTAAAATCCAAATATGAAGTTGTAGGATATTATAATAATTACTCTAAGGTATGGTTTTGGGGATGGAGCATTCCTAGTCTTCCCAAAAATCTAAACTATATTAACAAAAAAATAGTTCATTATGCTCTTGATAGTACTAATGTATTACTTAAAAATATACTCTTAACTTCAAGATATGTTATTAATGATAAAATACAGTCTGATTTTCCCATTGCAATAGCATCATACATATCCAAAATACCTTTAATATTTGATATAGGCATATCTGAAGATTTTACAGATTCTAAGTATACTAAAATTAATACAGAAGATATTTATTATTATTATTACTATTTTTATCTTACTGATATTGATACTGATATTGATATTGATACTGATAATGATACTGATATTGATAATGATAATGATATTGATAATGATAATGATACTGATACTGATAAAATTCATAATATCTTTCAATAACTAAAATTATTCACTGTCTTCCTTATTTTTATAATAATATATTAATATTATTATAATATGTCTGGATAATATTTAGGTGCATCATATCGGTGTAATTTAACCTTATATTCATTTCCTAATTCTCTAATATATACAATATCATCATTATATAATTCTCTATTTTTAATATCAAGAGGAACTTTTATCTGATCATATCCGCTATTAATTGCGGTGTAATATTCATATTTATCTGATCCAGGATATTCTTGTCTCCCATATAATCTCAATACATTATTATCTGTATCTTCATTATTTTTGTATGTCTTAGCCTTCTTCCTCTCTTTTTTTACTAATATTCCAAATTGAGAAAAATTATCAGGATATCCTCTTGTTGGAATATCTGTATTATATTTGAAATAAGTTGGGGGTATCCAATGTCTAGGAACGCGTCTTGTAGGTTCTTCTAGTGGATCACCTATCTTTTTATAATCATATTCTCTTACAGCATCTACTGGTCTTCTATTATATTTTTTTATAGTTATTTTTTTAACAGGATTTTTTTCTGATACAGTGAGGATGTTATTGTTATTAATTAATAGATATATTATTATCAACAAAAGTATTAATATAATAGCTATAATAATCATTAATATAATTATATATTAGATTTATTTATGATAGTATATTATTTATTATTATAGATTATATATGCTAATATTTTTATTAGGTATTATACTAGGGTTAATTATCGGTATAATGATTTTTAAACATACAGTATATGTAGGACCTAATTCAAATACTATTAAAAAAAAAGTATTTACAGATAAAAATGGAAAAATATATAGATACATTACAGATATTAAAATATGTCCTGTATCTGAGTTTACTTAATAATAAAAATAATAAATAAAACAATATATGAAAAGATTTAGTGTACTTGTGATTGAGCCGAATGATATAAAATTAGATTATAAATATAATAAGGAAATTATAAACAAATATATATCAATAAAAAATACATCATTACTTGAGAATCAACTAGTATATTTAATAGTTGACACATTAAAAATGACACCTAATGATATGGGAGATACTGTAATAATTAGTGAATCATCAGATTATGTAACACAATTATGTTGTAAGGGGGAAGCGACTAATGAAATTAAGAATACAGGTGAAAGAGATAAGAAAGACATGAATAATATAGCATCATATCTAATAAAAGGAGACAAACAAATATATGGACCTGTAATAGTTTTAAGATCAGAGATAACAGATAATAATACATGCAAAGAATCTGATATGACAATAGATTTATTACATAATATTCTTAATTCTAAATTCATTCATAAAGGAATTAGATTAGGTTATAATAAAGATATAACTGAATTTACATTTAAAAATTATCCATTGGAAGATATGGAGGAAGAATTGATTAATAATTATAAATGGTTAGAAGTCCCCTTATTTAAATTTAACTTATTAATGTACATACAAATTGAACCGATTAATAATGTAATAAATGGATATGCTACTCGAATTGTTGGAGATAAAGTAATTTATGGAGATGTAATTATAGTGTCTAAATCAACTGAATATGAATACATAGATTTAGATATAGATATATTTAAAAAACTACTCAAAATATGTGGTGGATCTCTTGATTCCAGAAATATAAAAGATATAGATAAAGAGGGAGAATGTATTGATGGTTTACCTATTGTTACAAATAGATATCGAATAGTAAATATGATATTTAATAAGTATAAAAAAATATGTAATTACTGCGAACAACCCACAGATACATTTAAAATATGTAAAGGGTGTTATAGATTTGAATATCATAACATAGAATGCCAAAAGAAGGATTGGAATACTCACAAAAGCCAGTGTTTATATGGTGAAAATCCGATAAATAT
>Ga0070729_10003354_pt1 | contig 18774 bp, 11 predicted proteins | sample tdDd472_FD_66725 | JGI IMG/M metagenome (GOLD analysis project Ga0070729, IMG submission 66725) | Marine sediment microbial communities from the Atlantic coast under amendment with organic carbon and nitrate - tdDd47.2 | ecosystem: Environmental > Aquatic > Marine > Coastal > Sediment | place... | reverse complement strand
GTCAGGTTCCTTTCCAGCCGGGCGATGGCCTCGAGCAGCACGTCGGTATCGGCGTTGCGGTTGCGGCGGGCGTATTCGGCCAGGAACCAGCGGCCCCGGTCGGTCTCGGAAACCGCCTGTTCAATGGCGTCGTAATCGCTCTCTCGAAGCGGTGACGGGGGTGCGAATCTCATGCCGCCTCTGGAACTTCAAACCGGTTTATCAAACAAGCCATCTTGGTATTTCCGCATTAACAGGAACTTACCACGCCCTTTCGCCGGATCTCCGATATTCCGGATCTCCGCGCGCGTGATATCGTCACGTTTTGCCGCAAGGCCTTGAAAATCGGAACACTTCTCCGGAACTCGAAGACCCGTCGGGCGGCCGCGTCGGCGCGCAGAGCCGGTATCGTCCACCGGTCCGGTGACCAGACTAGGGCAAGAAAGGCGATTCGAATATTGTTCCCTTCCGCCAGAGCGTTGCTTCCCACACCTTTCGCGGAACTGGAACGGCGGAGGAACTATTTCCGGCGTCAGAAAGATTGCCAAATGCCGATGCCGGCGTTAACGAGCGCCCCTCGACCCCCGACCTTGCCGAATCAGGAGATCGCAATGGAGGCCGCCCGGACAAGGCCGATGGTTGTCGCCCCGCCCTGGCGCGGCGAACCGTTCGGCGCGGCGCTCTTTTACATCGCCTATTTCGCCACCCACGGCATCTACCTTCCGTTCTTTCCCGTCTTCCTCGCCGGGCGCGGGCTGGTGGAGACCCAGATCGCCATCGTGCTCGCGATTCCCCTGGCCATGCGCATGGTGTTCGCGCCGGCGACCGGCTATGCGGCCGACCGGATGCCGGACAAGCGCTGGGCGCTGGTGGCGTTCGCCTGGGCGGCGGTGGCGATCTTCGGGCTTCTGTATTGGGCCGGCGGATTCGTCGCCATCCTCGCGGTGACGCTCGGCTACGCGGTGTTCTGGACGGCGCTGGTGCCGGTGATCGACGCGGTGACCCTCAGCCTCGAACGCAACAAGGGACACAGCTACGGCAAGATCCGGCTTTGGGGGTCGCTGGCCTTCATCGTCACCAATGTCGGCGTCGGCAGCCTGCTGGCGCCCGACAGCGGCGAACTGATCTTCTGGCTGCTGCTCGGCGGCGGCATCGCCACCGGCTTCGCAGCACTCGTGGCTCCGCGGGCGCGGGCGACGGATGTGAGCGCGCCGCATCCCGCCGACAACACCTCCGCTTCGGCCTTCCGGCTGCTCACCCGTCCCGCCTATCTGACGATGCTGCTGACGGCTGCGCTGATCCAGGCGACCCATGCGATGGTCTACGGTTTCGGCACCATCCACTGGAGTTCGATCGGCATTCCCGGCTGGCAGATCGGCAGCCTGTGGGCCATCGGCGTGGTCGCCGAGGTTTTCGTCTTCGCCGTCGCCGGCCGGCTGCTCGGCCGGTTCGGCGCGCGCGGGCTGATCCTGATCGGCGGGATCGCGAGCCTGGTGCGCTGGCTCGTCTTCCCGCTGGTCGGCGATTTCTGGCTGCTGCTGCCGCTGCAGGCGCTGCACGGGCTGACCTTCGGAGCCACCTATCTGGGCACGGTGCAGTTCATTTCCGGCGCCATTCCCGACCGGCTGTCGGCGCGGGCGCAAAGCGGCAACGCCACAATCGGCGCGATCCTGCTCGCCGCCTCGACGCTCGCCTCCGGCCCGCTCTACGCGGCCTTCGGCGGCTGGGGCTTCGCGCTGATGGCGGTGCTGTCGGCGGCGGCGCTGGCGCTCTACACGCTGGCGCTAAGGCTGGAGGCGGGGCGCGGTTGACCGCCGTTCAGCCCCACAAAGCCGCGTCGGACGGATAGACCAGGCTGCCTTTGTATCGGAGGCCCGGGTCGCGGTCGGTGTCGAGGAGCAGGGGGCCGTCGAGATCGGTGAAGGCGGCGCGCTGGGCGACGAGCACGGCGGGGGCCATTGCCAGCGACGAGCCGATCATGCAGCCGACCATGATGGTCATGCCGGCGGCTTCGGCCGCATCGGCCAGCACCAGCGCTTCGGTCAGGCCGCCGGTCTTGTCGAGCTTGATGTTGACCGCGTCGTACTTGCCGACGAGCGCGGAGAGATCGGCGCTGGTATGGGCGCTTTCGTCGGCGCAGATCGGCAGCGGATGCGGCACCTCGGCGAGCTTGCCGTCGGCGTTTGCGGGCAGGGGCTGCTCGATCAGCGAAACCCCCATCTCGGCGCAGGCCGCCATGTTGGCGACGAGATTGTCGTCGTTCCAGCCCTCGTTGGCGTCGATGATCAGCCGCGAATTGGGGGCGTTCTCGCGCACCGCGCGAATGCGCGCGTCGTCGCCTTCGCCGCCGAGCTTGACCTTGAGAAGCTCGCGGTGAGAGGCCTTGCGGGCGGCTTCGCCCATGGATTGGGGCGTGCCGAGGCTCAGGGTGTAGGCGGTGACGCGCGGCTCGGGCGCGGGCAGGCCGGCGAGCTCAAAGGCCCGCTTGCCGGTCGCCTTCGCCTCGAGATCCCACAGGGCGCAATCGACTGCGTTGCGGGCGGCGCCGGCTGGCAGCGCGCCCGCCAGATCGGCGCGGGGGAGGCCGTCGGCGACGAGGCCGGCGATCGATTCGATCTGCGCGATCACGCTTTCGACCGTCTCGTCGTAGCGTGCATAGGGGACGCATTCGCCCCAGCCGGTATGAGTTCCATCGGAGATCGTCGCGGTGACCACCTTGGCGTCCGTGCGGGTGCCCCTCGAAATGGTGAAGCCGCCGCTGATCGGGAAGATGTCGGTGGCCGTCGTTAGCGTCCGGGTCATCACTTGCCGAACTCCGTCTCGATCCGGTCGACCAGCACTTCGACGCCGTAGCGCACCGGGTCGGTCGCCGGCAGGTCGTAGTCGGCCGAGATGCGGGCGAGGAACTCCTTCGCCTCGTCGTCGTCGAGCGCGCTGGTGTTGATCGAGATGCCGACGCAGCGGATATCCGGGTTGGTCACCGAGCCGGCGAGGATCGTCAGGTCGATCACCTGCTGGACGCTGGGCAGCGGCGTCTGTACCGCGCGCATGGTGGTCCGGGTCGGCTCGTGGCAGACGACGAACGCATCGGGCTGGGAGCCGTGCAGGAGCCCCATCGAAACCCCGGCGAATGCCGGATGGAAGAGCGAACCCTGGCCCTCGACCAGATCCCAGTGATTCTCGTCCGCGGCCGGGCTCAGATATTCGGCCGCGCCGGAGATGAAATCGGCGACGACCGCGTCGATGGAAACGCCGCGCCCGGAAATGAACACGCCGGTCTGGCCGGTGGCGCGGAAATCGGCGTCGAAACCGCGGTCGCGCATGCCCTTTTCGAGCGCCAATACCGTGTATTTCTTGCCGACCGAGCAGTCGGTGCCGACGGTGAGCAGCCGCTTGCCCGGGCGCTTGGCGCCGGTGCCGGTGCCGAAACGCTCGCTGGAATGGCGCACGTCGAAAAGCTCGACGCCGGCCTTTCGGGCCGCGTCGGCGAGGCCGGGAACCGCCGACAGGCGGATATGCAGGCCGCTTGCGACGTTCATGCCGGATTCGATCGCCTCGATGATCGTATCGACCCAGTGCTCGGGCAGCGAGCCGCCAGAATTGACGCAGCCGATGACGAATGTCTTCGCGCCGGCGGCGCGGGCCTCGGCGACGGTCATGTCGGAGATACCGGCATCGGCCTTGCAGCCGGGAAGGCGCAACTGGCCCAGGCACCACTCCCGGCGCCAGTCGACGATGCCGATGCCGGTCTTGGCGCCGAGTCGGTCGGCCACGTCGCCCAGAAACAGGTGGTAGGGATGCGGTATTTCCATGTGTCGGTCCTCGAGAATACGGCCCGGTCCGGGAGCGTGCCCCGGCCCGGCGCCGCATGCCAGCGGCATGCGCGAAGGGTAACTTGCAAACGGCGGCGAGCGATTGCACACTTTTGTCGGTTCTCTATGGCCGAACAATTGGATAGTTTGCAATCGCCAATTTGCGGGAACCGCTGGTGTCAGCAGCCGCGCCGAAAGGGGCCGGGAACCGGGGGCTCGGAACCAGGGACCTCCAACCGGCGGGCCGGGAGAACCGATGAACATCCATCAGACGAGCGACCAGCCGCATATCGCGGTCCGGCAGGAGGGGAAGGCGCTCAACCTCGTGATCGGCGGCCCGTGGACCATCCGCTCGGGCGAATTCGCCGAGAACCTGCTCGCCACGCTCGAGGTGCCGCCGGAAAACGAGGTCCGGTTCGACATTTCCGGCGTCACCTCCATCGATACCGCCGGCGCCTGGCTGCTGCACCGGTTCCGGGCGCGGCTCGAATTCGCCGGCGCGCGGGTCGAGATGGTCGGCATCGCGCCGCAGCACCGGGTGCTGATCGACAAGATCGAGGAGCACCACCCGCCGCCCGCGCCGACCTATCGCAAGTCGAACGGCCTCGTCCGTTTCCTCGAGAACACCGGCAAGACCGCCTTCCGGGTGCTGGACGACGCCCGCTCGGTGCTGGGCATCCTCGGCGCCTTCGCCGCCGGCGTGGTGCGCTCGATCCCGCAGCCTCGGCATCTGCGCGGGATTTCGGTCATCCACAATTTCGACCGGGCGGGGCTCGAGGCGACCTCGATCATCATGCTGATGTCGTTCCTGATCGGCGCGATCATCGCCCAGCAGGGCACCTTCTACCTCAGGAAATTCGGCGCCGACCTGTTCGTCGTCGACCTGGTCGGCGTGCTGTCGCTGCGCGAGCTCGGGGTATTGCTGACCGCGATCATGGTGGCCGGCCGTTCGGGCAGCGCCTTCACGGCCGAAATCGGCGCGATGAAGATGCGCGAGGAGATCGACGCGCTCAGGGTGATCGGAATGAGCGCCGTCGAGGTGCTGGTGGTGCCGCGCATCCTCGCCCTGATGATCGCGATTCCGATCCTGACCTTCCTCGCCAATCTCGCGGCCCTGTTCGGGGCGGCGCTGGTGGTGTGGTTCTATGCCGGGATTCCGCCGCAGACCTACCTGATCCGGCTCAACGAGGCGATCGACGTGCAGACGATGCTGATCGGCCTGGCGAAAGCGCCGTTCATGGCGCTGATCATCGGGCTGATCTCCTGCGTCGAGGGGCTGAAGGTCGGCGGCAGCGCCGAGTCACTTGGAAGACACACCACGCTGTCGGTGGTCAAGTCGATCTTCATGGTGATCGTGGTCGATGGTATCTTCGCCATGTTCTTCGCGGCGATTGGGATCTGACATGGCGATCGAGGCGGCAAAGGCGACGGCGGGCGGCGTTGATCCGGTCATCCTCAGGGTGCGCGGGGTGACGGTCGGTTTCGGCGACCAGCTGGTGCTCGAAAATCTCGACCTCGACGTGTTTCGCGGCGAGATTCTCGGCTTCGTCGGCGCCTCGGGCACCGGCAAGTCGGTGCTGATGCGCACCATCCTGGGCCTCAATCGCCGGCGGGCGGGCAAGATCCAGGTGTTCGGCGTCGATCTCGACCAGACCGCGCCGGACCAGCGCGCCGGCATCGAGCAGCGCTGGGGCGTCCTGTTCCAGCAGGGCGCCCTGTTCTCGTCGCTTTCGGTCCGGCAGAACATCCAGGTGCCGATGCGCGAATACCTCAATCTCAGCCAGCGGCTGATGGACGAACTGGCGCATCTGAAGCTCGATCTGGTCGGCCTGCCGCGCTCGGCGGCGGAGAAGCTACCCTCGGAACTGTCCGGTGGCATGATCAAGCGGGCGAGCCTCGCCCGGGCGCTGGCGCTCGACCCGGAGCTGGTGTTTCTCGACGAGCCGACGTCCGGGCTCGACCCGATCGGCGCGGCCGAATTCGACGAGCTGATCGCAAAATTGCGCGATACTTTGGGGCTCACCGTCTATATGGTAACCCATGATCTCGACAGCCTGCACGCGGTCTGCGACCGGATAGCGGTGCTGGGCGACCGGAAGGTCCTGGTCGAGGGGCCCATGGAGACGATGATGACGTTCGATCATCCCTGGGTCAGGGAATATTTTCGCGGACGGCGGGCCCTGCAGCGGGTCGACGCCTGACAGGTTGCGGGCGGGGAATTCGGGATATTTCCGCGGGACTATCCCGATTGAAGGATATCGGTGCGCGCCGGAACCGGCGCCACGGGAGCAGAGGGTAGATGGAGACACGGGCGAATTACATTGCCGTCGGCGCCTTCGTGATCGCCGTCCTGGCAACCGCCTTCGTGTTCGTCTACTGGCTGGCGGTCACCGGCGACGGCACGACCCACAAGCGCATCACGGTCAATTTTCCCGGCTCCGTCACCGGCCTGGTGAAGGGCGGCGCGGTGCTGTTCAACGGCATCAAGGTCGGCGAGGTGGTCGAGCTGATTCTCGATCACGACCGTCCGGGGCAGGTGCGTGCGATCGTCACCGTCGACGCCAAGGCGCCGCTGAAGACCGATTCGGTCGCCGAACTGGGTTTCCAGGGCCTCACCGGCGTTGCCTTCGTCTCCCTGGCGGGGGGCTCCCCGGACGCGAAGAGCGTTTTCGACGAGAAGGATCCGTCGCTGAACGCGCGTCGCTCGGGCGTCTCCGACCTGATGGCCAGCGCCCGCGGACTGATGGCGCGGGCCGACAACGCGGTCGGCAGCATCCAGAAGGTGGTCGACGATATCGGCCCCGGCATCAAGCAGACGGTCGACAACGCCGCCAAGTTCTCAGACGCGCTGGCCGCCAATTCGGACAAGATCGAGACCTTCGTCAGCGACATTTCGGGAGCGGCGAAGTCGATCACCAGCCTCGCCGGCCGGCTCGAGGTGCTGACCGGCAAGGCCGACAAGATCCTCGCCGCGGTCGACCCGGAAAGCGTCAAGACCGTGGTCGGCAACGTCAAGACCATATCCGAGGAACTGGTCAAGGCGTCGGGCGAGGTCGACAAGGTCATCGCCGACGCGTCCAAGGCCGCCAACGAACTCAAGACCTTCGCCGAGAATATCAACGGCTCGCTCGCCAGGGTGGACAAGGTGATCGCGGCCGTCGACCCGGACAAGATCTCCAGCACCGTCGACAGCGTCGAGAAGGTGACCAAGCTGTTCCGCGACAGCGGCGGCGACATCGAGAAGTTCATCAAGTCGGCGACCTCGGCGGCCGACAATATCGACACCATCTCCAAGGGCATCGCCGGCCGGCGCGAAGATATCGACACCATTATCGGCAATGTCCGCTCGGCCTCGGCCAAGCTCGACACCTCGCTCGCCTCCGCCGAAAAGCTGCTCGCCTCCGTCGACACCGAAAAGGTCAGCCGTTCGGTCGATTCCGTCGACAAGGTGACCGCGATCTTCGCCGAGCGCAGCACGGAGATCGACAAGTTCCTCAAGGACGCCGGTTCCGCCGCCGACAACATCAACAAGGTGTCCGCCGGCGTCGCCGAGAAGACCGAGGACATCAAGGCGATCATCACCGACGTGCGCACCGCGGCGGGCAAGCTCGAGAACACGCTTGAGGGCGCCGACAAGCTGATCGCGGCGATCGACCCGGGGAAGGTCTCCGAGACGGTCGAGAGCATCCGGTCGGTCTCCGGCCGCATCGCCGGGCGCGGCGAGGATATCGAGAAGATCATCGCCGACACGCGCGACACGATGAGCAGCGTCAAGACGGTTACCGGCGACATCGAGAAAAAGCGCGAGGACGTGCTCAAGATCATCGAGGACGCCAGGCAACTCGCCGAGCGACTCAACAAATCCTCGGTCCGGGTCGAAAGCATCCTGGCAAAGGTCGACGGCATGCTCGACGGCGGCGACACCAAGGGGCTGATCACCGAGGCGACGGAGGCGGCGCGGTCGATTCGCAAGGTCGCTCAATCGTTTGAGGGCCGTTCGGACGCCATCGCCGCCGGAATCGCCCGGTTCAGCACGCGTGGATTGCGGGAAGTGGAAACCATGGTAAAAGAGTGGCAGATTACGGCCCGAAGCGTTCAGCGGGCCGTTTCGAAGATCGAGCGGAACCCGCAGGGAATCCTGTTTGGCGATTCGGGGCCGCGCTCGTACCGGCGCCGATAGGGGCTTTCAGGCGGCCCTTCGCGGGTCGTGGTTTCGAGTATTGCGTTACTGATGAGGCGGCAATCGTGGGGACTTTTCCGGCCAGGGGGAACGTGAGGCGGTGGGCGCGGCTTGCCTGCGTCGGCCTGATTGCGTCTTTCGGGCTTGCGTCCTGCGAGGTGCTGAAGCCGGCGCCGCAGGCCTACGACCTCAACGCTCCTTCGGATCTCAGCGCGGTGCGCGGCGGCACACGAGCGCAGATCCTGATTCCGGTCCCCTCCGCCATCCGGGCGCTCGACAGCGACCGGATCGCCATCAAGCCGACGGCCAACGAGTTCAGCTATCTGGCCGAATCCGTGTGGACGGACCAGTTGCCGAAGCTGATCCAGGCGCGGGTGATCGAGTCCTTCGATTCCCTGGCCCGGGCCCGGGCGGTGGGCCGGCCGGGCGAAAGCCTGTCGATCGACTATCAGCTGCAGATCGACATCCGGGCCTTCCAGCAGGAGCTCGAGGGAGGTCGCCGGGCGCGGATCGAGTTCGCCGTCAGGCTGCTCAACGAACGCAACGGCCGGGTGCTGGCGCGGCGGCTGATCTCGAGCGAGATCGCCACATCAAACGACAAGCCGACTGCCGTCGTCGACGGCCTCAACCGGGCGCTGGACGAGGTGATGGTCGACCTCCTGTCCTGGACCTTCAAGCGCATCTGATCGGCGGATCGTCGCGGGTTCGACACATTCCGAAATTGGTTGAGAAGCATGGATTCCCGCCTTCGCGGGAATGACGGAAAATGTTGGGATTCAGGGGCATGCGCGGAATTGCTGCGGCTGCTTGCGACGCTGCTCTCGATCCCAAATCAAGTTTGGGATGACGCTGTGATAGGACAGGGTATCCCCGTGATCCGCGTTGGCTATCCGCATCGGATCGTATTCCGGACTATTGGCAACCTCACAACACTTGTCATCCCGATCTTGATTTGGGATCCAGTACGGGGTTGCGCTCGCCCAAACGCCAGATATTTCCCTTTTTATTTCAACATCTTCCGTCATTCCCGCGAAGGCGGGAATCCATGCTTCTCCGCCCTGCGATGAGGCTGCGACACCCGTCCCCCGAACGAAAAAGGGCGCCCCGAACGGAGCGCCCTTTCTGATCTCGTCGACCGGCCCGGGCGGCCCGGGCGCGACTACTTGTCGAAGCGGCCGCTCGCATGGGCGAGCATGGTGTAGACCTTGCCGTTGTCGCTGGTCAGATAGGTCTGGCCCAGGACGTTGTCGCGGTCGCCACGGGTGACTTCGGCGAGCAGGTTCTCGAAATCGGCGATGTACTGATCGATCGCGCCGCGGAATTCAGGGTCGCGATTGTATTTCGACCGGATCTCGTCGAACGTGTTCTGGCCCTGCAGGGTGTAGAGCCGGCGGGTGAAGACGTTGCTCTCACCGCGCTTGTAGCGCTCCCACAGTTCCATGAACGCCTCGTTGTCGATCGCCCGGGCGATGTCGACGGAGAGCGAGTTGAGCGACTCGACCATGTGCAGCGGCGACCGGTCGCCGCCGCCGGAACGGCTGCCGCCCGACGGCGCCTTGGGCGGCACCGGCCGTGCCGGCGGGGTCTGCGGCGCGGACGCACGTCCGGCCGGAACCGGCGGCTCGCCGCGCGGCGGGGCGGGCTTGCGCTCGTCCTGGCTCGCCCGCCGCAACAGGTCGGACACCCAGCCGCGCGGCTGGTCGGTGTCGGCGGTGCGGCCGGCCGGCGCCTTGGCGCCGGAATTGCCGTGGCTGAAGTCGAGGTCGCCGCCGCGGGGCGGCGTGGAGGCGGAGCGCTCGGGCGCCGGCGCCGAGGGGCGGGTCGCCGCGGGAGCCGCCGTGTGAGCCGATGGGGCCACGGGCGGGGTCGGCGGGGCGGAGGGCGCCGGGCGCGGGGCCGAAGGGGCGGAGAAGCCGACGGCGGAGGCCGAGGAGGCCTGGCCGACCGCCCGTTCCTCGCCCGGGCGGGACGCTTCCATGCCGGTGGTCTGCCGGGCGACGATCTCGGAGAGGTCGTTCAGCGCCCGGATCTGTTCGGCGACCACCTTGCGCATGGCCGACGCGTTCTCGCGGGTTTCCTCCGGCAGTTCGAGCACGCCGCGCCGGATCTCGGCCCGGGCGTTCTCGATCTCTTCCTGCATCTCGACGGCCGCGGCCCGCATCTCGCCGGTGGCTTCGGCGAACTTCGATGTCGCCTCGCTGACCGCGCGGGTCAGTTCCTCGAGCATCTGGGCGTTGGCCGAGCGGATCGCCTCGTGGGCCTTCTCGCCCTGGCTGCCGGCGCTGGCGGTGAGCGACTCGATCTCCTGACCGACGGCGCGGGAGGCCCTGGTCATTTCCTCGAGCATCTCGGAACTGGCGGAGCGGACCGCATCGTAGGCCTTCTGGCCCTCGATGCCGGTCGCGGCGGCGGCCTGGTTCATTTCCTCGAGCATCGCGGCATTGGCGGCGCGGACCGCCTCGTGGGCTTTCTGGCCCTCGATGCCGGCATTGACCGCCAGGGTCTCGAACTCGCTGCCCACGGTGCGGGCGGCGTTCTCGGCGCTCTCGGCCAGCGCGGCGCTGATCTCGCGCACCTTGGCGTCCGCCGCGGAGAGCGAGTCGGCAATGACGGACGCGTAAGAGCGCATCTGCTTGTCGATCTGCTCGGTACGGGCGGCGAGGTTCACGGCGATCTCCTCGATGGTGGTCCGGCCGCCTTCCAGCGTTTCCGCCATGTCGCGGTTGGAGACCTTGAGCACCGAGACCGCGTCGGTCAGGGCGGCGCCCTGGTTCTCGAAGCGTCCGGCCAGATCGCCGACCTCGACCATCAGCGTCGAGGAGACCTCGCGCATCGCCGCGACCTGGGCGGCGATGGCCTCGCGGGACTGCTCGGATTCGGTCATCGCCGAGTCGACCGTCTCGCGGAACTCGCTCGACCGCCGGGTCAGGTTGGACTCGATCACGCCGAGATTCTCGCCGGCGCGGCTGAGCACTTCCTGGAACAGGTCGTTCGACTTGCCGAGGCGGCTGAGGATGTCGGAGATGTCCTTCTCGATGCTCTCGTTGGTCGCCCGCAACTTGGAGATCGCACCCTCGCTGCGGTTGTCGATGGTCGCGACGAGCTTGTCGCCGCTTTCGGCGAGCTTTTTGGTCGCCTCGACACCCTGGCGGGCGATTTCGTCGGCGATGCCCTTGCCCTTGCCCTCGATGGTCTCGACCAGCGCCAGGCGTACCTTCTCGATGCGGGTGGTGAGATCGCCCGAATGGTTCTCCAGCTCGCGCAGGATGCCGCCGCCCTTGGTGTCGAACAGGGCGGCCAGTTCCGCGCCGCGGGCGCCGAGCATCGAGGTGATCTCGCCCGACCGGCCCTGAAGCTCGGTGCTCAGCTCCTCGACCCGCGCCATCAGCGCCTTGTCGATGCTGTCGGCGGCTTCCGAGAGGCTGCCGCCGGCCTTGGCGACCATGGCGACGATGGCGTCGCGGGTCTCGTCGCCCTCGGACCTCAGGGTCCGGGCGGCTTCGCCAATGCCCTCGACGATCAGTTCCTTGGTCGCTTCGCCCTGGTTGCGCATCTGCAGGGTGGCGTCGGCAACGGTGGACATGACCGTTTCCTTGGTCGCCTCGCCATGCTTGCGCAGCTCCTCGGACGCCTCGGCGACGGTGCCGACGACGGTCTGCTTGACCGTGTCGCTCTCGGTGGTGAGGAGTTTGGTCGCGTCGGCCAGGGTGTTGATGAGATTGTCCTTGGTGACCTCGCTCTGGTTGCGCAGGCTTTCGCCGGCTTCCGAGACGGCGGCGACGACCAGGTCCTTGGTCGCTTCGCCCTGGGTCTTGAGGGTCTCGCTGGCTTCGGAGACGGTGGCGATGACCGTGTCCCTGGTCGCCTCGCTCTGGTTGCGAAGCACTTCCGCGGCATCCGTGACCGAACCGACCACCGCGTCCTTGGCCGCGTCGCCGTGACCGCGCAGCGCGGCCGCGGCTTCCGCGATGGTGGCGACGACCGTGTCCTTGGTGGACTCGCTCTGGTTGCGCAGGATGTCGGTCGCCTCGGTGATGGTGGCGATGACCCGTTCCTTGGCCGCCTCGCTTTCGCTCTGCAGCACGCCGGAGGCGTCGGAAATGGCGCCGACCACCAGGTCGCGGGCGGTCTCGCTCTCGACGCTGATGGCGCGGGTCGCATCCGACAGCGAGCCGAGCACGGCCTCGCGCGCCTTCTCGGATTCGGAGGCGAGGGAGGCCGCGACCGTGGTCATCCTCTCGGTGAGGATGGTGTCGAGGCTCTTGGCGCCCGAATCCAGCGTCTGGGCGACCTCGCCGACGCGGCTGCCGATCGTCATGTTGATCTCGCCCATGCGCTCGGAGAGCACCTTGTCGAGATTGCCGGCGCGGGAATCGAGGGTCTCGGTGACGTCCTTGAGGCGGGTGGTGACCGAAATGTCGATCGCTTCCATGCGGTCGGCGAGCACCCGGTCGAGATCCTTGGTGCGCGAGGTGAGGGTGTCGGCGACTTCGCCGACGCGGCTGCCGATGGTGACGTTGATCTCGCCCATGCGCTCGGAGAGCACCTTGTCGAGCGCCGTGGACCGGCTTTCAAGCGTTTCGGCGACCTCGAGCACGCGGGTGCCGAGGCTGTCGTTGATCTCGGCCACCCGTTCGGTGAGCGCTTCGGTGAGATCGGTGGCCTGGCGGTTGAGCACGCCGCCGACCTCGGTGAGGCGGTTGTCGAGGGTGACGACGATCTCGTCCTGGCCCTTGGTGAAGGCGTCGGCGATCTCCTTGGTGCGGCCGAGCAGCGTCTCGCTGATCTGGCGGGCGCGGGTTTCCAGCGCCGTGTCGATCTTGTCGGTGCTCTGCTCGAGATTGGCAGCGATCTCGGCGCTGTGGCGGACGATCCGCTCGCTGGCGATATCGGCCTTGCCGAGCAGCGTCTCGCCGAACTGGACGAGTTTCTCGGCCAGCGTGCCTTCGATCTGGTCGGAGCGGGTATCGAGCAGGTCGGCGAGCTGGGCGAGCTTGCCCGACAGGGTGCCTTCGATCGCGCCGGAGCGGGAGTCGAGCAGGTCGGAGAACTGGGCGAGCTTGCCCGACAGGGTGCCTTCGATCGCGCCGGAGCGGGAGTCGAGCGCGTCGACGAGCTGGGCGAGCTTGTTCGACAGGGTGCCTTCGATCGTGCCGGAACGGGAGTCGAGCAGTTCGGCGAGCTGGACGATCTTGCCGTCAAGCGTGCCTTCGACGTCGCCGGTCCGGGCGAGGAGCAGGTCGGCGAGATCGGAGATCTTGCCGGCGAGCGTATTCGCGATCTCACCGGTATGGGACTCGAGCAGGTCGGCGTACTGCACCCGCTTGACGTCGAGCGTGTCGGCGAGATTGGTGGTGCCGCGCTCGAGCCGGTCGACGACCTCGTTGGCGCGGCCGTCGATGATCGAGGAGGCTTCCTCGATGCGGGTGCCCAGCGCCGTGACGACTGAATTGCCGCGCTGGTTGATGATTTCGTCGAGCATTGCCAGGCGATTGTCGAAGTCCGTCTGCAGCGTCTCGCCGCGTTCGGAAATCAGCATCGTCATGCGTTCGCCGGTGTCGTTGAGTGCATCGGTGATCGATCCGGTCTGGTCGGCGATCCTGGCGGTGATCTCCTTGCCGGCGTCGGCGAGCTGCTGCGCCAGTTCGGTGGTCTTGGCGCCGAGCGTGTCGGAGACGTCGGCAGAGGTGAGCGCCAGGATCTGCTGGACCCCGGAGGTCTTGTTCTCGATCATGTCGGCGACGCTCTGGCCGGTGTCGCGCAGGCTTTCCTCGAGCTTGGCGCCGCGGACGACGATGGACTCGTGGATGCGGTCGCCGGTCTCGGCGATGCGGTCGGCGAGGTCGCCGCCCTTGCCGGTGATCGATTCGGCGATCGAGGTGCCGGTCTCGTCGAGCTTCTCGGTGAGTTCCGCGCCGCGCAGCGACAGGTCGAGGATCAGGCTCTCGCCGGTGCCCTTGAGCGCGCTCGCCACCTCGCCGGAGCGGGCGGTGATCGCCTCGACGATCTCTGAACCGGTATGGGCGAGGGAGTCGGAGACGGACGCCGTGTGGGCGTTCAGGCGCTCGGTCACCTCGGAAGCGGAAGCCGCCAGCTTCTCGGCGACCTCGTTGCCGGTCAGCGCCAGGGTCTCGACGACCTCGCGGCTGGTGTTGTCGAGCGACTCGCTGAGCGTCGTGGTGCGGTTGATCAGAGCCTCGTTCAGCTCGGCGGTGCGCGAGCTCACGGTATCGATGAGCTGGGTCGAGGTGTGGATCAGCGCCGACGAGGTCTCGTGCAGGGTCTGGTCGAGTTCGCGCGCACGGGTATCGATGGTCTCGGTCAGGTGCAGCGTCGCCGAGGACAGGGCGTCGGTGATCGCGGCGCCGCGGGTGGCGAGCGTTTCCGCCACGGCCGAACCGGTATGGCTCAGCGTGTCGTTGAGCTCGGTGCCGCGCGCGGCGATGGTGTCGGTGAGGCTGCCGCCGGTGGTGGTGATGGATTCGAGAACCTCGCGGCCGGTCGCCGTCAGCCGGCTGACGAATTCGTCGCCCTTCGAGGCGATGCTCTCGGCCAGCGTCGCGCCGGTGGAGGTGAGGCTGGTCGAGATGAAGTCCGACTGCTCGTTCATCGTCGTCTGGATCGCCGACGTCGCCTCGCCGACGGTGCGGCGGACGCGGGACTCGGTCTGCTTGAGCTCGTCGACCAGCTCGTCGTGGGTGACGGCGATCGCGGAGCGGACCCGGTCGGCGTTGTTGACCACGGCCTCGCGCTGGCTGACCAGTTCGTCGATCAGCCCGCGGATCCTCAGTTCGTTGTCGTTGTAGGAGCGTTCGAGATTGGCGACCTCGTTGTGGACGAGCACTTCCAATTCGCCCGCGCGCGCGACCGCGCGCTCGATGCCGTCGCCCATGGCGGCGACCTCGCGGCGGATCGCCTGGCCGACGGTGATCACCGATTCCTTGGCGACGCCCTCCGGCTCGACCAGCTTGACCGCCAGTTCGGAGAACGAGCGGGCGGCGATGCGCATTTCCTGCGACCGCCAAATCATCACCGCCATGACCCAGAAGAAGATGATCGGAACGACGATCGCCACCGCCGCGCCGACGAGAGCCGGCGAGCGGGCGAAATCGGTGAAGCTCTCGGTCGAGAAGACCTCCGAGCCCATACCGCCGACGACCAGGCCGGCGCCCATCAGCACCCACAGGATGCTCATCACCAGGGCGAACCAGTAGGGGGTGTTCGACGGCTTGCGCTGCAGGCCGAAGACGATGTTGCCGACATTCAGCCGGTCGTCGTTGGCCGCCGGCCGCTTGCCGGCGCGGCGCGAGCGCCGGTCGGGTTGCTGCCTCTCGGATTGCTGATCGTGGTCGACCGTAAGCGGGCGCGCGGACGCGACCTCCGGCTCCTGTTCGACGACGTCTTCGTTCTTGTTGGCCGGAGCCCGCGGCCGGGTCCGGGTCTTCCTCAGGCGAGGCTCGGGCTTCTTCGAGGTAGGCTGGGACTGGGGCTGCGATGCCGGAGAAGAGGCAGTCGAGCCGCCGGACGCGGAAGCCTCGGCGCCGGCTGTCGAGCCGGATCCGCCGGTTTCAGGCTTGCTGTTCTCGGCCGGCTTGCCCCCTTGAGCAGCCCCTTGCGCTTTCTGGTCACCCTTGCCGACGGACGTCTGGGGACCGCCGAAATCGATCTCCAGAGCCTTTTCGACGGCCGAAAGGGCCGCGTCTGCCGGATCCTGCTTCTTGGTCGGGGTGGTAGCCATGTTTAATGTTGCCTCGCGTCCGTACTAGTTTACCGATCGGTCGCCGGATCCATACGGGATGATCCGTTCGTTTTTGCACCCGGCCGGGAAAATTTGCCGCATCTCCCCAACCGAGCGAACACGGTGTTCGTATACGGGAACAAAATCCCCCGTCCTCGCAACTTGCCGCATGGTCAAAGGTAATGGCACACTTAGCGTAAAGGAACAAGATACAGCACCGGTCGGGGCGCGTAAACAAACGGGGAACAGACGGATGGCTCGGACACCTTCGGAGCGGACCCGGCGCGGGCGGGACGACGGCGGCGGAGCGCGCGGACGGACGGCGAAACCGACCGCGGCGCAGCTCAAATATCTCGAGCGCGGCATTTCGGAGCCCGGCGGCAAGCTGCCGCTTTTCGACGACGAGGGACGCCAGATCAAGCGCCAGACGATCGAGGTCTGCATCGAGAAGGGGTGGGCGGAACCTTGGTTTTCCAACCCTCTCAAGCCCGATTGGCTGGTTTGCCGGCTGACCGAGGAAGGCCGCAGGGCGATCGACGGATCGGCCGCCTGCTGACCCGGCCGGCACCCTCCCGACGGTCCCGGGGATCGATGCCGACGGACATCTCGCGCCGTTTGTCCGCGATCGGGTTTCGAGAACGATTTCAGCAGCCGGGACGGACGTTAACCATAGATTCACTTTAATCGGTCAGTTTCGCCGGCCCGCCCGGAAAAAGCCTCCTGAAATTAACGCCGTCTTATCGTCTTCGGCCGATCATCCCTGCCCGTAACGTGGGACAAATCCGACTTGTGAAGTGACGTTTGGGATGGGGAAGGACGATATGAGGACAATGGCGGCACTGGACCGCCCGGGGGCGTTCGACGACGTCGCCGGCGACCGTCCGGTCGATCTGGTTCATCTGGCCCGGCACACGCTGGGCGACCGCGAACTCGAGCGCGAGGTGCTCAACCTGTTCGCCCGGCAGTCGGTGATCTATCTCGACCGGCTGAAACACGCCCGCGGCGCGGCCGTGAAGGCGGCGGCCCACACCATCAAGGGTTCGGCCAAGGGGATCGGCGCCTGGCGGGTGGCCGATTGCGCCGAGGCGCTGGAGACGGGCGGCGAGCGGCCGAAGGGCGCGCGCGAACTGATCGCCCATCTCGAGGAAGCCATCGACCAGACCAACGGCTTCATCCGGTCGATCCTCGACAGCGACTGAGCGGCGGAGTTCTAAAAAGACGGCGGCGTGGTTCTGGATGGCCGGCTTCCGTTCGGTTCCACCCAATTGCCGGAAAAGACCGTTTTTCTCCGGTTTTCCACAGAGTTTTCGCGTTTCCGCGCGATCGATCGGGCTGCGCGAGTCCATCTCGCGCCGCTCCCGCCCGCGTCCGCCGCCGGGTCCGCCCGGATCCGCGCGCCGCGACGATGCTTGACCCACGGCTGAAATCCAGTATGTCCACACCCGAGCAACTGGACTTCACTCCCAAGCACGCGGATCCCATGCCGAAAATTACCTATATCGCCCCGGACGGCGCCACTCACCAAGTCGATGCCGCCGTCGGCACAACGGTGATGGAAAACGCCATCAAGAACCTCGTGCCGGGAATCGAGGCGGAATGCGGCGGAGCCTGCGCCTGCGCCACCTGCCACGTCTATGTCGAGGAAAGCTGGTTCGTAAAGACCGGGGGGCCGGACCCGATGGAAGAGGACATGCTCGATTTCGCCTACGAGCTGCGTCCGACCTCGCGGCTGTCCTGCCAGATCAAGGTGACCGAAGAGCTCGACGGGCTGGTCGTCACCGTGCCGGAGCGACAGGCCTAGAGCGTGCCGGCCGCGACCCGCGCACCAGCGGACATGTCGCCGTGAAATCCATCGGCTTCGGACTGGAACGGCTCGGCAAGATCGCGCTGAGATGGCCGGAACTGGCTAGCGCCGTGGTGATTGTCCTTTGTATTCTAACGGGTTACGGGATCACCCATCTCGGTTTCGATTCCTCGGTCCGCGACGTTTTTCGCACCAGCCGGCCTGAATTCGCCCGCTACCAACAATTCCTCGACCGGTTCTCCGATATCGGCGCGGACACGTTCGTGGTGTTCGAGGGCGACCATCTCGACCGGCATCTGGGCGCGCTGCGCGACATCGCGCTCGAAGCGGGCATCCTCGACCATGTGACCGGTGTCGTCTCGCTGTTCTCGCTGCGGACGCTCGGAGCCGACGGCGCGCTCGGACCGCCGCTGTTTCCGGCCGACCTGCCCGCGGGCGAGGCGCTCGCCGCGATGCTGAAACGTGCCGACGCGCATCCGCTCAACCGGGGTAGGCTGTTTTCCGCCGACCGGGGGGCGCTGGTGCTGGTGCTCAACATCGAACGCTCGGACGATCCCAAGGCCACCTTCATCGCCGTTGACAGCCAGCTCCGGCAGCTTTTCGCCGAAACGCTGCCAAAGGGCGTCAAGGCGACGGTGACCGGGCTTGCGGCGATGCATCGCTACGTGGTCGACGAACTCGAACGCGACGTGGTCGTGCTCAACGCCGTGGGCCTGGTGCTGGCGGTGATCATCGGACTGGTCACGCTGGGCAATGTCTGGGCGGCGCTGATCACCGCGCTGCCGCCGGTCGTCGCCGTGTTGTGGATGCTCGGCGGCATGGGGCTTGCCGGCGTCAACATCAACCTGGTCACCAACGTGCTGCCGGTGCTGATCATGATCCTCGCCTTCGCCGACAGCATGCACCTGACCTACGAGGTGCGTCGCTACCGGCGCAACGACGCGGCAAGCGCTCGCCGCGCAGCCTATCGGACGGTCGCCCGGGTCGGGCCGGCCTGCGTTCTGGCGGGGCTCACCACCATGGTCGCGTTTCTCACCCTGGCACTGTCGGATTCGGCGCTGATCCGCAGCTTCGGCCAGACCGGATTCCTCGCCGTTCTGGGCGCCGTGATTTCCGTCATAGTTGTGCATCCGCTGGCGATCTTCTGGCTCGGCAGGCTGGGTCTGGCGAAGAGCTGGACCGTGCCCCACAAGGCGCGGCGGATCGTCAGCCTGCGCGGTGTCAGCCGTCGGTGCGCCGCCTTTACCGGCCGCTGGCCGCG
>Ga0070729_10003353_pt1 | contig 18781 bp, 12 predicted proteins | sample tdDd472_FD_66725 | JGI IMG/M metagenome (GOLD analysis project Ga0070729, IMG submission 66725) | Marine sediment microbial communities from the Atlantic coast under amendment with organic carbon and nitrate - tdDd47.2 | ecosystem: Environmental > Aquatic > Marine > Coastal > Sediment | place... | reverse complement strand
GTCAGGAACTGCTGTTTTTTCGCTAAGGATAATTGCATATGGCCCCCTGGCCAGCATAGCTTAATCGGCCTATCCCAAATGGAGAAGTCGAACACTATTGCTTTTTTGTTTTCACCTACATTCTTTTCTTATAAAATGAACGCTGTTAAAATCCCACATGATCAATTGAGCCAAGAGGCATTGAAGGGTGTTATTGAAGAATTTGTAACTCGTAATGGTACTGATTACGGTGAAGCCGAAATCCCACTTGAAACTAAAATTGCCCAAGTGTTAATACAACTTAAATCTAAAGATGCCTTTATTGTCTTTGATCATCATTCTGAAACCTCTACTATCGTTAACAAGGATGATCAAATTTTAAAATCTATTGATTCATAAGGGTCTAATGGGGGCAGACCCCTTTTGTTAGGGAAATCCCTTTAATGCTGTCATCTAGGTCCTGAAAACAAATATCAATGTGGTTTTGTTTTTCGGGACTGAGTAAACAATGGGGTAAATAATATGGACAATCCCCGCCGTTCTCACTCAGGCAACTGGAAGATGTACAGGAACAGTCTAAAATTTCAGATTTTCTCAAATGGTTAATATTGCCATAGTAGCCTCTACCATTGCGACAACGTGTGTTCCTACATACTAACAGCAGGAAGATCAATCAGTAGCGCGTCGAGTAAGATCAGATCTTGGATATGGCAACATTAACGCCGTAAATCACAACAACCTATAAACTCGAGTATATTTGTTGTTCTTTGATGATTCATCTACTCAGCACCTGGATGGCAACCGATTTCACAAATGTTGTAGAGATAGTGTCACCGAAATGCCAACGCTCCCTGTAAATTTCGCAGTACATGACGGCAGTTCTGGCTACACGGTTTAGGGATTTTCCAGATAGAACTTGAAAAAATTCCATCCAGAGCAGCAAGCAGATCGACGGTGCCAATAGTTGTCTGCCCTGGACGAGTATCAAGGAAGAGGTAAGCCGAGAGGGCAGACTCATCCTCGGAAATTATTTATACAGCCCTCGGATATCTTTTTTGCTGATTTTCCCCACACTGGTTTTAGGAATCTCTTGGTTCAGTATGATTTTCGTGGGGACTCCAAATTTTGGGATGACTCCTTTTTCCACAAAGGTCATGCAGAAATTCCTGATATCTTTTTCAGTAACTTTCTCCATAAACGCCTCTTTAAGAACCACTATGGCAAGAGGTCTTTCGCCCCATTTTTGATCGGGTACGCCGACAACAGCAACCTCACTTACTCCTGTATGCTGGCTGATTATGTCTTCCAGTTCAAGGGACGAAATCCACTCTCCCCCTGTTTTGATGACATCTTTCAGTCTGTCGGTAATCTGCAAGTAGCCTTCCTCATCTATAAACCCTATATCTCCGGTATGAAGCCATCCGCCGGACCATAATTCTTCACTTTTTTCCTGATCTTTGAAATATCCCTGGGTGAGCCAGGGTGCTCGAACGACCACCTCACCTACCGCCTTGCCATCATGGATGATAGGCTTGCCCTCCTGATCTACTATCTCAAGTTGTACATTATTTACGGGCAACCCTGTTCTGCACCGTATCCTTATCTGGTCTTCTTCTTTCCATTCAAGCATGTGGGGCTTGAGATTGGCGATGGTCAGAAGAGGACAGGTCTCAGACATGCCGTAGGCGGTATAGATATTAATCCCTCTATCAAGAGCGGTTTTGCACATGCCACTCGATAGAGCAGAACCTCCGATAATGACTTTCCAGCCTTCCAGATCGCAGTCTTCAATGGCTGGAGAGGTAAGCAACATGTGCATAATGGTAGGCACACAATGGGAGAAGCTGACCTTTTCCGTAGTAATAAGTTTCAAAAGCATTTCCGGCTCATACCGGCCGGGATATACCTGTTTGGCTCCCAGCATGGTCATAACATATGGCATCCCCCAGGCATGAACATGAAACATTGGGGTGATCGGCATGTAGACATCCGACGCACTGACCCTGGCCTGACAGTCATAACCACAGAGAGCTGTCACGAAGCCGTAGGTGTGCATCACAAGTTGCCGATGGCTGAAGTACACACCCTTTGGTAAACCTGTGGTGCCGGTGGTATAAAAAGTTGTTGCTATGGAATTTTCATCAAAGTCGGGAAATGAATATTCTAACGGATTCTCTTTCAGCATCGCCTCATATTCATGATCGATGACCAGACTTGTTTGTGCGGATGTATCAGAATCGGTTAATAGGACAATTTTTTTAACGGTGGAGAGTTTATCCTTTATCGCTTCCAGGAGAGGCAGGAACTCTGAGTTGACAAGAATAACGTCATCTTCAGCATGGTTGATAGTATAAAGAAGCTGCTCGGAAGAAAGCCTCACATTAACGGTATGCAGAATGGCTCCAATCATCGGGACAGCAAAGTAACATTCAAGATACCTGTTGGAGTCCCAATCCATTACGGCGACGGTATCACCTGCCTGGACCCCCAGCTTATTCAGACCGTGGGCCAATTGGCATATCCGGGTGCCAAACTCGGCATAGGTGATCTCCTTCTGGTCACGATAAACTATTTTCTGTTGTGGAGAATAGATCAACGGCGTTGTCAGCAGGTTTTTAATGAGAAGAGGATGGGAAAAGGCTGAGGGGGTGGGGTCGATGATTTTTGTCTGCATGTAACCTCCTAATGATATAGATTTCTTCTGTTGAAATTGTATCGTTTACAGCTCTTTTTTCATGAGTCTTTGTTGTTTAACACAAGATAATTGTTTGCAAGCAATGTTCCAGAAGCGACGCTGGGGGGAGTTGGCGCAAATACAGGAAGATGTCTGGGGAAGGACCGTGATCTGGCCCTGATGGGATTGAGTTGTAATTTACTCAATCGATGTGAAAAAACATTTTAACTAAACGTTATCATACAGTAAAAACAAAGCGATCCCTTAGTTACCCAAAACGGGTAATTAATTACCCACCCCGCGTAATTATGTTCAACTGTTTCATTTTGAGATAGAGGGTTTTTCTCTGTATCCCCAGAATCCTGGCAGTACGAGTACGGTTCCACTGACAGGTCTCCAGCTGTTGCAGAATGTGTTCTTTCTCAAACTGATGTGCTGCCTCGCGAAGGCTTATGTTTTGGATCGGTATAGATTCGGTTCTTGATTGTCTGATTTTGCAGCTGCTACCAGCACTTGCTCCGGCAAACTCAAGAATATTAAGATTGAGAAAACGCTGGATGGTATTTTCCAGTTCTCTGACATTTCCAGGCCAGTCGTGCTGCAATAGTTTGTCTAGATCGTGGCCGCTGAGAGAAGGGGATGTGGCACCTTTGTCATGCTTGGCCATGAAATGTTCAACAAGGAGCGGAATGTCGTCTAACCTATCCCTGAGTGGCGGCAAATTAATGGGGATGATGTGGATTCGGTAGAAGAAATCCTCCCGCATGGTACCCTTGTCAAGCATTGGCCGCAAATTGCTGTTGGTCGCAGAGATGATCCTTACATCTGGCTGCATTGGCTCCAAACCACCTAAGGGGGTGTAGCCGTTCCCTTCCAATACGCGGAGTAACTTTACCTGCATCGCCTCATCAATTTCGCCCAACTCGTCAAGGAAAAGTGTGCCGTGATCGCTTTTTGCAAAATAACCTGCCTTGTTCTGATCTGCTCCGGTAAAGGCGCCTTTGCGGTATCCAAAAAATTCACTTTCCATGAGTTGGCTCGGAATTGCACCGCAGTTGACTGGCAGAAAAGTGCGGTCCCTACGATCACTCATGTTATGGATTTCCCTTGCCACAAGCTCTTTTCCGGTGCCGGATTCGCCATATAAAATAATGTTGGCATCCGTTGCTGCGGCGCGTAGAATCAGTTCGTAGATGTGCTGCATGGCCTTGCTTTTACCAATAATGGTTCCGAACTTATACCGGTCGCGGATATTTTCTCGGAGGCGCAGATTTTCTTTTTGCAGGTATACTTCACGTTCTTTCAAGGCCATTTCAGCCAACTTCCGATCGTGAATGTCGATCATAACCGTCTGTTTTTGGGAGATAAGGTTCTCCTCTTCATAAATGGGGGAACTTACAGCATAATACCAACGGTTATCTTTGGGATGTTGAAACTCATACTTTATGGTTCTGCCATGAAACACAGGCTTCTGGGAGCACCAGGAGCAGGGTGAATCAAGGCCGAAAATACGACTATGACAAAGGAGGCTGCCATGGGCCGGACCCATTGCTTTTTCCAACTTACTGTTCATATAAACGAGCTGATAATCGGCAGTACATATATAGATGTACCCATCAAATGCCTCAAGGACACCCATTAGCCGGGACTCGCTTTCCCTGAAATTCCGTTTTGCCCGTTTTAGAGAGGTGATATCAAGGAGAGACGCCACGCTACAGTTTGATCCGGAAATCATATCAACCCGAAGAAATACATCCCTATGATTTCCGTGTCGGTCTTTCAGAGTAAATTCATATTCAATGGGAGCCTTATCTGCAGAATCGCGTCTTTTGACGTGATAACTAAGCATCCTGTTAAGGTCATCTTGCTTGGCGATGACTGCCGGCCATTGCATTTTTCCTTCAATCTCGTCTTTGGAGTATCCGATGAGGTTGGCAAAACCGGTATTGGCAAGAGAAATTGTTGTATCTTCTTCAATAATGATAGTACCTGCGCCAGTATTCTCAAAGACACTGCGATACCTCTCTCCACTGGCAAGCAGTGATTTTTCAATCGATTTCTGCTCAGAAATGTCTTCTGCAAATCCCTCAAAGTATAGAATGTTTCCACTTCCATCGACAGTGGGTCGCACATGGATCCTGCATGGAAAAACAGTGCCATCCTTACGCCGCCAGCGGCTTTCGAAATGCATCGGACGATCATGTTGCTGCACGAGCATATCCATGAGGCGCTTACGGAACAAAGGGTCTTCGTAGAGATCGGTAACTTTTCGTTCTGTGAGCGTGGAAAATTCTTTGAAAGAATTGTACCCCAGCATCTCTGCAAAAGCCTGATTGGCAATCAAAATACGACCATCGATTGCGGAACGCAGAATACCGATTGGGGCTTGTCTGAACAGATCTCTAAATTGCAGAAGATCTTCAGTTTCGGAGGAATAATTGACTTCTGATAAATCCGCCATATTGCGACCGACCTAGGGGGGATAAGGAATTATTGGAAAACTACGTTATACTGCGCAGTAGTGCCAATTCAGCATATCATAAACAGACACCAGTCGCTAGACTGATGCAGCAAAATGCGATAACTAGGTTTCAACTATCTGCGCTATTTAATAATAAGATTTAGGGAAGCTCACCCCCTGCCTCTTTCAGATCCGGACTCAATTATTACGAATCATCCGGCTCTCATTTCGGCCAAGATCCCCCTTGGCAAGTCAAAGGTAAATCGTTTTGTATTTCCCTAAAACATATGGTGTTTCCTGTATCTATAAAGGGCGAGGATTATCCCCGCCCTAAGACAAAAAACTGTCCGTATAGCGTTTTTATCCATCTGATGGCTTCCGTATCATTTACCTTGCCGAGATATCGTTGAGTCGTTGCGAGGTCAGCCTGTCGCAGAATGACCTTGCTGATTATGTGCCCTTCCTAATTATGTTGCCCGAATGAATGAAAGCATTAGCCTACAGGGAGGACTTCTTTGGTTTGGCAACATAATTTTCACAAAGTATCGAGCCAATTGAGGAGATTCTCATGGTTTCTCCAAAGCGGTGGTTGTCTTGAGAATGCCCCAGAAAAAACCCCTGGAGGTTCACAGAATTTCAGTGCCTCTTCCTTCGCACGAATGTTAATTTCAGCATATCGATATGTCGTGTCCAAACCTACATGACCAAGCTACTTCTTGATGACAGCAGTATTGCATGGATTGGCCAGAGCTGGCAGAACGGTATTGATGCTGAAATTGTAAAATGATGAGAAAACGGAGTAACGGTTTCTCTTGGTCGCTTGCTTATTGTCCTTGGTCAGGGACAACAGAAAACCCAGCACCTCTTCTTGTGAGATACTGGCCAAGTCACGTTTGCTGAATTGAGCAGTGAATCTGGAAAGAACAAACTCACATGTTGTGATGGTATTTTTTTTTGTAGTTGGCTCGGTGATACTGCAAATGAAAACTGACTGCTTGTGAAACTTTCATGATAGACCTCCTGTTTGTTTGGGGAATTGGTAAATACTGCCTTGTTTAATGATACCTCAGTGGCATTTTTGATGACAGGAGGGACTAACGAGCATCTGGAGTAAGATTATGTTGCCAAATACTGCGTAAAATAAACCTTGGCAAAGGTAATCTCTACTGGATGACTAGCTCGCGTTCCTCAAGGAGATACAGGAACACCTTAAATTGCAGTTTTTCTTAAATGGTGAATCTTGCCGCTGGAATAGTTTGCTGCATTGGTCACTCCGCAGGAACAGAAAACCTTACAATAAAGTCTTACATTGTCCTAAAGTGTCGCGGATCGCTTCTGTCAGAGCGGTTATAGTTTGATGGCAAAGACTTATCTATGGTTTCGTGTAGAAATGTCAGCAGTTCCTCGGAAGAACCTCGGAGGATGCATTTGACAGTTATGTTCAAAAACCTGTGCATCGCTAGGCGGCGGCCCCCCTTCAAACCCTAAAGTTCCTGATTGGTAGTCGCAACCACTCTTCTCTGGAATTGTTGTAGACGATTACTGCCAAGAGGGGTAAAGAGCAGTTCTTGCTGGATATAGAGGACTATGATCTGTACGAGCAGCTACATTTCGCCTATTTCATCAAGAAAAATGGCATCCAGGGAATAAACTCTGAGCGATCAATGGCTGCTACAGCCCCTTTTCCTGTTCCTGTCTCAACGGAGATGATCGTGGAAAGAGACCAAAAATATTGCTGTTGAGACAAATGCCAAAAAGATAATAATTACAGGAAGTCTTAAGAAAATATTTGTTTACAGATTATGGCTTTGGTGGTTGAGAGGTTTTTTATCCTTGACTGATGCACTAGACCACTAGTACATTAGTGCATCAGTAGGCAGTGATGGAATCACCACATCATTGGTCGAATAATAACTTTCAATTATTTCTTAATGTTAAATATGATCTACCAACCAAGCTTTTATCTTCTACGGTCTCAGGTGTATGAACATTTGCGTGAGGAGCTCAAAACGGAAAATTTAAAGCCTGGGATGTTTGTTACTATCAATCAGCTATCCGAAAAGTTGGGTATAAAGAGAACACCATTGCGCGATGCATTGCTGCAACTGCAGTCAGAGGGCTTTGTGACCTTTTTGCCCCAGCGGGGTATCCAGATTAATGAATTGTCGTCGAAGGATCTGGAAAATATTTATGAAGTGCTTGGCGCGCTCGACTCAAAGGCTCTGCTCTCTGTTTTTGATCGGATAACTTCAGATCACATTGAGACCATGAAGCGCATTAATGAAGAGATGTACAAGACTGTCACCAGCACCCAGGTCGGTGCATATTTCGACCTCAATACTGCCTTTCACAATGTTTATCTGGATTTGTCAAATAATGATCTTCTTTTAAACCAACTTAATATCCTGCGCCAGCGACTGTTTAAATTTGGTACCAAAGGTGAGTGGATCGAAAAGGTGCGTGAACTCAATTATACGGAGCATCTGAAACTTATCGACCTGATTGAACAGGGAGATGCAAAGCAGGTGGCAGATTTCCTAAGAGATACCCATTGCGTAATAAACTGGGACCAATAGTTGAAAATGACTTTTCGTTACTCCTCCGGGCAGTAAGAGTGAATCCGTAAAGATACAAGAGTTAATGTCTGGTGATATGAGTTCCACAGCCAATAGACACAGATACAAGGAGAAGGAAGCAGAAATAGAAAACAGAGTCAGATCAGTAACAATCATCGTAACCCGAAAATTCATGGAGGAGAAAATGCTTAATCGTTTTGTACAGGTGGTTTTACTCACACTAATGACGTTAATGATTGCAACCAGTGCCTGGGCAGCAGAAAAAAACATGGTGTTTGCTTCGCCCTATGGCATCACTACCTTTGACCCGTCCATTTCCTATTCCACAGAATTGACATACATGGCCAATGTCTATGAGACCCTGATTAAGGTCAATCCCCCAGGCAGTAAAGAATTGTTCAGCTATGTTCTGGCGACTGCATACAATGCTTCTGCTGATGGTCTTGAGTACACCTTCAAGCTGAGAAAAGGTGTCAAATTTCACGACGGCACAGCTTTCAATGCTGAAGCTGTGAAGTTCTCCATCGACAGGACTAAGAAGATTGGTAAAGGTGCCGCATTTATCTGGGCTGATCTCAAAGAAATCGAGGTGGTTGATGACTACACGGTTAAATTTATCCTCGGCAAACCTGTTCCCCTTCCACAGATCGCTGCCTCTGCCTACGCCTCATATATCATGAGCCCGTCAGTGGGTGACAAGGATAAGGAATGGTTTGATAAAGGAAATGATGCAGGCACAGGCCCCTACCAGATCAAAAACTTCAAAGATGGCGAAAGCTGGATGCTGGCCAAATTTGAAGATTACTGGGGGGGCTGGGATGGCAAACATCTTGATAATATCCTGGTAAAATACACCAAGGAATCGTTGATTCAGCTGCAGATGCTCCAGGCTGGACAAGCGATGCTCGGTGCCCGACTGCCAATTGACAGCTACGACTCTTTTGATAAAAATAAGGACACCAAAGTCATTTATGGCCCAAGTTATCAGAACTATATGGCATTTTTTAACACCAAGCGCCCGCCCTTGGACAATGCCAAGGTACGAAAGGCCCTTGCCCATGCGATCCCCTATGAGGATATTATTACACTGGGTTTCAACGGAATGGCCACCCAGGCTCGCGGCCCGGTTCCTAATGGCCAGTTTGGTGCTACAGAAGATGTCGTACAGTATAAACACGACTTGGAACTGGCTAAAAAGCTTCTTGCAGAAGCGGGGTATCCTAATGGTGGTTTCAAACTCATCCTGACCTATGCTGCTGAAAATGCACAGGAAGCACGTTTTGCACCGCTCATTCAGAGCGAATTCAAGAAAATTGGCGTAGATGTTGAGATCAAGGGACTCGTCTGGAATACCCAGTGGGCAAAAGGGAAAGAAGACCCGAAAAATGCTCAGGATATGTTCCTCCTGCTCTGGTGGCCAACATACAGTGATCCTTACGAAACCCTCTTTTCGCTCCTTCATGATGAAGGTGACAAACCTGCCTGGAACCTCGCCTACTACAAGAATCAGGCGTATGACAAGCTGATCCGTGAGGCGTACGAGGTAACAGGGTCCAACCCGGAAAAATCACTCGGACTATACGTCAAGGCTCAAAACATGATTCAGGAAGACATGCCGGTTGCATGGCTTGTTGATGTTGTTGGCAAGTGGCCCATGAGCGAAAAACTGCAAGGTCTCACAATCAACCCGGCCTACCCCAACGTACCGTTTTTCTATGACATGTTCATAGAGTAAACTGACAATCAGTAGCAACTGGACCTTCAGCTTCTCGCTTCTGCCTCAATGAGCAGGGAGAGGCTGAAAGGGACAGAGGAGATTAAGATTGTATGTCTCTTTTCGTTTTTATCTGTAAACGCTTCCTTGGTCTTATCGTGCTACTCCTTGTGCTGAGCACTCTGGTGTTTTTTTTCACCAGGTCTCTGCCAGGAGACGTTGCCGCACTCTATATCGGGGGAAATGCCAAACCCGAGCAGATTGAGCTTGCGCGGATTGAATTGGGCCTTGATAAACCGCTGCATGTCCAATATTCCCGTTACATGGCCAAATTGGCCCATGGGGATATGGGGGTGTCGTTGAGGACCCATCGGCCGGTCTTTCAGGATCTGCTCGAGAAAATTCCCATGTCACTTGAACTGGTATTTATAGCGCTTTTTCTGGCCACCGCTCTTGGGCTTTTTACAGGGGTCATGGCCGCCTGGTATCAAGGGTCGTGGCTCGACAGCACTATTAAGTGGATAACCTCCGGAGCGGTGAGTTTTCCGATCTTTTTTCTGGCCCTGTTGTTACAGCTGCTCTTTTTTAACTGGCTTGGCTGGTTTCCATTGCAGGGGAGAATCGATACATTTCTTGAGTTTACCAGTCCGATAGAACGTATCACCGGGTTCAGCCTCATCGACACTTTACTTACCGGCAATTTTACCGCCTTTTTCAATGTAGCTTATCATATGGTGTTGCCGGTGATTGCCCTGCTTGTCGGACCCTTTGGCATGATAGCAAGGCTGACGAGATCGTCTCTGCTTGAAGTTATGCAGTTGGATTATATTCTTGCAGCACGTGCCGCAGGGGTGAGTGAGCGGGTGCTCTTTTTCCACTATGGTCTGAGAAACGCCCTGTCCCCGGTTTTAACGGTAATAGGACTATCCGTTGCCCTCATTTTACTGGCTACTTTTTACGTAGAGATGATCTTTAACTGGCCGGGGATCGGTTACTACGCCCTGGCGGCCATTTTGAGCCTCGATTACACCGCCCTGATGGGGGTGACGCTAATGATAGGTACTGTTTACGTTGTGGCAAATACTGTTATGGATATTGCCAGAAGACTCATTGACCCGAGAATCAAATAAGCCTCAAGCATATGGAAAAGAAAGCATTAAAAAAATTAGCTGCAACGGTCGTGGCAGATCATCATAAGATGAGGATGTATCAACTGCGACAGTTCCTAAAGCATAAATCTGCGGTGTTGGCATTTTTTATTCTGCTGATAACTATTGTAGCTGCCCTGCTTGGCCCCAACATTGCGCCTTACCCGGAGCAGGGATTGGGCGAAGTTAACGTCTCTGAGAGGTTGCAGGCCCCTTCCGCTCAGCATTATCTGGGGACAGACGTGTATGGCAGGGATATCCTTAGTCGAATCATTTGTGGTGCCCGGGTTTCATTGTTCGGAGGTTTTTTTATAGTCATTGCTGCAGCCCTTATTGGAGTGCCTCTCGGTCTATGGGCAGGGTACTCGGAAGGGATTCCTGGGGCTATTATTACAAGGTTGGTAGAGCTGTTTCTCTCCTTTCCCTCCGTACTTATTGCCATGGCCATTTCAATTGTTGCAGGGGCTGGTGCCTTTACGGCACTGCTGGCGCTGGTAATCCCATGGTGGCCCTGGTACACCCGGCTGGTCATGGGAGAGGTTCTTTCCAAAAAACGAATGCTCTACGTTGAGGCGGCGCAGATGCTGGGGTATGGAAAGGTCTATATCATGGTTCGCCACCTCCTGCCCAATATCCTGACTCCGGTGATTGTCATGATTCTGCTTGATCTGGGGCCCGCAATTATTGCCATTGGTTTACTCAGTTTTCTCGGCCTTGGAACCCAGGCACCTCAAGCTGACTGGGGACTCATGGTCTGGGAGGGAGCGCAGAATATACTCTCGGAATGGTGGATTGCCATCGTGCCCGGTTGCGCCATGTTCATTGTCGTTACGGCATTCAATATCTTTGGTGACGCCGTCAAAGATATCCTGGAACCCAATCGCTCCTAAAATATTTGATCTGTGTCTGTGATGGAAGCTATGGCTGTAGAAAATAAAAGAGAACCCGTCCTTGATGTACGCAATCTGGAAGTGACCTTTAATGTTGCAAGGGGTGCTGCAAAAATACTTGCAGGGGTGGACTTTCAGCTCTTTCCTAGAGAAATTCTTGCCCTTGTGGGGGAGACGGGATCTGGAAAAAGTGTGACGGCAAAATCGCTGCTCAACCTTATCCCCGGAGCCTCAAAACAAACCAGCGGCAAGGTCTATTTTGAAGACAAGGATCTCTTTAAAGTTTCGAACAAGGAACTGCAGGCTATCAGGGGCAAGCACATTGGAATGATATTTCAGAACCCTCAGGCTTGTATCAATCCTGTATTCACCCTGGGGGAACAGCTTTTCAGGTTGATTCGTCTTTATCTTGGCGACGAAATTGCCAGGATGAAACTCTCCGAGGGAGTATCTACCAAACAGGCCATTCAGCTTATTGCCAAAGAAAAACTCAACGAGGTCGGCCTCTCCGACTCGAAACGGATTTTCAAGTCGTACGCCAGTGAGGTGAGCGGTGGCATGGCCCAGAGGTTTATGATTGCCCAGGCCCTGCTAAGTTCTCCCAAAATCCTTATTGCCGACGAAGCAACATCAGCTCTTGATGTTACTGTCCAGGCACGAATCCTTAAACTTTTGAAAGATCTCTGTGCCAAAAACGACACCGCTATCCTTTTTATTACCCACGATCTTGGTATAGCTGCCCAGGTGTGTGACAGGGTCGCTGTGATGTATTCGGGAAGAATTGTCGAAATTGCAGAAACGAAAAAGATATTTAGCGCGCCCTGTCATCCATATACTAAAGGTTTACTACAAGCAGTACCACGGCCCGGTAGGAGTAATGGTTTATCATTTGTACCGGGGATGATCCCGGACCTGGTTGACCCGCCCGGGGGCTGCCGCTTTCATCCACGATGCAATGCGCGGATGGAGCTCTGCAGTAAAAAAAGGCCCGAAAAATATGTGGTTGGTGAGAATCATGAAGTGTCATGTTTTTTGTATGAAGAGAATTTGCGTGGGTGAAAAAAATAAATATGAATACATCTCTTATTGAACTGTCACGAGTACGAACCTGGTTTCCGTATGTTAAAAGTCCTCTGGGTCGAGTCAAATCCTGGATAAAAGCTGTGGATGATGTCAGCCTCAATATATTTAAGGGCGAAAGTCTGGGTCTGGTTGGAGAATCAGGCTGTGGCAAAAGTACCCTGGGGAGAACTATCTTGAGGCTTGCTCCCCTCTACTCCGGTGAAATCATTTTCATGCAGGAAAATATCGGCAAGCTTGACCATACTCAGCTAAAGCCGTTCAGGGCAAAGATGCAGATGGTCTTTCAGGACCCGAAAGCATCACTTAATCCTAAAATGACGGTGTTCCAGATTCTGAGTGAGGCCTTGCACCTCAATACGGGAGTGGAAAAAAAAGATTACCTTGAAGAGTCGGTAAAATTGCTCGATCTGGTAGATTTACGGCCTGATCATATTTATAGATATTCCCACGAATTTTCCGGTGGCCAGCAGCAGCGGATAAGTATTGCCAGGGCACTGGCCACAGATCCAGAATTTATCGTTTTTGACGAGGCAACCAGTGCTCTTGATGTCTCGGTTCAGGCTCAGATAATAAACCTGATGGGCGAATTACAGAGAAAATTTAATCTCACCTATCTGTTTATCAGCCATGATTTGAGCATTATGGAGCATGTGTGTAACAGGGTCGCCGTGATGTATGGAGGCGAGATTGTAGAAGTCCAGGAGGCCGCCAGCCTGTTTAACTCTCCGAGACACCCCTATACCAGAGCGTTAAAAAATGCGGTACCGGTTGCCGACCCGGAAGCACGACACGATTTGGGTATATTGACGGGAGAAGTCCCAAAATTATCAGATCCGCCACCGGGCTGTCATTTTCATCCGCGCTGTGAATTTGCCGATGAAATTTGCAGTAATAAGAGTCCGCAGGTAAGTCACACCGCTGAAAAAAGCTGGGTGAGGTGCCATTTTCATGAGAAGTTATGGCAACAGGGATTGCTAACAGACAGGGAGTCGTTATGAGCAGATTGTTGGGCGTAGGTGCCTGCCAGATGGATGTTGTTACAGGTGACCTCAAGGCAAATCTGGCAAATTTAAAAGCTCAGATAAAGCTGATAAAGCTTTACAGTCCCTGGGTTAAGCTGATTGTCGCACCGGAACTCTGTTTTTATGGAGTGTCTGATTTCAGGAAAACCGCAGAACAGATTCCCGGTCCTGTTACAGATGTATGTTCAGACATTGCCAGGCAATTCGGCGTGTATCTCGTCGCGGGTTCTCTGTTTGAAGAAGATGGTAGCGACTATTTTAATACGGCAGTAATATTTGATGACAGTGGAGATATTGTCTCAAGGTATAGGAAGATGTATCCTTGGCGGCCCCATGAAAAAGTCACCTCCGGCAGCAATACCCTTGTCTTCGATATCCCAGATATCGGCAAGGTCGGCGTCTGTATCTGCTATGACTTATGGTTCCCTGAGTTGATCAGGGATCTTGTCTTCAAGGGTGCTGAAATAATTGTTATTCCAACGTTGTCAGGCACCCAGGACCGAAGGCAGGAAGCAGTGCTTAGCCAGGCGGCAGCAATCCAGAACCAATGTTATGTGGTCAGTGTAAATGGGGTAGGTGGTGGAGGTAAGGGTGAAAGTCTGATCGTCGGTCCAGAAGGCATTGTGGTGCAGCAGGCAGGACACCTCAAAGAAAACCTTATCGCCATGATTGACCTGGACCATGTGCAGCAGGTAAGGGATCATGGGGTCGCTGGTGTCAGCAGGCCGTTAGCTTCGTTTTTCCATGAACAGCATAGGTTTGACTATCAGACCCAGTCTTTTGAGAAAAGCCCGATGCTTGATAGAAATTTATTGGTGAAGTGAGATACCAGGGCGTTTGAAAGTGTTCTGTTTTGTCTTCTGCTCCAGCCGCTTCTCTTCGGACTTGATCATCAATGGTGTTGATTTTGAGCAACAAAGTTATCACGCATATCCGCCACCCACTGGTATCTCGTACTTGTCTCATAGACCAGGGCTTTTGCAATGATGCGGTCCAGCCCTGAGGTCGGTAGTTGTTCATGGTGGGCGACGGCCCCGGCAATTCGCTCTTTTGTTTTGAGTCATGCCTGCTTTGAACGTGGTTTGCTTATATGGGGGAAATTGCCTGTGTAGACAATAAAAAGCATCACCCCAAGCCAGTAGAGATCACTGCGTGGATCTCCCCGCCGGCCGTTAATCTGTTCCGGGGCAATATATCTGAAATCACCCTGTGGTCCCATACCTGAATCAAAAATAGTACCGGGTAGTTTGCGTGAGTGAGCAAAACCCAGGTCAACTAGTACTGGCGAAAATTCTTTGGTAATGAAAATATTGTCAAGTCGAAGACCATGGTGAACATTCTCATTCGGTGATAAGTAATCGCTTTCTTCGGGGCTTCTAAAAGTGGTCATTTCCAACCAGAGCTACTTGATCTAGTGCTTCAAAACAACTCTTTCAAGGTGGCTTTTTTAAATTATTTGTTGCCGATACCAATAATCGGCAACAAATAAAAACGATCATACACTACCGTTTTTGACAACAACAATCCGCAGCAGGTGGTCCTCATGCCTGCACGTTCATTAAAGACCCCTAGTATTAGAGCCAGCGGTCATCTTACAAAGGAAGAGTATGTATACGCCCAGATATAGACCTATTTGGTGATAGCGTATTTGATCTCTGTATTTGTTTTTGATATCTGAATACGCCGATTGACCAGTAAGTTTCTGATCATTCTCTGCTCGGATTTTTTCCCTGAATCAATATGTTAAGATTGCCAGAGCGAAACCAAAACAGCGGAATTTGAAACTTGACCTTGTTCCTGTATATGAACCAGTCTGTTTTCTTAGAAAGGACTCATTCAGCGATTCATAATCGATGGAACTCTGTTAGGCTTGGTGGGCTATTGCAGGGAGCTATCATACGCAGAATTATGAAAGGCAATTGTCCGGTCAAATCCCAATTCCGGAAGAAAATGTCATACTGAATTTACATTTTTAAAATTATTCAGCTTTGGAGCGATATTCAGCTGCGGTAATATGGCGCCTGCGCATAATTTTCTGCAGAGCTGTTCTGGTAAGACCTGAAATTTCTGCTGCCTGGGAGACATTTCCTCCGGTCTCCTTCAGCAATCTCATGACATACTTAATGGTAAAATCGTCAACGACCTGTTCCTTGGCCACTTTGTACTCAATTATTTCCTTTTCTTCTTCTAGATCATCTGTTTTAGAATTTTGACCTGTTCCCCTGACTGGAATATCAATGATCTGCAGATCTGCCACACCAATGACATCCGACATACAGAACATCACTGCCCGGCGGACAACATTTTGCAGTTCACGGACATTACCGGGCCAGGTTCGCTGCATCAGTACATTAAGCGCCTGTTGGTCAAAGCGTTTCTCTGGGAGGTCGAGTTCATGGCAGACCTGAGAAGTAAAATGATTGACGAGCAGAGGTATGTCGTCGATAATTTCGCTGAGTGATGGTGTCCTGAGAGAGACCACATTGAGACGGTAAAAAAGGTCCTCACGAAATTTTCGCTGCCGTATCATCTTTTCTAGATCGAGGTTGGTAAGGGCTGTCACCCGAACATCGATTTTTTTAGTCTTGCTGGCCCCCAGTGGTTTGATCTCCTGCTCCTGGAGCACTCGGAGCAGTTTACTTTGCACTGTTATCGGAATGTCACCGATTTCATCCAGACAGATAGTGCCTCCATCTGCCTCAGCAAAAAGACCGGTCTGATCATGGTTGGCATCGGTAAAAGCACCGCGGACGTGGCCAAAAAGTTCGCTTTCAAGAAGGTGCTCTGGAATGGCCGGGCAGTTGACCATGATTAATGGCTTGTCGCGACGGGCACTTAGGTTATGGAGGGCTCGTGCGGTCAGTTCCTTTCCTGTTCCAGACTCTCCTCGCACCAGGGTGGTGTAGTTTGATCGAGCAACCGTGCGAAGCTGGCTGAGAAAATTACGCATCGGCTCAGATTGACCTATAAAATCGGTTAATCCAGCCAGGTCACCAACCTTTTGTTTTAAAATATAATTTTCCTGTATTAAGCGTTTTCGTTCAATACCTTTGCGGATTATCCGACATATCGAATCTTTATTAAAAGGTTTGCTGATAAAGTCATAGGCGCCAAGTTTAATAGCTTCCACAGCTGTTTCAATGCTGCCGAATCCAGTCATCATGATAACTGTAAGCCAGGGAGCTGTTGTGCTGAGTTGCTTGAGGAGTTCCAGACCACTCATGCCGGGCATTTTGATATCGAGCAGCAGGAGGTCAACAGAGAACTCCTTGATCTGCAGCAGGCCACTCTCAGCATCAGCTGCGGTGAGGATATCAAGTTCATCGAAGTTCCGGCTCAACATCCTTTTGAGCCCATTTCGCATGTCCTGTTCATCATCGATTATGAGTAGACAATCCTTAGCCATGAGTATCCTCTTGGGTGTGGAGTGTTATGGTAAAACGTGACCCCTTACCGGGCATGCTTTCCATAGAGATCTCTCCATTGTGATCTTCGATGATACCATAACTTACCGATAACCCAAGGCCAGTACCCTTTCCGGGGTCCTTGGTCGTGAAAAAAGGATCAAATATTTTGTCAGCCGTTTCGGGTGGCACCCCACAGCCGTTATCATCCACGGTAAGAGTGACCAATTGATTCTCTTTATCATACCTGGTCGTCAGTAAAATATAGCCATCTTCATCTATAGCATGAGCACTGTTGAGGAGCAGGTTGAAAAAAACCTGTTTCATTTTATCTACATCCACATTGATCATCGGGATTGTGTTATCAAGTTCAAGGTCAACAGTGATGTTTTGTTGTTGGAACTGATTTGCGGCAATTTGCACAACGTCCTGAATGATCTGATTTATAGAAGAGAGCTCTTTTATTGATTTATGCTGGCGGGCAAAATTAAGCAGGTCGGCGATAATAGTCCGGCAGTTACCTGCATGTTTTTCAATAGTATCAAGATCGGCCCTGGCTTCTTCAGATAAACTTGGATCATCTTTGATAAGATCTATGTGGCAGAGGATAACCCCAAGTGGATTATTTATCTCATGAGCCACGCCGGCAGCAAGCTGACCCATAGAAACAATTTTTTCAGTTTGTTGTATTTTTTGTTCCAGTCGTTTTTGTTCGGTTATATCTTTAACGTAACAGACAATGCTGTCCGTCTTGCCCTGTTCATCGTGGATAGGATAAAAATAGATCAGGAATATTTCACCACTTTCCATATTCATCTGGCGACTTATAGGAGTATCGGGGATAGAAACAAGAATATCACCACACTCAATCAATGGACAGAGTCCTTTAAAGGGAAGGGAGGTGATAGAGTGCTTCAAAACCTGATCCAGAGTAATAGAGTAGCGATCGAGAAAGGCCTTATTGACATTTTTGATCTTTCCCCGGATGTCGATCAGGACCACCGGATCTGTGATGCCATCAAACACCGACTGAAGCAACTCTTTGGACTGGAGGATTTTGGCGGCATAATTCTCCAGCTGTTTACGGTTTTCCTGGAGATCTCGAGCCATGCGCTTTGCCACGTCGGTCAGTTCACTGATTTCGTCCACAGGATCTGATTTTGTATAGGTTTGTTCTCCCTTCTCTTCCTGGAGGCTGGTTCGGAAAATGTTCAGCAGGTTGTTGATATTTTGGGCAATGAATTTATTAAAGAAAATACTGATTATCGCATAAAGAAAGAGAATGGAGGGAATAACTCCAGCGAAAACGGTGATGGCGATTTCTTTGATTTTCTGCAAATTGAGATCCAACGGTAGTCCGACGCTGATGACCCCATAGACGTTACCGACTTGCCTGTAGAAACCTCGTTTATCACCATAAAGCTCGATAATTTCCTTTGGAGCGTTTTCAGGTTTGCCATGACAATGGCTGCATGATGGCTCCGAGTAAACCGGCCGATAGCGCATAAAATAGCGGCTGTCTTCCTTTTCGATGATCCCCTGCCACTCTTCAATTGCCGGATTTTCAGCAAAATATTCTATCATTTCAACTTCACGTTCATTTGCTTCATAATCCGGATTGCGAGAGTTTTTGGCTACACGACGGTAAATGAAATCATAGAGATTTTCATTAAATCGCTCCATGACCTTTCTGCTGATATAGGATGATGACATGGCTTCGAGTAAAAAAACGTCCTGCCCTAATTCCGCATACATCCTGGGGCGCAGCACTTCTCTTACATAGCCACGATTAGCGGCCATCGCTGTCATGACCAGCTCGGTCTTCTGGTA
>Ga0070729_10003352_pt1 | contig 18783 bp, 14 predicted proteins | sample tdDd472_FD_66725 | JGI IMG/M metagenome (GOLD analysis project Ga0070729, IMG submission 66725) | Marine sediment microbial communities from the Atlantic coast under amendment with organic carbon and nitrate - tdDd47.2 | ecosystem: Environmental > Aquatic > Marine > Coastal > Sediment | place... | reverse complement strand
ACTATGATGAATGGCAACTTTCGCATCTGTAATCTTCTATTTTATATAAAATAAATTGAATACCTTCTTTCGTGGTCTCTTTATGACACAAAGAACATGGAACCTTTTCATGTGCACCTTCAAGTTTGAATTTTGTAGTTTTATGATTGAACTTCGAAGCTTTCCAATCGTTAAATCCATGACAATTTTCGCACGAGGTAACTCCTTCAACCAAAAATTGCCCTGCATGATTATCTTTGTGGCAGGTCTGGCAGTTTTTCCCAAGTCCTGAAAATTTATGTTTTTTAACACCATCACTATTTTCTATGTGACAATCTGAACAAAAGGCTGTTTCGTGCTTGCCGGCTAAAATAAATCCGGTACCGGAATGGTCAAATTTTATACTCTTCCATGTATTTTCATTATGACAATTTTCGCATCTTGAATTACCAAAAAATTTCTCACTTATTGAATTACCATGCGGATTATCGTGACATTTCACGCATTTTAATTCATCAAAATTGAAATTCCAACCGGTCTCTGTTTTATGACACATAAAACAAGGAACAGCGAGATGGCTCCCCGCAAGAGGAAATTTAAGCTTAGAGTGTTTTTCAATGCTAAATAACGATGGAGAGAAACCTTGTACGTTATGGCAGTCAGCACAATCCTGGAGTATCCGATCTTTAACAAATTTTCCCTCGTGGTAATCCTTGTGGCAATCAATACACTTATCATGTTTGGGTTTGCTTGAAAGATTATTCCCGTGGCAGGTTATACAGTCAACAACTTCATGCCTTCCAACTAAAGGGAAATTTGTCACAGAATGATCGAATGTCTCCATGTTTTTAATTAACTTAAAAGATGTGGTAGAATGACATTTTTCACAGTTTGCGCCAAACTTTCCATTGTGTTTATCCTCATGACAATTTATGCAGGACGCAAAGACAAGACCTGAAAAATGCTGGAATTTATTTTCACCACTCCCTTCAATCTTGTGGCACTTTTCACAATCAACCTTCTTATGTGCCCCGGTGAGCTGAAATTTTGCTTTATCATGTGAAAATTTCGAAGCCGGTTTGAAAGAATCGTTATTGTGGCAACTTTCACAATTATTAGTAAGCTGATCTTTATGATAATCTGCATGGCATGTAATGCAGGCTGTATTCAAGCCAAGGAAAGAACCTTCCCGTTTTTTTAATTCAGGATCGCTGATGTTGTCGGGTTTATGGCAATTTTCACATTTTTGGTCTTTATGGGCACCAATTAATTTATACCCGGTATCATCATGATTGAATTTATCTTTTTCAAACCTGATGATTTCGAAATCCCTGCCGAAATGTTCGCCGTGGCAATTAAAACACTTCTGTCCGGTTACTTCATCGCTTGCATGGAAGCCCTTGTTCAAACTAATACGTTCGTTTATTTCCTTGTGACAATCAAGGCACTTGTTGTTCGTAACTTCTTCACCAAGTTCGTGACAATTAGTGCAATTGCTTAAACCTTCCAGTTCTGCATGCGCAGAAGTTAGCTTTCCCGGAGAGACCTGAGCAATTATTGAAATATTGAATAAAACGAACAGTAATAAAACTATCTTGGATGTTTTAATACCGCTTCTCCGAATTTTTTAGTAACTGAAATACCCATATCCATTAAAAATTTGTTTGGCAGTTCCCCGCCAATAAATATATATACGAGATCGTTTTTAATTTCCTCTTCAAAATCACCGGAAATTAACTCAACCGTTTTTTCTTTTATTTCTTTAATGTTTGTATTTAATTTCAGAGTAATTTTACCCGCTTCGGAGTAAGAAGTAATCCTTTCAAGATTTTTTGGTTTAATTCTGCTAAAAGAATCGCCGCGGTATGCAAGAGTTACACTATTATTTTCCTCAACAAGCATCATGGCATTTTCCACAGCCGAATCACCACCACCCACAACCAGAATATCCTGATTATTTATCAATTCAGGTTCAAGCAATCTATATGAAACTTTCTCAAGATTTTCACCTTTAACACCCAATTTCCTGGGTGAACCTCTTCTCCCTATTGAGAGAAGTACAGTTTTTGAAGTAAACTCTCCTTTCGAAGTTTTAATTGAAAAAATCTCACCCTCTTTTTCAACAGAGAGCACTTTTTCATTTTCATTAATTGTAATTTTATTGTTATCCAGAATTCCTTTCCAAAGAGATATTAATTCTGTTTTAGATGTTTCACTCAATTTAACCTTCCCGTGCAAGGGAATATCCATTGGGCTTGTCATTACAATTTTTGCTCTTGGAAAAGAATATACTGTTCCACCTATAGTATCCTGCTCACAAGTCCGGTAACGCATTTCATTTTTTGCTGCTGTTAATGTAGCTGCAATCCCGGCTGGACCACTCCCTATAATCAAAATGTCGTAATCACACTTGTTGTTATTTTTGCCATATTTCTTAAAAATATTTTCAACCGCTTGTTTACCTTGCTCAACAGCATTTTTTATTAGTCCCATGCCCCCAAGTTCACCGGCGATGAAAATTCCCGGTACGTTCGATTCATAATATTGAGAAACGTGGGGCAATTCCACTCCCCTTTTTTCTGTACCCATAACTAGGGTTATAGCTTCTACCGGACATGAGTGGAAGCATGCACCATGACCAACACAACGTGAGGCATTTATAGTCATGGCCTTACCGTTCACGATACCAAGGATATCTTTTTCGGGACATGCGGCAATACAGGCTCCGCTCCCTATACATATATCGTGATCCACGACCGGATGCAATGATACCGGTTCATAAAATCCAAGCTCTTTTGCCTTGGTTATTTTATCCTGAACTATTTTAGATTTTTTCTTCTTGCTCTTTAAATAATATAATAAAACCCCGCCTATTGCTAAAAAGACAATCAGATATGTTATAAGATTTTCGAGTAAAACTTCCTGCTCAGGATTCATTCCATATTCTCTTTTATATTAAAATATCCAGGTATAACCAAACGAAATGGAAACTATTACATGTATAATCATTATTACTAACATTATCAGTGCAAATGGTAAATGAGCAACATGCCAGTAATTAAAAAGTTTTTGCATTATTCTTAAAGTTGCAGTTTTTTTCTGTAAGGTCAATGCAGTTCTGACCTTTTTTATTATTTGGGCACTTTCAGCAGCACCAATATCAGTTGTTCCTAAAATCCCTTTCAGATTACTTAATACTCTTCTTATCCTGAAGTTCTCTGTCACGCTGAAAAATATGGTATAAAAAGTTTTTTTCTCTTGTTCTGCGTCACTATCACTAAAATGCTCAAATTTCTGTAATTGTGTAGCCAACGATGGATATTTATTTATTAAAGAAGCAATTATTTCTTTGTACTCGGCTTTAATCTCATCAATTGAATATGTGTGCCCCTGAATCGTCCTCGGGATTTGTACGTATATAAATCTGCCGATTACACCGCTCGTAACAACAGCAACCATACTCCAAAATGAGATGGATACAATTCCCCCGAATTTGAATGTCGTGTGGAATAAAACCAGTATAGGTCCCAGAGTGCATAAAAATATATGCAATTCCAGCCAGTATTTCAGAACCCATACCTTCGAGAAACGTTTTACCCTCTTTCTTATCATGTAAAGTGATACACCAATAAGCATTAAAAGCGATCCAATTATTCCGAAACCATGACCCCAAAATCCCGTAGGTTTTAACAACTGGTGCATGGGATGAAAAAATCTCTCTTTTAACGGTGCCAGATAGTACGTTGAACCATAGTACAGAATCAAACTTGTCGCTACCAGAACAGTAGTAAAGTATAGAAAAAGTAGCAAATATCTTAATTTAGAATGCATCCATTATACCCGTTTGTTCAAATGAGATATTAAACTTCAATTGTTTATAAATATTTCATTATATTTCTGAAAAAATATTTCGATGATTATTATATCCAATAATCGTGTTATTATGAAAATAATAAAAATAAATCTTTTTATCATAATATTATTTTCGGGATTAATTTCTGCCCAGAAATCCGAGATAGATACAATTATTGATAAACTGGATTCAAAAAATCCCGGCAGATTGATCATTGAGTTAATCAATAAGACAAAAACTCTCAGTGATTCCTCAAATATTTTAAAACTAAATATCTTAAAACATGCTGAAGAAATAGCCTCAAGCAACAAATTAACTTCCCTTCTTGCAGAGGCCGGGTATCATAAAGGAATAATTTATTATCGTCTTAGCCGGTTTACAGAATCTAAGAATACCTATCTTGGTGTAAAAAAAATATTTCAATCCCTTGATGACAGTCTCGGTTTGAGAAAAACTTATGAGGAACTGGGCTATTGTTACGAACGGTTAGGTGATCACGATAGCGCCCGGGTCAACCACGAAAAAGACCTTGAATTATCAATTGAACTTCACAATGATTCAACACTTGCAATCGCTTATACCAACCTCGGGCATGTTGAATGGAGAAAGGGAAACTTTTCTTTAGCGCTTGACAACTTTCTTAAAGCACTCGAGTTAAGAGAAAAATTGGGTATTAAAGATAGAATTGCTGCTTCGCTTAATAGTATCGGGTCTGTCTATTGGAAACGCGGAAATTATAGTAAAGCCTTGGAATATTTCTTTCGCTCCACAAAAATTAGGGAAGAACTGAAAGATACTTTGGGCTTGACAATTTCCATCAATAATATTGGAATTGTTTTACAAAAATTGCACTATTTTGATAAAGCGGAAGAATATTTCGAAGAAGCTCTTGGAAAATCGGATACTGCCGGATTTAAATTTGGGAAAAGTTACTCATATTACAATTTAGGACTCCTCGCAATAGACCGTAAAAATTTCAATGAAGCAATCTCCATGTTTACAAAATCACTTGAAATATCACAAGTTATCGCTGACCTAAATCTTCTGGTTATGACCAAAATAAATCTTGGTGAATGTTACGAAAATCTCGATGAATTGGAAACAGCACGATACTACTTTGTAAACTCCAGAAATGAAGCATTAAAATACGCCGACGAATTCGCTCTGGCAAAAGCTAATAATTGTATTGCAAGAGTCTTTTTTAAACTTGGCAAATCTTTCAACGAAATCATTATTCCACTCTCCGATAGTTATAAGCTTAGCCTTGAAGAAAACTTGCGGGAAATAAAAAAAGAAAACTACGAGCTATTTTATAAACTTTATTCCCGCGAAGGTAAAATTGAAGAGGCTTTTAATTATTATAAAAAATATACCGAAGTCAAAGAGAGCATCCTGAATGAAACGCTTCTAAACAATATTACAAATATGATTGTAAAGTTCGAGATGCAAAAGACCGAAACAGAAAATACCCTCTTAAGAAAAGAAAAGCAATTACAATTAGCAGAGTTGGAATCTCAAAGAGTGTTTCGCAATTATATTATCGTGATAGTAATTCTGATTTTATTTTTGGTTGTTCTCCTTGTATTTATTATTAGAAACAAAACTAAAACAAATCAGCAAATAGCATCTCAAAAAGCCGAAGTAGAATCTCTAAATATTGAACTTGCGGAAATCAACCAAGAGTTGAGAGAATCGAATAAATCGAAAGATAAACTTTTTTCCATAATCTCTCATGATTTGCGAAATCCCGCTGGTGTGCTGGTAAATTATTGTCAGTTCCTCGATGATGAAAAAGATTCGCTTAATCCTGAAAGCTTAAGTGCTATTACTCTTTCGATCCGAAAATCGAGTGAATCTATCCTTGAACTTGTTAACAACTTACTCGACTGGTCAAGAAGTCAATTAGGTAAAATAATTGTTAACCCGGAAAAAGTATCGGTTAAATCGATATTTAATCATGTAAACCTGATTTATAACAATTATGCTCAGCTCAAATTGATCACGTTAAAAACCACGATAGAAACTGATATTCACATATCAGCCGATACTCAGATGATTGATTCTGTAATACGGAATCTGGTCTCAAATGCTCTCAAATTTACACCATCCGGGGGAACTATTACTTTGGGGGCTGAAATCCGCAATAAAATGTGTGTTATTTCCGTTTCTGATACAGGAGTTGGAATGACAGAAGATGTTCTAAAGTCTTTATTTCTAAATGAATATACATCATCTCAAAAAGGTACTCGAAATGAATCAGGAACTGGCCTGGGATTATTGCTTTCAAAAGAATTTATCAAACTCAACGGCGGTGAAATTGGGGTTGAAAGCGAATATGGAAAAGGTAGTCGTTTTTGGTTTTCATTACCATTGTATTAGTAAATTATAAGAAACACCCATCCCACCGCGTTATCACATTATTTCTAATATTTAAATATTCATATGCTTTCTGTAAACTAAACTTTTTGTTCGGTCCTCATAATTATTTCCTCCTGTAAGTCCGTTCCTAAATTGATGAAATAATCACTATACCCGGCAACTCTTACAATCAAATCACGATATTTTTGTGGTTCTTTTTGCGCTTTTCTTAATGTTTCTGCATCAACAACGTTAAATTGAATGTGATGCCCGTCCAGCTTAAAATATGTCCTTACAAGTTGTAATATTTTCAGCCGGCTGGAATCATCTTGTAATATATCGGGCGTAAATTTCTGATTGAGCAGAGTCCCTCCAGTCCTAAGGTGATCTATCTTGGATGCGCTTTTGATAACCGCTGTTGGGCCATTAATATCAGCCCCCTGTACTGGTGATATACCTTCAGATAGAGGTGTTCCGGCATCTCTTCCATCAGGCGTAGCACCAACAACACTGCCGAAATAAACATGGCAAGTAGTCGGCAGGAGGTTTACTCTATATTGACCACCCTTAGTATTCGATTTACCGTCGATCGCTTCAAAATACATGTTAAAAATTAACTGAAGCAAATCATCAGCGTTATCATCATCATTTCCATATTTAGGGGTTGCATTCAGGAATATATCTTTAATATTTTCAAACCCGTAATAATTATTATTTAATACCTCTTGAAGCTGCTTTATTGTTAGGTTTTTCTCCCGGAAAACATTCTCTCGTATTGATGCCAGACTGTCAGTCAATGTTCCAATCCCTACACCTTGAATATATGAGGAGTTATACCTTGCTCCACCTGCGTTATAGTCAACCCCATTTGAGATACAATCATCTATAAGTATTGATAGAAATGGCGCAGGTAAATAATTAGCCCATAATTTTTCAATTTTCCTGTTCCCTTCCATTTTAATATTCAACAAATATTCAAGTTGTAGCCGGAAAGCATTCATTAGCTTTTCAAATGTATCAAGAGTCGTTATTTCTCCCGATTTTATACCAATTTGTTTTCCGGTTCTTGGGTCAATTCCATTGTTTAAAGTCAATTCCAATACTTTCACGAGATTGAAATAACCTGTGAGAATATAACTTTCCTTTCCAAATGCGCCCGTTTCAACACATCCGCTTGCACCGCCCAGCCGTGCATCAATTATATCTTTCCCCTGCCTCAATAATTCCTGTATTATTGCATCCGTGTTAAAAAGTGAAGGTTGACCAAAACCAGTTTCAATAATTTTTAAAGCACGTTTTAATAATCGGTCGGGATTTTTTTTACTTATTTGTACCATCGAGCTTGGTTGTAATAACCTCATCTCTTCAATTACATCCAGGATGACATACGTTAATTCATTTGTAGCGTCCTGCCCCTGTTCATTCACGCCGCCCACGTTGATCAGGCAAAAATCAGTGTAGGTATTACTCTCCTGCGCAGTTACACCCACTTTAGGTGGTGCAGGCTGATTATGGAATTTAACCCAGAATGCCTGCAGCAATTCTTTTGCCGAATTGTGATCAAGTAATCCCGAGTCAATATCTCGTTTATAAAACGGGTACAGATTTTTGTCTATTCTTCCCGGATTGAAGGAATCCCATGTATTTAATTCAGTTATCACTCCAAGGTGCACAAACCAATAATATTGCAATGCCTCCCAAAGTGTGCTTGGGGCATTTTCAGGCACTCGGTTGCATATACCTGCCATTGTTTCAAGCTCATTTTTTCTTTCTGCACTTGTTTCATCATTCGCGAGTTTGGTGAGATATATACTATATCGTTTTGCAAAGGATATAAGAGCATTTGCCGAAATTTTCATCGCCTTCAACTCTTCAAGTTTTTCCTTATTTCCGGTCACATCTGTACTTAAATCATTGATTGAACAATCTATATCAGCGATAAAATCTTTCATCCCCTTTTTATATATTTTATCATCCATTACTGTATGACCAGGTGCACGTTGCTCCATAAACTCAGTAAAAACCCCGGCACTATAAGCATTAATCCATTCAGGTTCCATCTCACCAAAAATGAATTCTCGCATTGATTTTCCTTCCCAGTAAGGTCTTATCTCATTGAGATGTAAATTTTTTACATTCTCTTCAACCTTGAAGGATATTTTTTCTCTTGAATTTAAGATTTCCAGATCGTTTTCAGTATGAATACATATTTCAGGATAAGTTGGTGTAGCGTGCGGAGATGGTCCTCGCTCACCTACAATCAATTCACCTTTCCCAACATATAATTTCTTATTATTTAAAAGGTACTCAAAGGCTCCGGCCCTTTTAACGGGAATAGATAAATTTTTATTTTCGACCGATTTATAATATTCCGTGAGTAATTCTGCCCGCTCTATCGAAATAAATGGTTGAATACTCAATGTTTCTTGTCGAAGTTTCTCTATTCTTGGTGTCATTTTATCCTCTTAATGTAACTTTTACCGGGAGATTGGCAAAAATATTGTTAATGTATTCAAGTTTCTCATCCGACTGCTTTTTTAATCCCATGATCTGGTGATTCATATTTAATCTTTTGTATTTTGAGTCTGCAAACTCATTGTATGGAAGTAAATCGACTTGTTTAACAGCATTATTTTTTAGAATAAGTTCTTTAAGTTTTAAAAGATTTACTTCATTATCGGTTATCCCGGGAATAAGTGGAATTCGAACAAAAGTATTAATCTTCGTTTTAGAAAGTTGGAAGAAGTTTTCAAGGATAAGTTCATTTGAAACACCTGTATATTTTTTATGCTCTGCAGGGTCTGCAACTTTTAGATCAAACAACACCAAATCAGTTTTTTTTGCAAGATTTATAAATTTTTCCGGCTGAATATAGCCGGAAGTATCAAGAGCAGTGTGAATATCAGTTTCATGTAACTTATCAAGAAGTGAACTTAAAAACCTAGAATGAAGTAAAGGCTCACCCCCTGAGAATGTAACTCCGCCCCCTGACTCCTCGTAAAATGGAAGGTCTTTATACACCTCCTCAAATAATTCACCACTCGAGTATAATTTTATCTTTGCAGGCGTGCAACCATCAGTTTTACTAATTTCCCTGAAACTCTCCGGATTGTGGCACCACCAACAATTAAGCGGGCATCCCCTCAAAAAAACCGTGGTTCGTATTCCCGGCCCATCATGCAGCGAGAATTTTTTAATATTAAATACTTCTGCTTTCATTATAATAAGAGTTACTTATTCTATTTCAATCTAACATATACAATTTACCGGAAATTCTCAAATAGATTTACCTAAGATTTGCCCAAAAATTACTCTTTACTTGTTTGATTCTCTAATATATATTTACTCCACTCTTTTTGTGAATTAAGATGGATTTATGTAATAATTCGTTGGACCTTGATTTTTTTTTCGAGAATGGCTGGCTGGTAAATGATAATTATTTCTCAGCCGCATTTTCACGTATTTTACTTCAAGAAATTAACTTTTTGAGAAGAGAGGGAGAGTTTTTAAAAGCCGGAATCGGCAAAGGTATTTCATTTCAACATAAACCTGAAATCCGCAGCGATTTCGTTTATTGGCTGGATCCCCTCTCCCCCTCACCGGTTCAACAAGAGTATCTTAATAAGATTGACCAGATAATCCAATTATTCCGAGAATCCTTCTTCCTGCCGATACAGGATTATGAAGCACATTACGCTGTGTTTCCTGTTGGCTCATTTTATAAAAAGCATTTAGACCAATTTAAGGAAGCAGGTAACCGTTTACTTTCCTGTATCCTGTACTTAAACGAAAATTGGACTGATAGCGATGGAGGAGAATTAAGAATTTATAAAAATGATGGTTCAAGCATAGAAATTAAACCCGAGTTGGGCAGATTATTGATTTTTAGAAGTGATCTTATTGAACATGAAGTGCTCATCACTAACCGTGAGAGATTTAGTTTAACCGGCTGGATGAGGAAAGAAACTACCGGAATCATCAATTTGTGATTCCGGTAAATTAGACTATAATTTATCCAGAGAACTGCTTGCTAATCTCGCTGCTTCTGTACCGGGAATCTTTTTAATTAAATCCTGCCATATTTCTTTGGCTTTATCCTTATTCCCCTTTGCCGCTTCGATAGCTCCATTATTGTAAAATGCTTCCGGATTATTAGGTTCCAGCTTTAGTATTTTAGAAGTGTATTCCCCTGCAACATCATAATTCCCTCTGTTATATTCCACAAAAGTAATTGTTAACATAACATCCACCCTGTTCGGGTCTATATCAAGTATTGATTTTAACAACTCAACAGCCTTTGGTGCCTGATGGGCCGAAGCGAGCATTTCAGCATATATCCTAACACTGGCCGTATCCTGTGGGTTTTCTTCCACTGTTTTTTTTAGCATTTCCATCTGATGTTTAATATTTGAAGTAACATTGCTACTTCCCGGGGCCTTCGTACCACCCATGTTCATTCCTTTATGGATATCATCGTTGGGCATTTCTCCTTCAGACATTTGGCCGTGTGGATTGTTAGTCATTTCAACAGTTTCATTCTCTCTCGTAAATAGTACAATCAATAAAACAGCGATTATAAAAATTCCTAAATAAATAAAAATCGGCTTTATCTTCATTACTTCTCCTATATAAGATTCTTTATCCTCAAAAATAATAAATAATTGCAGATAATTCTAATCCTTCTAAAAATATAAATATTTAGCTGATATATTTTAATGAGCAAGTTTAAACCAAAGCGAATAAAGGATTTGTCTAATATCTGTAAAAATTATAATACGGTGAAAAAATGAAAAAAACGTTGCTTTTGATAATAGCTGTTTTACTTCTGGTTACCGTAGGCTATTATTATTTTTCCTTCTCTGAAAAGACGATTGATGAATATGATTTCGCCGAATTAACCAGGGGTGATATCTTTTCTACAATTACTAGTACTGGAACCTTGGAAGCAGTTACAAAAATTGAAGTTGGTACACAGGTTTCCGGGAAAATTGAAAAGATATTTTATGATTTTAATGATGAAGTTAAAGAAGGACAACTTCTGGCATTGCTAGATACAACTTTTCTTTCCGCTTCAGTTAAAGATGCCGAGGCTTCACTCTCGAGAATGGAAGCTCTTCAGGAGGAAGCTGATAAAAAGTATGAACTGGCTAAAACTCTATTTGAAAAACAAATGATATCCGAAATTGATTATATCTCCGCCAAAACTGCGGCAAAAACCGCAGAAGCTAATTTACAATCATCCCGTTCGTCGCTTGAAAGAGCTAAGACAAATCTTCAATATGCTTTTATTAAATCACCTATTACAGGCACGATAATTAGCCGGAATATAGAAGAAGGACAAACCGTGGCAGCAAGTTTGCAAGCACCTACCCTATTCACAATTGCCAACGACCTTTCAAATATGGAGATACTCGCCAGTGTAGATGAGAGCGACATCGGAGAGATTAAAAAAGGACAACGCGTTAAATTTACTGTCCCTGCATACTGGGATAAAGAGTTTGAAGGTTATGTTCGTCAAATTCGTCTGCAGCCCAACATCGTATCAAATGTAGTTAGTTATACTGTGGTAGTAAATGCGAAGAATGATGAATCACTTTTATTGCCGGGTATGACAGCAACTCTCGATTTTTATATTAGCGAGGCTGTTGATGTAATAAAAATCCCCGCATCTGCCCTTAATTTTAAACCCTCTGCGGGGGCGATGCAAGCCTTTTTTGAAAAACGAATGGCCGCCCGGGAAAAGAATGCAGATACAAGCAGCGGCAGGAGTCGTTTTAATTTCCAGGGGAATAGAGATTCAAGACAAAATAACGGTGCATCAATTCGAAACAATAACCGGAAGCAACTCTGGTATTTTAACGAAAATGGCGAACTTGAAATGATCCCTGTGCAAGTTGGGATTGATGATGGAAAATATTATGAATTGGTTAGAGGTAGAAATATTGTTGAAGGCATGAAAGTAATTGTTTCGCAGTTGAATACCTCAAAATCAAAAACAGAAAATCAGCCGCAATTTGGACCCCCTAGAGGAATGCGACCATTTTAACAGGAATATTATGCCCGTAATTGAAATTCATAACATGTCTAAAATATATGAAGTTGGGGAAATAAAAATCCCGGCGTTGCACGATGTATCATTATCTGTTGATAAGGGAGAATTCCTGGCGGTGATGGGATATTCAGGCTCCGGTAAATCTACATTAATGAACATGATTGGCTGCCTTGATACTCCAAGTTCAGGAGTTTATTTGTTAGACGGAACCGATACAACTAAAATGTCAAAAAACGAATATGCTAAAATTCGGAATGAAAAAATCGGTTTTGTCTTTCAAGGATTTAATCTTCTTTCAAGAGCAAATGCTATGGAGAATGTTGAACTCCCACTCTTATATAATAGGAATGGGTTTTCTACTTCCATGATAAGGGATAAAGCTCTAAAAGCACTGGATATTGTTGGTTTGGCTGACAGAGTGGATCATACTCCTAACCAATTATCGGGAGGACAGCAGCAACGTGTTGCTATAGCGCGTGCACTCGTAAACGAACCGAAAATACTCTTGGCTGATGAGCCTACAGGGAATCTGGATAGCCGTACTACCATTGAAGTGTTTAAGTTATTTCAGGAATTAAATAATAATGGGATTACAATAATTCTTGTAACACACGAGAGAGATTTCGCCCGGTATGCAAAAAGAATAGTTGAATTACGGGACGGAAAAATCAAAAATGATATTGAGATAAAAAATCGAAAAATCGCCGCCGATGATCTTCATAATATCGTTGAAATATTTGAGGATAATTAGAAAACAATGAAAACATCCAGATTGTTGAAAGTAGCCTTCCTGAGCATTATCAGGGTTAAGATGAGAAGTTTACTAACTACTCTCGGTATTATAATCGGTACAGCATCTGTAATTATAATGGTTGGTGTTGGTGAAGGCGCACAGGCAAACATTGCAGCGAAAATAGAATCACTTGGATCAAATCTTATAATTGTTGTTCCCGGGAGTTCGAGGACAGGAGGCGTAAGGGGTGGTCAGGGTTCATTTAACCGTTTTACTATGTCGGATGTTCAATTAATTAAAGACCAGTCAGTAAATGTCAGCGCTATCACACCGGTTATTGCCAGAGGTTTTCAAATAATCGGTGGCGGTAACAATTGGAATAGCCAGGTATTTGGTGTGTCGGAGTCTTACCTCCAAATACGTGATTGGGAGCTGGCATCAGGTGAATATTTTAGCGAACGTGATGTAAAAACCAGGGCTAAAGTTGCTGTTATAGGTAGTGAAACTGCCGAAACACTTTTTGATAGCGCTAATCCGATAGGAGAACAAATCAGGATTAAAAATATTCCCTTTAGAATTATCGGGGTACTGGCTGAGAAAGGACAGAGCCTTTCTGGCCGTAGTAATGACGATATTATTATAGTACCGGTAACTACCATGTTATATCGCCTTACCGGTGGGAATAATATAAGTTTTATTTACGCCAGTGCCAAAAGTGTTGAAACCATCACAAGTGCACAAGAAGAAATCTCAACTTTAATGAGAAAAGCACATAAAATAAATCCTGGTCAAAGTGACGACTTCATGGTGCAGAACCAGACAGAAATCACCGAGGCTGCTACCGAAACTTCACAAATTATGACGCTTCTTCTTGGTTCGGTAGCTGGTGTTTCATTAATTGTTGGTGGAATTGGGATCATGAATATCATGCTGGTTTCTGTAACTGAACGAACTCGTGAAATTGGGATACGGCTTTCCGTGGGAGCACGCGAAAAAGATATCTTATTGCAATTTCTTTTAGAAGCTATGACTTTAAGTCTAATTGGTGGAGCATTGGGAATACTTCTTTCAATAATAGTCGTTTATTTAATAAATCATTTCACTGAACTCGCAGCGGTGATAAACCCGATGGTAATACTTATCGCTGTACTATTTTCAGCTTTTGTCGGTATATCTTTTGGTTTTTACCCGGCTTTAAAAGCATCAGGGTTAAACCCCATCGTTGCACTAAGACATGAATAATACATTAACTAAAAGGAGCTATCTATGTTAAATACAAAACGTTATATCACTATCACAATCATTGTGTTTTTGATGATTACAATGATAACCATGGCTCAGGATCGCAGAGGAAACTCAGAGGGTCGTGGCAGACAAAATCCCGAACAAATGATGAAACAATTGACAATTGAGCTTAAACTTTCTGCCGATCAACAGGAAAAAATTACATCACTGTTCAGGGAGCATCATGAAGAGATGATGAAAAATCGTCCGGAGCGGGATGGAAACCGTGAAGTGCTGCGTGAAAAAATGATGAAACAGCAGGAGGAGTTCGACATGAAAGTAATTAAATTGCTCGATGAAGATCAGGTTAAAAAGTATAAAATATGGCGGGAACATAATCGCCGACCCAATGGCAACATGCAGCCAAACAGAAATAAAAGCAATAATTCCAATAATTAATTTATGATTATAATTGCCCTGAGATTATTCATCAGGGCAATTATTTATTCACAAAAATGATTTATTGCATGAGGCGCATAATATAATTCATATCCAATTCCGGCAATGCTCCATGCTGCGTCGCAACATAGGAGCCTACCGCATTTGCGAAAGCTAATCTGGTTTCTTCACTCAAGTCTGCATCAATCTTTGAAATGTACGCAGCCAGAAAAGAATCTCCAGCCCCAACCGTGTCCTTTATTTTTAATTTGTAACCGTTGTGGGAAGTAAACTTACCATTTCTTAGCGACTGCGAACCATGCTCCCCTTTTGTTAAAATAATGTGAGCAATGTTGAATTTATCGCAAATCTCTAGGAGTTTATCCTCATCGTTCACTGAGGAAAGGAACCAGCCGGATAATTTTTCCAGTTCTGTTTTATTAAGTTTAAGTATATCACAATTATTAAGCGACGTTTCTATAATTTCTTTAGTATAGTGAGGATAACGAAGGTTTACATCAAACACCTTGACACAATCAATGTTTTGCAAGCATTCTATACTCTGTCTGGAGTTTTTGCTTCTTTGAGCCATACTCCCGAAAACAACATAATCCTTTTCCGAAATAATCTCTCGTATGTTGCCTGGCAGTTTTATATAATCCCACGCAGCCGGAGTCTTAATATCATAAGTGGCATTCCCGGAGTTATCTAAACTTACGTCAACAGAACCGGTAGGATGCTCCAACTCTTTTGATATAAACTCTTCTGATAGTTTTTCACTTTTAAGAAGTTGAACCAGTTTTTCACCGTCCGGGTCTGCTCCCACCGCACTTATCAACCATGAGCTTACGCCTAATCTTTTTAGATGAACTGCAACATTAAATGGTGCTCCGCCGGGCACCCTCCCTTCAGGAAGGTTATCCCACAATATTTCTCCTATACAATATATTTTATTATTCATATTTACATCGAATTATGTTTATTTAATAAATTTTTCGCGCGTTGCTTAAAGAGAAGCTGGTAAACTACTTCGAGGTAAGCATTTAGGCCGTCTCTTTCAAAGTCGCTTGTATACTTCCAGAAGCCGTATATTTTTGCCAGATCAAGTAGTTTTCTACTGTATAGCCTCCAATTATAAGCCTGCTCCACTCTTTTTATTGAGGCATCGGAAATTCCTTTCCAGAAGCCATCCTGTTCATTAATCTTTTTAATTACATCTACCAGCATGTTGGTACTTTGTACCTCATCAACCGGGTCGATATGAAATCCGTTTATACCGTTTTCTATAATTTCAAGAGGTCCGCCGTATTTTGTGGCAACAACTGGCAACCCGGAAGTCATTGCTTCAAGAACCGTAAGTCCAAATCCTTCAAATAATCCGGGTTGAACAAATACCCCCTTATTATCCGCAATCAGCCTGTATATTTCTCCTGCCTCATCTTTGCGTAAAAGTTTCCCTATCCATTTAATTTTGTCGTGCAAGTTATATTGCTCGATGTACTGATGCATTTTTCTTATTTCATCTATCTCTTCCTTATCGGAAGAATCGTTTTCGTTTATCTTTCCTGCCACGATAATGAGGTTAGCGTGCTCTTGCAATACTTTACTTTCACCGTACCAGCGTACCAGTGAGGTTAAATTTTTATTCTTATCTAATCTTGCTAGTGAAATAATAGGAGTTTTTTCAGGATTCCGCAACTCACCAAAAACATCAGGGTCTTTTTTGTCTCCGAATATTATCTCGCGCAACTCGTTTCCGGTTCCAGTAATGCGTTTATCCTTCAAATAGTATGGAAAATAGATGTTTTCATTTACACCCGGGGAAATAATGTTAAACTTTGTATGGTGAAGGTTGATTCCATTGAGAACTCTGAACAGCCCCGGTAGAGTAAAATGCCTGTGCGTTTCATACTGACCAACAGTATTTTCATTCCCTGCAATTTCTTGGTATGTGGAAGCTATTTGGAAATCTGAAGAGTTCATTGCGATTAAATCAGCAGTAAATTGCAATGAAAAATTGTAGTTATCTTCCATCTGCTCCCAGTATAAATCACTAAATAAATATTTACTTTTCTCCAAAGCATGTGCAATACAGGACATTGTTACTTTAAATTTTTTCGATAATAAATATGCCACCAAATTACCATCAGAATAATTCCCTATCACCAAATCCGGTCTGCCGTTAAACTCAGCTTTTAATGCAAGGTATGAATCCTCTGCGAATTCTTCCAGATAGGGCCAGATTTCAAATCTTGAAATCCATCTATCAGTTATTTTTTTATTATGCTCCCGGAAAGGAACTCTCAAAATCCAGATATTTTCCGAATTCATCACCTTTTCTAATCTTTGATTACACGTCGTGCTCCCTGCTTCCGGTATCAGACGTGTCAGTATTACAATCTTTGGTTTGATATCTAATCCGGCTCTCTCTAAGGTTTCTTTAAGGCTTTTTTCCAAAGCTTTCACCTGATCCAGTATATACACTACTTGTCCGCCTGTATCAGGCATTCCAAGAACCCCCTCCTGTGCAAAATATCCATGCGGACTTATAATCGCGATGTTAAATATCATTGGCACCCTTGAAATAAATTCTTTTAGAGTGTTATGATCAGGCGAATTCAATAGATCGTCGAGTAAATTTAATGTAACTTTTATCTCATCCCGGTCTTTCCCCAAACCGTTTGCAAAACCCAACTCGTGCATTTTGTGAGAAAAATCATCGTATGGAACATTTTTGTTAAGAGCATTAACAATTTTTAAAGATTTTTTTACACTGGTCTCAAACTCGCTAACTGTATTCAATTTACCATTAATAATTAATTGCTGGCCTTTATAGGAGTGTATTCTTAAAAAGTTAAACAGTTTTTCCTTCCACTCATCGCTGTTATTGAACATCTTGCTCGAGAGGAACTTATTCAGATATTCGAACCCTGCACCAATGTTCTTGGAATCACGTACTTGAGGTGAATTTTTATAAAAGGGTTCAAAATTTAATGTCAAAATGCTTTCATCTGTTTGAGAATCAACAAAACGTTCTTTAACCTGCAAATATGAAAGAATACTGATTTGATCAACATTTAGTTCTTCCTGGTTGATACAGTAAAATTCCGAAACTCCTATCTTTACCCTCACTTCAGTATAAACAGTATTCCCAATAACAAGAGCCTCTTGCATAAGTTTTGTCAACTCTTCAAGTTCTTCATTTTTAATATTATGTTTTACTTTGTAACTGTTAAACAGCTCTGTTATATCACCAAGTATTAATAATTTTTTTTCATAATTGATTATATGGTGGATATAAGAAAAAAATTCTCCTTTATATTTTTCAACAATGTTTATAAAATCATTCATATTAAAACCTTTCTATTTTATAAATCCATAATTCTTTAAACCTTCAATCACCCCGTCTGCATATTTCTTTTCAGCAAAATAAATACGCCTTCTTCCACGTAGTTTGTTTAATTCCTCTCCGTGATTTGCTACAACTATTCCAAGTAATTCACCCGTGAGCATATCTTCATCATTTCCCGAGTCTCCCCCAACCACAATATTTTCATGTGGTATGTTCCATCTATAGCTCAAGTATCTGATGGCTCTCCCCTTACTCGCTCTATAGGGTAAAAAATCTACATAAGTACCATGACTTATTATCAAATTTGTTTTAACCCGTTTATCTTGTAACAATTGGGTAACTTTTTTTAAGGATTCTAAATCCCCCTCGTTATTATAACTGAGTTTGAACTTCCTGATATTTTTAGCTTCCTGTTTTACGAGAAACGGGAAATTCTTCATCAATCCGGCAATCTGTTCGGGCTTCCAGGAATTTTTTATATGTGATTCCCAACTGGTTGAATAAGAGTACTCGCTCCCGTCATAGTAATATATCTCAGAGCCGACTGAAGAAACAATTATATCGGGCTTGATAAAATTCAGTTTATCAAGTATTTCAATTGCAGAATCTATACTCCTGCCGGTAGCAACTCCAAAACCAGTCTCATTTCCACGTTCTTCTAAAATCTTGTTTAATCTTTTTACTGAATCCATATTTCCGGTAATTGTATCATCAATATCAAGCATGATAAGCTTTTTATACTTAAATAATCTTTTCCCCGTTGAGATAAATGTTTTCGGATTTTTTTCTCTTGT
>Ga0070729_10003350_pt1 | contig 18788 bp, 15 predicted proteins | sample tdDd472_FD_66725 | JGI IMG/M metagenome (GOLD analysis project Ga0070729, IMG submission 66725) | Marine sediment microbial communities from the Atlantic coast under amendment with organic carbon and nitrate - tdDd47.2 | ecosystem: Environmental > Aquatic > Marine > Coastal > Sediment | place... | reverse complement strand
GTCAGCCCGCCAACCGGGGCGGAGGTGCAGGTGCTCGGGCCCTGCCACCAGCCGCGCTCGACCCCGGTGTGGTAGAGGCCGAACCCGGAGGTGGTCAGGGCCGCGACAGCGCCGAGTAGCGGCAGCGCGCGTCCACGCAGGGTCAGCGCGGCACCGCCGAGGACCACGGCGGCCAGATGCGGCCAGCGCTGCCAGATGCACAGGTCGCAAGGGGGCAGCCCGCCCAGGTATTGAAATCCCAGCGCGCCAAGTAGCAGCGCGGCGGAGCCGCCGGCGGCGGCGAGAATCAGGAGTTTGCGAGTCATAGGTATTTCACCAACAGGAAGCCGCCGACCAGCAGCACGACGAAAACGGTAAAGAGCAGGTTCAGCCGCGATTCGATGAAGGTGCGGATCGGTGCGCCAAAGGTGCGCAGCAGCCCGGCCAGAACGAAGAACCTCAACGCGCGCGCAAGGATCGAGGTGGCCACGAAGGTCAGGATCGGCATCCCGGTCCAGCCCGACATGATGGTGATCACCTTGTAGGGAAACGGCGTGACCCCGGCGGCCAGCACCGCCCAGAAGCCGAAATCGTTGAACCGTGCGTTGAACTGTTCCATCGCGTCGCCCTTGCCCATTGTCGCCAGGATCGGCTGGCCGATCCCCTCGTAGGCGAATGCGCCGATGGCATAGCCCAGCAGGCCGCCCAGCACCGAGGCGACGAGCGCGACGCCCGCGATCGCCCAGGCGCGGTTGGGTCGGGCCAGGATCATCGGGATCATCAGCACGTCCGGCGGGATCGGGAAGACCGAGCTTTCGACAAAGGCCACCAGCGCCAGCGCCCACATCGCCCTTGGATGGTCGGCCAGGGCAAGCGTGCGGTCGTAAAGGCGGTTCAACATGGCTGGCCGGTCCCCGGGCTCAAGGTCTCTGACCCATCGCCAAACCACGCGCCGCCGCCGCGGTCAACCTTGGCGGCAGATGCGCGGGGGACAGGGCGCGTTTTTCGCTCTGGACCTCGCCCCGCGCCTTGGGGTATCCCGGAGCGCGGCCCAAGTGGCGGAATGGTAGACGCAGGGGATTCAAAATCCCCCGGTAGCAATACTGTGTGGGTTCGAGTCCCACCTTGGGCACCATGCTTTTCGACCGATGGCTTTAATGCGCCGCCGGATCAGGCTGCGGCGCCTTCGGCGGGCGCGTTCGGGGGCATGGGCAGGGTAAAGGTGAAGGTGCTTCCGACGCCGACCTCGCTTGTTACCGTCAATTCGCCGCCTTGCTGTTCCACAAGTTGTTTCGAGATCGACAGGCCGAGGCCGGTTCCGCCCTTTTCCCGCGTGCCGGATGGATCGACCTGGTCGAATTTTTCAAAGATGGTTCCCAGTTTTTCCTTCGGTATCCCGCATCCGCTGTCTTCGATATGAAACACCATCTGGTCGCCCAACTGTTCCGTGCGAATCGTGACATGGCCCTTTTCGGTGAACTTCAGCGCATTTCCGACGAGGTTGATCAGGATCTGCCGCAGACGCATCTCGTCGGCCAGAACCAACCCGCCGCCTGTCTCGATGTCCAGCTCCAGGGATTTCTTTCGGGCGGTCTCGGTCAATTGATCGGCCACGAAATCGATTGCCGGTTCCAGTTCGACAATACCCGGTTCGATATTCAGCTTTCCGGCCTCGATCTTGGCGAGGTCGAGAAGGTCGTTGATCAGGTTCAGAAGGTGTTTCCCGGCCAGCTCCATCTTCCCGGCGAATTTGGCAATCTCCTGCTTGACGAGGTCAATGTGATGGTCCGCGCTCTCCGGGGTCAGGTTCCCGGTTCGGATCGTGTTCTCCAGGGCCTTGACGGAGGGTAGGAGCCCGGGCTGCGCCATCAGGGCATTGTACCCCAGAACGACGGTAAGCGGTGTGCGCAACTCGTGGGTCATCACATTCAGGAACTCGGTCTTGGCGGCATTGGCCGCCTCGGCCTCGCGCAGGGCGTTGTAGACATCCGAAACGTCGGACCCGACACCGCGATAGCCGGCAAAGGCACCGTTTGCGTCGAATACCGGAACACCGCTGGTACGGATCCACTTGTCGTCTGCCGTCGCGCCGATTGCCCGATAGATGAAGTCCCGGAACGGCTCATGCGCGCGTTCCTTCTCATCCAGCCAATCCCAGTCGGCGGTTTCAAACACCTCGGGAAAACCTTCGTAAGCCTCGCGGCGTGTATTGCCGAGCAGAAAGGCGACGTCGTTGCTCAGGTAGCTGTCGGAGAGGAAGGTGAAACGCAGATCCTTGTCCATCTCCCAGAACCAGTCCTTGCTGAGTTGGGCCACGTCCGAGAACCGCTGTTCGGCGAGGTCGCGCTGCGCCAGCGCCTTGCGGAGATTGGCATTTGATGCCTCCAACTCGGCCTGGTGTCGTTTCAGTTGCGTGATGTCCACCCGGACCCCGACCCGGCCCCCATCGGGCGTCTGACGCTCGAAAATACGCAGCCACCTGCCGTCGTTCAGTTGCTGCTCGATGGTCGAGTTGGCCTCTCCGTGTGCCGCCAAGCGTTCGGCCAGCCACTCCTCCTCCCGCCCGACGGCTCTGGCGTACTGTCTCTTGTCCAGCCCAACCCGCAGGATGTCTTCAAAGCGCGCGCCGGGAACCATGGCCTCGGCGCTTGCGCTGTAGATTTCCCTGTATTTCTCATTGCAGACGACCAGCCGGTCCTCGTTATCATAGAGCACGAACCCGTCGGGCAGCGTTTCGATGGCCATGTTGAGCTGTTGGCGGGCCTTGTTTCGCTCGTCGCGATGTTGGCGCAGGACACGCAACGCTGCGAGCGCGATCAAGGCAGCCAGGGCAATGCCCAGATCGGGCAACCAGGCGATTCGATAGCCGTTCGCCCAGCCCAGGTCCGGGACCACGCCCAGTTTCATCGTATTGCCCGGCGCCGAGACAAACGCGACGACGGGATCATTGCCGAAAACCCCCGGGCTGCCGACCGTGCCGGCTCCGGTCCATGCGGCCGTCAGCCCAACCTGCAGGCTGTGATCGTCGCCATCGGCCGCCTCTTGCTGCTGCAAGGCCCCCTGAAGGACCGCGTTTACATCGACGACGACCGACACGATCCTTGTGACCTCGGATGGCTCGGCACCGGGTCCGAATGCCGCCACCGGCGTCCGCACCACGAGCCCGGTTTTTCCCTGCAATAGTTGAACCGGTCCCTGTACCGTGACCTGGCCGGTTTGTTGGGCACGCTCCAGGACAGGCCATTGGTTCTCGTTGTTGCGGAGATCGAATCCGATCAGGTGCCGGTTCTCTTCGAACGGGTGAACAAGGGTGATTACCCCGTGTTGGACAAGGGCGAGATTGAGAATGGAGGTATTCTGCACGATAAAGCGCTCGGCAAGACCGGTAAACCGGTCCTGACCGATGTCGCCGCTCAACTCGATGGCCGTGGTCAGGCCGCGTGCCCTCAGAACGAAATCGAAAAGCTCATGTTCGATCCGCTCCCTCAGGTGTTCGGCGAACAACCTAGCGTCTTGCCTTTCGGCGGCGGCGAACCGATTGTACCGGCCGGTTTCGAGCAAGATCAGGAAAACACCGATTACCGCGGCGACAGCCAGACCGGAGAAGAAGTTCGCCCTGTTCATGTTGTGCTATGTACCCATACGATTTTTTACTGCCGCTCTTTGGTACAGTTCCGCTGGCGAGTCATTCGTTGACAATTCTTTATGCACAACTCCGGCCCACATGAGCGGAAACCTGCCGACCTCCAGGGGTGTTGAGTGATTAGTTTAAGGAAACCTTAAGGAAATTGACCTTTTCGGCGAGGAGTCGAGATTCCGGGAGACTTTTCCTGATGGCTCAGGGTGGCCTCGGCGCTCAATAATGCATGATTTCGGCATGTATTCTGGAGGATGAACGCTGATTCGGCCCAGGCGCAGGTGTGAGCGACGATGTGCTGTTGTTTCGGAAAATCGAAAGAAAGGGGTGATGGAATTCTGTTTGGATTCAAGAGGGCTACGGTGCAGCTGCGAAGCTCCAGCCGGGTAAAGCTGCCCTTAGCCAGAGGCCGGTTGATCAAAGATAGAGTGGGACTTTCGACGGGTGCGCGGCCCGATACGGTCCGGCGCCGGCACAATGCCTGACCTTTCGTCGTCCTGAAGCAAGACGCCTGGACGTTGTATCCTGTGCGCGGGGGCAGACCGAAACAGGGAAGGCGCGTCAGGCCGCGACCCGGTCGTCCTGGGTCGGTGCATCTTCTTCCGGAAGATCGACGAAGAAGGTCGAACCGACGCCCAGCTTGCTCAGGAAATCGATTTTCCCGCCATGCGCCTCGACGATCCGTTTGGAGATGTTCAGCCCCAGGCCGGTCCCTTCGAACTTGCGGGCATTCGACGAATCCACCTGGCTGAATTCCTCGAAGATCTTGTGACGGGTGTTGTCGGCGATGCCGATACCGTCGTCCTCCACGGAAATGCGGATGCTCCCGTCATGCCGCGAGATCTTCACGCGCACCTCGCCACCGTCGTCGGAGAATTTCGCGGCATTGGACAGAAGGTTGGTGATCACCTGGTCGAGACGCACCTTGTCGAACCGCGCCCAGTGGTCGGCAGTCTCCGTATTTGTGAAAACGGAGATGTTCTTGTTGTCGGCATAGGGGCGGAACCGTTCGAGCACCTCCTGCACCAGCGCGCCGACATCGGCGGTTTCGAAGAAATAGTCGATCTTGCCCGCCTCTGCCTTTTGCAGGAGCAAGAGGTCATTGACCAGATCGGCCAGGCGGCGCGCGTTGCGCGTCGCGATGTCGAGCGGTTTGGCCATTTTTTCAGGAGGGGCGCCCAGGACACCGGAACTGACGATTTCCAGCGACCCTTTGATCGAGGTCAGCGGCGTGCGCAACTCGTGGCTGACCGTCGACAGGAACTGTGTCTTGGCGTTGTAGGCTGCCTTGGTGCGCTCGTGTTCCTCCTCAAGCGCCCGGCGGTTCCGCAACATGGCGGTATACCCGACCAGGAAGCTGCGTGAGCATTCGACAATAAATCCGAGCACGAACAGAACGGTGAAGAAGTGCAGCCAAAGCTCGGACGACAGCGGCGGCCGCACGATCCAGAGGTCCCGGATCGGAATGTAGAGGATGGTGGCGACATAGATCGACAGCCGCAAGGCCAGCACCGGCAGGAAGTGATGGTTGTTGATGGCGGCGAAGACAGCAGCCGAGAACAGCATAAAGAGCGGCATGAAATGCCCGGTCTCGGGGCCTTGCTGCACCGCCACGGAGATGCAGAACAGCGAGATCACGCTCGCGCTGATTACGGTCCCCACGTAGATGTCGCGCTTCAGGACCCTCACGGTGGTGTCGTTCCACTGCTGGGTGACCAGGATCTTGCGGAATGTGGCCCCGTCATAGATCTCGCCGGCCAGGGTGAGCGCGTAGAAAACCAGCGCGACCCGCCAATCATAATATGCGCCCGCCAGGAATATGGCGGCCGAATAGATCACGATACGCTGAAGCAGAAGTACCCGCCCGATCTTGGCGTAGTCGCGCAGCCTCCGGCGGGCCGCCCACAAGGCGCCCTTGCCGTCGTCGAATTCGCTTCTCAACTGCCTAATCATGTCGTTCCCCGACCTCTGACCAGTTTCTGCTCAAACTTGTGTGCAAAATGCAACACGCATAGATTGTATCCGGCAAAATTGATGGAACTTTGGTGCGATTGTGTCAAAACATGGGACAAACGGGCAAGCGTGCCAAGAAAAAACGTGAAAAAATTCGGCGGGTTACAAATGGGCTTTCATTCAAGGGGCAGGCGCCAGGGCGGGCGCGAACTTCTGCCTGAACTGGTTCCGGTGGCGGCGGAGAGATCCGGTGATTCGCTATCGAGGGTTGCATCTCAGGCGGGGCGGTCCGTGCCGCGCCCCGGTGGCGGGCTCGGACGCAAGGTCTTGCCCAACCGCATGCGCAGTTCGGTTCTCTCCGTGACCACGCAACACCATTATGGAGAGCTCTACACCGAGTTCCTGAGAGCAAGGAAGCGGGTGTTCATCGACACCAAGCATTGGGATCTGCCGAATACCGAAGGGATGGAGTTCGACCAGTACGACACGCCGCAAAGCCGGTCTGTCGTGGTGCATGAATTCGGCCAGGTGCTGGCCGGCATCCGGTTGTTGCCGACCACCGCCAGCTGCGGGTGCTATTCCTACATGTTGCGGGATGCCCAGCGCGGGTTGCTGGCGGGGATTCCACCGCATGTATTGTACGAAAAGGCCCCCGTCGCCGACCATATCTGGGAGGCGACCCGGCTGTTCGTTTCGCCCGAGGTCGAGGCCGATCGCCGCATTTACGTGCAGACAATGCTGTTGTCGGAAATGGCGCGGGCCGCGGTTGCCGAAGGCGCGACCCATGTGATCGGCATCGTGCCCGCCGTGTTCAAGCGGTGGATGGCCCGTCTTGGCATGGGGGCGCTTCCGCTGGGTCCGAAGCTCGAGATCGACGGCGACAGGACCCAGGCCGCGGTCATGCATGTCGCGGCGGTTGCGCAGGCACCGGGGAAAAACACGACCATGCATTGAGCCTCGTGCAGGGGCGACAAGACCGTTGACGCCGGTGGTTGGCGTTCTACGGTGCCCGGGCACCGCAGGAGGAGAAACCATGCCCGCCGCCCAATCCGCCGACAAGACGCTCCGCCGCGCGCGGCAGGCGTCCAAGGCCGGGAACTGGGCGCAGGCGGTTGCCCTTTATCAGGGCGTTCTGGCCCGATTTCCCGCCAACACGCGTGCCCGCCGGGAGGTTGAGGCCCTGCGCCCCGCCGGGTTGCCGGCGCTGCTGGCGTCGGCGCAGGCGGCACAAGCCGCCGGCAGTTGGGCCGAGGCCGAGCGTGACCTGTCCGCCGCGGCCGTGCTGGCGCCCGAGATGCTCGAGGTCGGTCTTGCCCTTGCTGCGTGCCGGCTTGAAATGGGGCGCGCCCCGGCGGCGCTGCGGGCCGCGGAGGCGGTACTGGCTCTGGCTCCGACCCATCCCGGCGCGCTAAACGCCAGGGGCCGCGCCCTGCGCGAGATGGGACGCGGCACCGAGGCGGAGGACAGCTTCAAGGCGGCTCTGGGCGATGCCGCGACCGAGGCGCAAAGCCTGAACAACCTCGGGATACTCGCGCGTGGGCGCGGCGAACGGGAGGCGGCGGCCGGGTACTTTCGCCGCGCGCTCGCCCTGGCGCCGACCAATGCCGCGCTGCACCGCAACCTGGCCCAGGCGATCACCTATGACGCGGAGACGGCGCATCTCGGCGAGATGCGCGCGCGGCTTGCCGCGGCCGGACCGGACGATCCGGGCAGCGCGCCGCTCCATTTCGCGCTGTTCAAGGCGCTGGACGATCTCGACCGGCGCGATGAGGGTTTTGCCCACCTCGAAAAGGCCAACCGGCTGACCAGGGCGGCGCGTGGCTATGACTTCAAGACCGACGCGCTGCCCTATGCCCTGACCAAGGCGGTGTTCGCCACGCCGGTTCCCGCCCTGGATCGGCCGCCGGAGCCGGGCCAGCCGCGCGCGATTTTCGTCACCGGCTTGCCGCGCACCGGCACCACCCTGACCGAGCGGATCCTGTCCCGCGCGCCGGGCACGCAGGCCTGCGGAGAACTGACGGTGGTGCAACTGGCCGCCGGGCGTCTGCTGCGCTCGGTCGTGGAGCGTGCCGACAAGACACTGACGGCAGAGGACCTGGCCGGGATGGGCGCCGAGATCCGTGCCGGTCTGGCCGAGTACTCCGATGGCAGCCCGGTTCTGATCGACAAGATGCCGCTCAATTTCCGGTGGATCGGGTTTCTCTGCGCGACCTTGCCCGAGGCGCGGATCGTGCATCTGAACCGCGATCCGATGGCGACCGCCTGGTCGATCTACCGGCACGACTTTGCCGGGGCCGGCCACGGTTTTGCCTATGATCCCGCCGATATCGCCCGGTTCATGGTGCTGCACCGCGAGGCGATGGCCCATTGGCGGCGGATCTATCCGGACCGGGTGTTCGAGCTGGACTATGGCGATCTGGTCGGGGACACCGAGCGTGCCACCCGCGCCCTGGCCGCGGCCGTCGGGCTGACCTGGACAGAGGACTGGCTGACGCCGGAACGGGCCGCCAGCCAGATCCTGACCGCCAGCGCCGAGCAGGCGCGCCGCCCGATCTATCGCGGCAGCGACGCGGGCTGGCAACGCTACGCCGCGCAGCTTGGTCCGTTGCGGGCGGCGCTGACAGCGGCCGGGGTGCTGTGAGGGGCGACTCTGCCAAACGGGTAGCGCGGATGTCGCGGGCGGGGGATCAGGGGATTGGTAGGCCCGGCAGGACTTGAACCCGCAACCAAAGCGTTATGAGCGCTCTGCTCTAACCAATTGAGCTACAGGCCCGCCTGACCGTTTGGGTATCATGATCGCTGCCCGCGTCAAGCCGGAAGCGTCGTCAAACCGTTGCACAAGCCGGCGCAATCGACTAACCCGCGCGCAACCAGCGGAAAGGACCGGCCGATGACGACAGGCAAGAACGGCATCACCTATGCCGAGGCGGGCGTGGATATCGACGCGGGCAATGCCCTTGTCGACCGGATCAAGCCGGCGGCGAAACGCACCGATCGGCCCGGCGTGATGAGCGGGCTGGGCGGCTTTGGTGCGCTCTTCGATCTCAAGGCAGCAGGCTACTCCGACCCGGTGCTGGTGGCGGCCACCGATGGGGTGGGCACCAAGCTGCGGATCGCGATCGACACCGGCAATGTCGACGGCGTTGGCATTGATCTGGTCGCCATGTGCGTCAACGACCTGGTGTGTCAGGGGGCGGAACCGCTGTTCTTCCTCGATTATTTCGCCACCGGCAAGCTGGAGACCGAGAACGCGGCGCGCATCGTCGAGGGCATCGCCGAGGGCTGCGTGCAATCGGGCTGTGCGCTGATCGGCGGCGAGACGGCGGAAATGCCGGGCATGTATCCGGCGGGCGATTTCGACCTGGCCGGGTTTGCCGTCGGCGCGATGGAGCGCGGCACCGCGCTGCCCGAGGGGGTGGTCGAGGGCGACGTGCTGCTCGGGTTGGCCTCCAACGGGGTGCATTCCAACGGCTACAGCCTCGTGCGCAAGCTGGTCGAGATTTCCGGGCTGGGCTGGGATGATGCCTGTCCCTGGGGCGAGGGGAGCCTGGGCGCGGCGCTGCTGGCGCCGACGCGGCTTTACGTGACGCAGGCGCTGGAGGCGGTGCGCGCGGGCGGTGTGCACGGGCTGGCCCATATTACCGGCGGCGGGCTGACCGAGAACCTGCCGCGGGTGCTGCCGGAAGGGCTGGGTGCGCAGATCGACCTCGGCGCCTGGGATCTGCCGCCGGTGTTCCGCTGGCTGGCCGAGACCGGCGGCATGGAAGAGGGCGAGATGCTCAAGACCTTCAACTGCGGCATCGGCATGATCGTGGTCTGTGCCGCCGACCGCGCCGAGGCGCTGGTCGGGTTGCTGGAGCAGGCGGGCGAGGGCGTGTCGCGCCTGGGCAGCGTGACGGCGGGGCAGGGCGTGACCTATTCGGGCGCGCTGCTGTGAGCCACAAGCGGGTTGCCATCCTTCTTTCGGGCGGGGGATCTAACATGGTCGCTCTGGTCGAGAGCATGACCGGCGATCATCCCGCGCGGCCCTGCCTGGTGCTGTCGAACGACGTGCAGGCCGGTGGGCTGGCCAAGGCGGCCGCGCGCGGCATCGCCACGGCGGCGGTGGATCACCGGCCGTTCAAGGGTGACAGGGCGGCCTTCGAGGCCGAACTGGTTAAACCGCTGCTGGCGGCGGCGCCGGACATCATCTGCCTGGCCGGCTTCATGCGGGTGCTGACCGCCGGGTTCGTTGCCCAATGGCAGGGGCGGATGCTGAATATCCACCCCTCGCTCTTGCCGAAATACAGGGGGCTGCACACCCATGCCCGCGCGCTGGAGGCCGGTGACGCCGAACACGGTTGTACCGTGCACGAGGTGACGCCGGAACTGGACGACGGCCCGATCCTGGGCCAGGCGCGGGTGCTGGTCCTGCCCGGCGACACCCCCGAGACACTGGCAGCCCGCGTGCTGGTGCAGGAGCATCGCCTGTATCCGGCGGTGCTGCGCCGGTTTGTCACCGGGGATCGCACACCCATTCTGATCGGCTGATCCGCCGGCGTCCTCGCGCAGAATTGCAATGCCGCGACGAAGCGCGTATGACGACAAAACCCGGCGAGCGGGCAGGGCGGCCATGACCGCGCGCCCTGAAACATGACAAAAGCATAAGAAGCGCCCCTTGATGAAAACGCTGACCACGACGCAGGAGTTGCAGGACTTTTGCGAGACGGCCCGGACCCACGCTTACGTTACCGTCGATACCGAGTTTCTGCGCGAGCGGACCTATTATTCCAAGCTCTGCCTGGTGCAGCTGGCGATGCCGGGCGATACCGACGAGACCGCTGTGCTGGTCGATCCGCTGGCGGGCGAAATGTCGCTCGAACCGCTCTACGATCTGTTCCGCGACGAGAGCGTGGTCAAGGTGTTTCACGCCGCGCGGCAGGATCTGGAGATCTTCTGGGTCGAGGCCGGGGTGTTCCCGAAGCCGCTGTTCGATACCCAGGTTGCGGCGATGGTCTGCGGCTTTGGCGATCAGGCCGGGTACGAGACGCTGGTGCGCAAGATCGTGCATCAGCCGGTGGACAAGACCTCGCGCTTTACCGACTGGTCGCGGCGGCCGCTGAGCGACGCGCAGAAGACCTATGCACTGGCCGACGTGACCCATCTGCGCCGGATCTACGAGCATCTGGCCGCCGAGCTGGACAAGACCGGCCGCAGCCATTGGGTGACCGAGGAGTTGCAGATCCTGACCGATCCGGCGACCTATGACATCCGCCCCGAGGAAGCCTGGCGGCGGATCAAGACGCGGACCAATTCGGCCAAGTTCCTGGCGGTGGTGCGCGAACTCGCGGCGTTCCGCGAATCCTATGCGCAGGACAACAACGTGCCGCGCAACCGGGTCTACAAGGATGATGCGCTGGTCGAGCTGGCCTCGGTCAAGCCGCGCACCCATGCCGACCTGGGCGGGCTGCGCCTGTTGCTGCGCGAGGCGCGGCGCGGGGCGATCGCCGACGGAATTCTGGCGGCGATCAAGCGCGGCATCGACTGCCCCCCGGGCGACATGCCGCAGCCCGACCGCAGCCGTGACAAGATGCAGGTGAACCCGGCGCTGGCCGACCTGCTGCGGGTGCTGCTGAAGGCCAAGACCGAAAGCGCCGGCGTCGCCGCAAAGCTGATCGCCCCGAGCGCCGATCTGGATGCCATCGCTGCGGGGATGCGCGACGTGCCGGCGCTGAAGGGCTGGCGGCATGAGGTTTTCGGCGCCGACGCGCTGCGGCTCTGCGAGGGCAAGCTGGCGCTGGCGGCCAAGGGCCAGAGCGTCAGGGTGATCGAGGTCTGAGGAAGCGTTCAGCGCCGCCGGGTTGTCCGCACGTTGTCGCGGGCGACCACGCGGATGGTGCGGACATCGCGAATCTCCTGCTTGGTCATCGAATGCGCGGCGCGGACGGTGCGCGAAAACGCGGTGCCGAGCGGCGTGGCCCGCTCCGGGTAGACGACCCGGAAGGAAAGCGAGAACACGCCTTCGGCCTGCTCCTCCGGCGTGGTGATCGGGCGCAGCTCGACTTCATAGGGGCCCTGGCGCGCGGCCAGCCCCTCGACGTAGATGATCGCGCCCGTGGTCGTGGGTTCGACCCGAAGCTCCGTCACCTCGGCGATCGGAACCGTAAGATCGACCGGGTCGGGGCGCGAGAACATCCCCTTGCGGTCCTTTGGCAGAAGCGGGTTTACCGCCTCGGCCGGAGCCTCCACGCGCTCGGACCGGCTCTTGCCGAACCAGGTTCGCGGGTTGATCCGCGAGTCGCGCCAGCCACCGCAGCCGGCAAGCAGCAGGCTGGCGACAAGCAGGATGGTCACAGGTTTTTGCATCTTGCCCAGTCTCGTTCTAGATCCGCCCAACCCGGTTATCGCATCCGCGCCCGGTTGAAAAGCCGTTGAAAAGCCGCGAGCCGGGTCTGGACAGCCCGGCAGGTGCGGCATAGGTCAGGGAACATCAGCAATCCGAGGACCCCCACCAATGGCGACCGCCGCATTTGAAGAGATTGTCGAGGATTTCGAGTTTCTCGAGGATTGGGAGGATCGCTATCGCCACGTCATCGAGCAGGGCAAGGCGATGGCGCCGCTGGACGATGCGCTGAAGGTGCCGGCGACCAAGGTGGACGGCTGCGCCAGCCAGGTCTGGCTGCATCCCAGCATCGAGAACGGCCATTTCCATTTCGACGGCGACAGCGACGCGATGATCGTGCGCGGGCTGATCGCGGTGCTGCGCACGCTCTACAACGGGTTGCCGGTAGGCGAGGTGACGAAGGTGGACGCAAAGGCGGAGCTGGGGCGGCTGGGCCTGAACGATCACCTGTCCGCGCAACGTTCGAACGGGGTGCGGGCGATGATCGAACGAATCCGCCAGGTCGCCGCCGAGAACGCCTGAGCGCCCCTTACCGCGCCGCCCAGTCGCGCAAGCTGGTTTCCAGATCGCCGTAGCCGGTATAGCGCCGCTCGAATTCGAGGCCGAGACGCGCGGCGCAGTCGCGGGCCTTTTCGGTCAGGGCGGGATCGTCGGTCTGGGCCTGGTAGACCAGTTTCGTGTAATTGCCGAAATAGCTCTCGCGCAGCTCCGGGTGCTGGTCGAGCCGGAGCGGCCCCCAGACAAAGGCGTCGAACTGCCGGACCAGAAAATCGGTCAGGTAAAAGGCGGTGGCCTCGTCATGGGCGGCGAACCGATCGTTGCCCTCGAAGAAGGAATAACAGTGCGGCCCCGCCACCATGTCGACGCCAAGGCGGTCGCAGGCGGATTTGAGAAGCCCCCCGGTGCCACAATCGGCGTAGACCACGTGGATGGCGTCATAGCTGCGGCGATGCTCGGCCACGGCCGCCTCGACCGCCCCCGTGATCCGCTCGGGGTGGTTGTGCAGGATCGCCGGCAGGCAGGCCAGGTCGATGTGATCCCAGCCGTTGCGCTGCTTCAGGTCGAGGATTTCGCGCGCCAGGGCGCCGCAGGCCAGCAGCAGGATGCGCCCGGCCTTGCGCTCGGTCTTGTGATCAGGCGCGGCCAGCCCGGCCTCGGTCAGGCTGCGGTCGGACAGACCGGAATCGGGGCGCGGCAAGGTATAGGGTCGCCGCGCGGGGCGGCCGGCCGAGCGCCGGCGCACCATGTTCAGGCGCTCATCGCGTTATGCTTGCGCGCGACATGGGCCTTTGCGGTTTCCACGGCAACCGCGGCGTCGCGGCAATAGGCATCGGCGCCGATGGCCTTGCCGAACTCCTCGTTCAGCGGCGCGCCGCCGACCAGGACGATGTAATCGTTGCGGATGCCCTGTTCGACCAGCGTGTCGATTACCACCTTCATGTAGGGCATGGTGGTGGTCAGCAGCGCCGACATGCCCAGGATGTCGGCATCCTCGCGGTCCAGTGCCTCGAGATAGTTTTCCACCGGGTTGTTGATACCCAGATCGACCACCTCGAACCCGGCGCCCTCCATCATCATCGAGACGAGGTTCTTGCCGATGTCGTGGATGTCGCCCTTGACGGTCCCGATCACCATCTTGCCGACGCGCGGCGCGCCGGTTTCGGCCAAGAGCGGTTTCAGGATGGCCATGCCACCCTTCATTGCGTTGGCGGCCAGCAGCACCTCGGGGACGAACAGGATGCCGTCGCGGAAATCGTTGCCGACGATGGTCATGCCGCCGACCAGCGCCTCGGTCAGGACGCGGTAGGGCGCCCAGCCGCGTTCGAGCAGGATGTTCACGCCCTCCTCGATCTCTTCGCGGAGACCGTCGTAAAGGTCGTCGAACATCTGCTGGACGAGTTCCTCGTCGTCGAGTTCGGAAAGGATGATTTCTTCTTCTTCGGACATGCGGCGGTGTTCCTTGACTGTCGGGATAATCCCGGTTGGTCCGTTTTTCTCTTTCTTGCCGGATGGGGGCGCGCGCACTTCGACAATTGCGACACCCGCGGCGCTGCAACCGACCATAGGGGTTAAAATGCGGAATTGATAATGAGCATTTCGCAGGAAGATCATGGGGTGGTTGCATGTGTTCTTCTTTTGTTCCATGATCTGCCGATGAGTTGCGAGAGTCCCATAGATACCGCCCGGCGCAGGGCGCGCGGCGCCGCCAGCAACCGGGCCGGGCGGTTCGACCTGGCCCGCAGCGAAGCGCATGACGGCTGGTCCGACCCCGAGCCGCCGCCGATCCGGACCGAGGTGCGCGACGAGGCGGTGCGCAGTGCGATCACCTACAACCGATCGCCCGATCTGCCGTTCGACCGCTCGGTGAACCCCTATCGCGGCTGCGAACACGGCTGCGTCTATTGTTTCGCGCGGCCAAGCCACGCCTACCTGGGGCTGTCGCCGGGGCTGGATTTCGAGACCCGTCTGCTGGCGCGTCCCGGCCTGCCCGAGATCCTGGCGCGCGAGCTGGGCGCGAAACGCTACAAGGTGGCCCCGATCGCCATCGGCACCAATACCGACCCCTATCAGCCGCTGGAGCGCGACCGCGGCATCACCCGCGCTGTGCTGGAGGTGCTGGCGGCGTTCAACCACCCGGTCGCCATCGTCACCAAGGGCACGCTGATCGAACGCGACCTGGACATTCTCGCGCCGATGGCGGCCAGGGGGCTGGCGCGCGTCGGCGTCTCGGTGACGACGCTGGACGCCGGGTTGTCGCGCCGGATGGAGCCGCGGGCGCCGGCCCCGGCGCGGCGGCTGGAGAGCATTCGCAGGCTCACGTCCGCGGGGGTGCCGGTGCGGCTGATGACCTCGCCCGTCGTGCCGGGGCTGACCGATCACGAGATCGAGGCGCTGCTGGAGGAGGGGCGCGCGGCGGGCGCCGACGCGGCCAGCTGGATCATGTTGCGGCTGCCGCGCGAGGTATCGCCGCTGTGGCAGGAGTGGCTGGCCGAGCATGAACCGGGGCGGGCGGACAAGGTGATGGCCCGGCTGCGCGAGATGCACGGCGGGCGTGATTACGATCCGCGCTGGGGCCACCGGATGCGCGGCGAGGGGGAATATGCCGCGATGATCGGGCAACGGTTCAAGGCGGCGGCGCGCCGGGCCGGGCTGGACGGGGCGGTGCCGGCGCTGCGCTGCGATCTGTTCGCCGTGCCGCCGCGGCCGGGGGATCAATTGTCGCTGTTCTGAACCGGCGGCTTGATCCCGCGTCCGGAGGGGGTCACAAACGGTCGAACGGGAACGGGAGGGCAGGGATGGTCGATTGGGATCAACGGTTCGCGCGGTCGGGGTATCTGTTCGGCACCGAGCCGGCGGCGTTCCTGCGCGCGCAGGCCGGGGGGCTGGCGCCGGGTTCGCGGGTGCTCTGCGTTGCGGATGGCGAGGGGCGTAACTCGTCCTACCTCGCCGGGTTGGGACACCGGGTGACGGCCTTTGATGCCTCGGGCGTGGCGCTGGACAAGGCCCGCGCGCTGGCGGTGGAGCGGGGCGTTTCGGTGGATTTCGTCCAGTCGGGAATCGAGGACTGGGACTGGTCGCGGACCCATGACGCGGTGGTGGGCGCGTTCATCCAGTTCGCGCCGCCCGAATTGCGTGACCGGCTGTTCGGCTGGATGGCGCAGGCGGTGGCGCCGGGGGGGCTTTTGCTGTTGCACGGCTATGCGCCGCGGCAGGTGGAATACGGCACCGGCGGGCCGCCACGTGCCGTCAACATGTACACCGAGGATCTGCTGCGCGCCGCCTATGACGGATGGGAGATCCTGCGGCTGGAGGATTACGACGCGGAGATCGACGAGGGGCCGGGGCATTCCGGCCTGTCGGCGCTGGTGGATCTGGTGGCGCGGAAGCCGGGGTGAGATCGCTTAGCACCGACCCGGACTGTGTCGCTGAGGGCCGCGCCCCCCCGGGGGGAGGGTCGGGCACGGCCCAATGGCCGGGCAACAACAGGTCAGAGGAAGAACTGAAAAGAGGCGCCAAAGCGCCCCTTTCCTTGCCCTTGATCGTGCCGGCCTATTTGCCTAGCAGCGCCTTGACCTTGTCCGCCAAGGCCTCGGCCGTGATGCCGAACTTCTCGTAGAGCACCTCGGCAGGGGCCGAGGCGCCGAAGCTCGTCATGCCGACGAAATCGGCCTTGCCCTCGCGGCCGCGCTCGCCCAGCAGCCAGCGGTCCCAGCCGCCGGCGCGGACCGCCGCCTCGACGCCCACGCGCACGGGCCCCGCCGGCAGCACCTTGCGGCGATAGGCCTCGTCCTGGTCTGCGAAAAGCTCCATGCAGGGCATCGAAACGACCCGGGTGCCGATCCCCGCCGCCTGCAACTGGTCACGCGCGGCCAGCGCGATGGACACCTCGGAGCCGGTGGCGATCAGGATCGCCTCGCGCTTGCCCGTCGCTTCGGCGAGCACATAGGCACCCTGTGCGGTCAGGTTGTTCATCTTGTGCTCCACCCGCACCGTCGGCAGCCCCTGCCGGGTCAGCGACAGCACGCTGGGCGTTTCCTTGGAGGTCAGGGCGAGTTCCCAGGCCTCGGCGGTCTCCACCGTGTCGGCGGGGCGGAAGACGTAGGTGTTCGGCGTCGCACGCGAAATCGCCAGATGCTCCACCGGCTGATGGGTCGGGCCATCCTCTCCCAGCCCGATGCTGTCATGGGTCATGACGAAGACGGTCGGGATGCGCATCAGCGCCGCCAGGCGCATCGCGGGACGGGCGTAGTCGGTGAAGGCCATGAAGGTGCCGCCGTAGGGGCGGACCCCGCCGTGCAGCGCCATACCGTTCATCGCCGCCGCCATGCCGTGTTCGCGGATGCCCCAGTGGATGTAGCGCCCCTTGCGGTTCTCGGGCAGGAACACGCCCAGATCGCCGGTCTTGGTGTTGTTCGAGCCGGTCAGGTCGGCTGAGCCGCCGACGGTCTCGGGCAGGATCGGGTTGACCAGCTCCAGCACCATTTCCGAGCTTTTGCGCGTGGCCAGCTTGTGCTGGGCCTCGCTTGCCTGTTTCTTGAGCGCGCGGATGGTGCCGGACAGGCGCTTGGGCACGTCCAGCGCGTAGGCGCGGGTGAACTCGGCCTGACGGCGTTCGGAAAGACCGTCGAAACGAACCTGCCAGTTGGCGCGTTCGACCGCGCCGCGCTGACCGATCTGTTCCCATTCCGCCTTGATCGTGTCGGGGATGTTGAACGGGGCGGCGGTCCAGCCATAGGCGGATTTGGCATCCTCGATCAGCTTGGCGTCGGTCAGCGCACCGTGCCCCTTGGAGGTGTCCTGCGCCGAGGAGCCTAGCGCGATATGGGTTTTGCAGGCGATCATCGAGGGCTTGCGGCTGGCCTTGGCCTTGTCCAGCGCGATGTCGATCGCCACGGGGTCGTGGCCGTCGATCTCCTGCACGTGCCAGCCCGAGGCGCGGAACCGCTGCAGCTGGTCGGTGCTGTCGGCGATGTCGACGGTGCCGTCGATAGTGATGTTGTTGTTGTCCCACAGCACGATCAGCTTGCCCAGGCGCTGACGGCCGGCAAAGGTGATCGCCTCCTGGCTGACGCCCTCCATCAGGCAGCCATCACCGGCGATCACGTAGGTGTGGTGATCGACGACCTTCTTGCCATAGCGGGCGCGCTGGATCTCCTCGGCCATGGCGAATCCGACGGCGTTGGCGATGCCCTGTCCGAGCGGGCCGGTGGTGGTCTCGATCCCCGGCGCATGGCCGTATTCGGGGTGACCGGCGGTGATCGCGCCCCACTGGCGGAAGTTCTTGATCTGCTCCAGCGTCATCTCCGGATAGCCGGTGAGATAGAGCAGCGAATAGAGCAGCATCGAGCCGTGGCCCGCCGACAGGATGAAACGGTCACGGTCGGGCCAGGTCGGGGCGGCAGCGTCGAATTTCAGGTGCTTTTCAAACAGCACCGTGGCGACATCGGCCATGCCCATCGGCATGCCGGAATGGCCGGAGTTCGCGGCGGCGACGGCATCCAGCGTCAGCGTGCGGATCGCAGCGGCTTTGTTCCAGTGATCGGGATGGGCGGTGCGCAGGGCGGTCAAATCCACGAGTGTTTCCTCTGGCGTTGCTGGCAGATAGGCTGCTCAATACCAGCCGGGGGTCAAAGATCAAGCTTGGGTGGGGCGGGATCCGCCGCGCACTTAAGGTCTGGCGTCCAAGTGCTTGAAACCAAAGGGGGGGCATTTTCCCAAAGGTTTCGGTAGACTGGTTTGCAACCGGCCGCCGGCGCGATTCGGGGTGGCGGAGGCCGCCCGGTGCGGGTCCGGAAACGTGGTGGAACCAACCGCATGAAAAGGTAAGGGGCATGAGCCAGTTAGAGGAATTAGAGAGCCGGATCACGGCCGCGATGGAGCGGATACAGGCCGGGCTGGGCACGTTGTCGGAGCAGGCCGAACGCAGGGTGGAGGCGCACCAGCAGGCCGATGCGAATCTGGTCGAGGCGCTGGAAGAGGAAAAACTGGTCACGGCCCAGTTCGAAGAGCGCCTGAGACGGACCAAGGCCAAGCACGCCGAGGAAATCGAGGCGCTGAGGGCGCAGATCGGCGATGCCGGTGCGGTCGAGGGGTTGCGCGCCGAGATCGAGGCGTTGAAGGCCGGGCTTGCCGATACCGGGGAAACCGATGCGTTGGCGGAGGAGGTTCAGCGGCTCAAGGCGGAACTTGCCGAGCGCGACCAGTCCAACCAGGCCGGGGCAGAGGCCGAGATGCTGAAGGTGCAACTGGAAAAACAGGCCGAGGCCACCGCCCGGCTCGACATGGACGTGCAGCGCCTGCGCCAGTCCAACGAGCAATTGCGCGCGGTCAATGCGG
>Ga0070729_10003342_pt1 | contig 18834 bp, 15 predicted proteins | sample tdDd472_FD_66725 | JGI IMG/M metagenome (GOLD analysis project Ga0070729, IMG submission 66725) | Marine sediment microbial communities from the Atlantic coast under amendment with organic carbon and nitrate - tdDd47.2 | ecosystem: Environmental > Aquatic > Marine > Coastal > Sediment | place... | reverse complement strand
CGGTGAAGATTGCTTGCCGTTTACCTTCATTACAGAAGCTGATTTAACCCCACCCGACCCTGTCGTTACGAGTCCGACAAAGCGTTTTCCGTTACCTGCGAATGTCGATCTTAATCAGGGTTATAACAGCCAACATCGGGCTTATGACCTCGCTACAGACAGCGGTACACCGATTGCCGCCACCACATCCGGCTTAGTGATTCGCCAGATTAATTGTGTCGCCTGCGAAGACCGTTCACGCCCTAATTTCTCGCCACCTTGCCCAAGCTGGATGTTTACTAGCGAAGAGTGGGGATACGGGTATGGTAATTTTGTGGTCGTCCGTCATAATTATGAATTCATGCCTCCTTCAATGCGTGAGCACATGGACAGCAAGAACCTCACAAACGGGTTTGTGTATTTCTTGTATGCTCATCTCAGTATGACAAATGTCAAAGTTGGGGATGTTGTAAAAAAGGGTCAATCTATCGGACTGACAGGGAATCATGGATGTTCTAGCGCTCCGCATCTCCATCTTGAGATTCGTATGGGACGTGATGAAACCATTGATGGACATTGGTTAGAACAACTATCGGTTAACCCCAACTTGATTTTTGAGACGTAAGCATGATTCTCAACTAAACATTAAACGAACTCAAGCGACTTAGCTGAAAGAAAAATCATGGTACTTGAAGGGTTATCGCTCGCTATTGCAATTTTTATCATGCGTATCATCAATTATGCTGTGGGTACATTACGCTTAGTTGTCATCACACGGAATATGCGCGCCCTAGCGGCATCCTTTGCCTTTATCGAAGCCTTCATCTTTGCGGTGGTCATTGCCAACATTGTTCAAAATTTAGATGATACCTTGAATTTATTTGCTTACTGTTTAGGGGCATCAGTGGGTAGTTATCTGGGGATGATAATGGAGGCACGATTCATTACTAGCTATCGCGTTGTAAATATCATTACCCATACCAATGGACACGAAATGGCTGTCATACTCCGTGATGCAGGTTTTGGTGTTACCGAGTCGCATGGTGAAGGACGTGATGGACATGTGGTTATCTTACGCAGTGTCGTCATCAATACCGATGTCAATCGCCTTATCAACACCATCAAAGACTTTGAAGAAGAAACATTTATCTCTATCGAAGAAGCACGGTCTGTGCGTCATGGTTGGATACGCTCACTGCGCGGGGTTCCCAATTGATCCATGAGGATTAAATAGTCAAATGTCTAGTAGTTATCTTATGAAAAACTCTGTTAAAATAGATGCTCATAAGATAAACAATAGGTTGTTTATGTCAATTACCGTATCTTGGGATAATGTATCCAAGACTATTATTCGTTGTGAATTTGATATTGTATGGACATGGAACGATGTCTTTACAATCAATCGTGATATTCATACCATGTTGGATACCGTCGATCATCCTGTACATATCATTATTGTCATGGCGAGTCCAGCATTCCCGAAGACGGGTACGCTCATCTATACCAAACATCTCTTTATCCATCTCCATCCCAATTATGCCAATCATGTGGTATTTGTGGGGGGTAATGTTCTCATCAAAACATTTGAACAGATTATCCGCAAAGCCTATGCACAGTCGATGAGTGGTATCCATAGCCATTACGCAGATACCCTAGCCGATGCACGTCGTATAATTGCCCTTGATGTCCAAGTATAACGCCTTCGCTTGTATTTCTTAGAGTTACCTTAAACAACTTGTGTAATCTGGCAAGATACACTGTTCATTTACGTTACTCAGCATATAATCAAAAGCACTGTAAACTGACATTGGAACAACTTATGCGTGCAAATCAACTGGTCTGGCTGTGCCTATTGTTTCTATTGAGTTTTCCGCTTTTGGCACAAGATGAACCGACCCTCATTTCCTCAAATACCCAGATTGGCACACAAATCGATATCTTTGAGCAAGAGATATTTGCTGTATCTGGTGACTTGTATAACTTTGGCACAGAAGCATATACCAACATCAATGTTTATGTTGAAGCCTTCAATGAAGATGAAGACCTCATCGGCGAGGGATTTGGCTATCTGGTAAATGCCTGTGGAACAGCTTTGCTGGACTATGTGATGCTGCCTGATGAATTACAAACTTTTAGTGCGCCCTTTGAATTATTTGAAGACGAAGAAGTTGCAAGCGTCAAGGTGACGACAGAAGCTCAAGCCGTTGAGTTTGCGCCTCGTCCAGACATTGAGGTTGTGGGTGTTTATGAAATCGGAAGCGAAGAAGTTGTCATGTTGGAATGGATTGATGACGATGTGATGATTTATGGTGTTGGTTGCGATGATAGAGTATTCACAGAATTGGAATGGCGACAATATAGCATTGCTGATAATGACCTGATTAGTGTTAATCATCCTGATGCGAGTTTTGTAACAGAGTCAATGTTAAGGCAAAGTGGCGCAACGATGATTACACAATCCGGTGAACAAGATCCCACACTTTACAATCGTTCGAAATTGACTTTTTCACCCACTTCCCGCCGGGCAATATATCAAAATGATTTGCACACCGTCTTATCCACCGAACCCGATGGTTCATTCAAGCGACTGATACACGACAAGTTACATCAGTTCAGCTTAAAAGGGTTTTTATGGACAGATACACCGGGGATATTCCTTGCTTATTATTTCGGTTTATATGGTGATCCTGTGCATTACTTCACAGGGAATATTGATGGGGGACTGCTGAGTGCAAGATTGGAAAATGTTACACCATCGCTGACAGTACCGGGCGTTACCCCTGATGGTATCTATGCTGTTGTCGGAAACACCATCGACGAGGTAACCGGTTATTATTTGCAATCCTCCTACTATAATACGAGCGAATTACTGTTTGAAGCAGATTTACCGGGTAATAATTACCCTGCACCAATCGTTATCGATACATCTGATAACCGCATCATTTATTTTGTGCGCCCTGTGGATGATATTCCAACCTTACAATGCTGGTCGCGGACTAGCAATAGCTTAGAAACCTTGACCCCATTACCCTTTACCTTAACGACAGAAGCCCGTGCTTTCACTTGGATTTCGCCCGATAAATCGCGACTCGCTATTTCTGCTAATGGAACAGACGGGGGACTGTGGTGGGTTGATTTGTTAGAATTCGATAATTGTAGCTAAATTCCCTTTTTCTATCAAACACGTTATAATGTGTAATATTAATTTATAGTATGATAGATATGGTGCGATGAAAACAGTAACGAACCTCATCACCAAAATATACCGTCAAACGTTTCATAACGGTATATTATTGGCAGTGGTTAATTTCATCTTTTTTGGCGTGGGGCTTGCTGCGATTCTTTCTATCGAATCATCGGGTTTACAATTACGTTTCCTTGTTGTTTATCTGATATTAGCTCTCATCCTCTTATTTTGTCATGCCTTAATCATGCAGTCACTCTATAAAAATACACAAACTTCCCTGAATCAAGCCATATCTGAACAGTCTGCCCTCGCCAATCGGGAACGCTCGATTAATCAATTACAAGTTGCCGCCGAGATCGCCCGTGATGCAACATCACAAGCCAATCTTCAAGGGGTATTAGATCGTACTGTTCAACTCATCTGCGAGCGATTTAATTTTTATCATGCTGGTATTTTTCTGATCGACAAAGAAACCGATTATGCAGTTATACGGGCGGCACACGGCGTAGAAGCCAGTCATCAGATGTTAGACCGTAAACATCGACTCAAAGTCGGTGAAGAGGGCATTGTGGGATTTGTCACATCGACAGGCCAGCCACTGCTTGTATTGGATACTGATGAAGATCACCATTATTATAAAAACCCCATTTTACCCGAAACCCGTTCCGAACTTGCAGTACCGTTTCAAGTCGGCAATCAGATCATCGGTGCATTGGATGTCCAAAGCCTTGAGCGAGATGCATTCGATCAAGATGATGTGAGTATTTTGCAGACGATGGCAGATTTATTGGCGGTCGCAATCGAGAAGGCGAACTTGAATGAAGTTATCCAAGCCCATGCGAATGTTCTAGAGCAACGGGTGCAAGAACGTACTCAGGAGTTAGAATCAGAACGTGCCCAATTACAGGTGATTCTGAATTCAATGGGTGATGGGTTAATCTACGATGAAGAGTTCAAAGCAATATATACCAATAGAGCTCTGACTGAATTAACGGGATATACGCTGACAGAGTGGAGCGGCATGTTTGAAACCATCTTACCCGCCAACATGTCCCAAGAAGAATCACGAGCCATGCAAAATGAAATTTATGATAGTGTTGGGAAAAAAGGCATCTGGGAAAAAGACATCAGACTCGTGCGCGCAGATGGAACAGAGTTTGATGCCAATGTTCTTTGTACAGCTGTGCAACGCGATACAACAGCCCAACATGCTAAGGGAGCGGTCACGATTATCCGTGATATTAGTCAGCAAAAAGCCCTTGAAGAACAGAAATCACGCTTTATTGCCAACGCCGCCCATGAACTCCGTACACCACTTGCGAATATGAAGACACGTTTATACCTCATCCGCCATCAGCCCGACAAATTCAACGAACATTATGATGTTCTGCGGAGTGTCACAGGGCGGATGCAACGCTTGATTGATGATCTGCTTGATATGTCGCGCTTTGAACGTGGTAAAATTCAACTAATACGTAAGAAAGAAAATATGCAACATTTGATTCACAACATCATCGTGACACAACGTCCCGAAGCCGAAGCCAAATCCATAGACCTTCTCGAAAATTTCTCCAATACCCCGCTCTACGCCAATATTGATAAAGACCGCATGGTACAAGTCTTAACCAACCTCATCAGCAATGCCATTAATTATACCGATCATGGACAAATTACCGTTCACCTCCGCACAGCATATAATCAACAGATTGAAATTTGTGTGGAAGATACAGGTATGGGTATCGAATCTGATATGCTCGAAAAAATCTTCCAGCCCTTCATCCGGGTTAATTATGAGGGAACAAAAGGAACCGGATTAGGGCTGAATATTGCGCGAGAGATTATCATGCTGCATGATGGTGATTTAACCGTCGAAAGTGTTTACGGAGAAGGCAGTAAATTTTATGTACGCCTTGAACAAATGGATAATCAACCTGTATCAGTCTCGTAACGCCCAGTCTACTGCCGCCAATGCATGGAGATAAGTCGTATCAAATACCGGCATTACACTGTGTTCAGGCTTAATGAGTAAGCCAATTTCTGTACAACCCAGAATCACACCTTCTGCGCCATCCGCTTGCAATGCCTCAATAACCGCCTGATAACGTTCGCGTGATTCCTCCTTGATGTCACCGACGACCAATTCATCATAGATAATCCGATGAACAGCATCCCGTCCGTCACTGTCTGGAATCAACACATTCAGCCCAAAATTGTCGATCATACGCCCTTTGTAAAAATCTTCTTCCATCGTAAAACGTGTACCGAGCAAGCCAATTGTCTCGATTTTTTTTGATTGGATGACCTCAGCTGTCGCATCTGCAATATGAATGAGGGGGATGTCGATAGCGTTTTGGACGGCATCTGCCATTTTGTGCATGGTATTGGTGCAGATGACGATACACTCACCGCCACCGCGTTCAACCTGTTGTGCCGCTTGGATCATGCGTTGGGTTGCAGTCTCCCAATCGCCTACCATTTGTAGCCCTTCAATTTCGGCAAAATCGAAGGAGAACATGATACACTCGGCCGAATGCAATCCACCCAGACGCTTTTTGGCTTCTTGGTTGATAATCCGATAATATTCGATGCTCGATTCCCAACTCATCCCGCCGATAAGCCCAATCGTTTTCATGTGTCATACTCCTGAACAGGTCATTGATGATTAGAGTGTACCAAATTATCGTCAAGAGAATTGTATGGAATTGATGTATCTTACAAGGATTTTAAACGAAGAATAGAGGTTCAAACCTATGTGAGAATCGCTAAACCGATATCAAAAACTATGAGTCGGTTGCCGATGTGCCAATCTTAAAACCAACCAGCGCCCCCGTAACTGCTGTTATTACTGCCACAATCAACCCCATAGAAAAGAATACGGGAAGTAGCGTATTAAATATCACCATAGAATCTGCGCCTGCAAATCTTACAGGTACTTGGAAACCAATAAAAAAGTAGATGGCTACGGCAAAAAGACCACCGAGTAATCCAATGATACTCAATACCATAGCGACCTTCAAACGGGATTGGTTACCGATAATTTTTTGTTCTGTGTAGGACAGTCCAGCAAATGCCAAAGGTATTAGTACTGTCAGCACGATCATGAGATTACCTATTTCGGTTGCAATCGGAATATCACCATCGGCGCGGATAATACCCCACCACGCCGATAATCCTCCTACGACTGCACCGATAAACCCTAGTGTGCCGATTTGATTCGCTAGCTGTTTAAAAAGTTGCATCACTGTCATTGAATTTGTCAAATTTACTCACTCGATCCGTCTATCAATTGTTGTTTCTGTTCTTGTGCTTTTTCTTCAGCTTTGTCTAGGTCAGTGATACCTTGCTTAACCTCATCTTTGACACTCGTCGTTAATTGTTTATTTTCGTCTTGTTTTGCCATTGCAGATGGTAATTGTTCTTGCTTTTCTTCCATTACCCCTTCAATTTCTTTGGCTGGTTTATCAACACCTAAGAGTTTCATCATGAAGTTAACCAGTTTTGCTTTGATGTCTGCAATAATGCCCATGACTCTTCGTTTAGCTTCGGCAAATGCTTTTAAGAACTTCTTCAATGCTTTCTTAACGCCACGTTTAATCGAACCTAGGATACCCTTTTTCTTTTCTTCGCTAGGCTCTACATCTTTGATCTGGTTATCAAGCTCATCTGACGCATTTTCAGCGGTTTCGGCTTGTTCTTTTGCATCTGTGTTCGCTTTATCTAGCTCAGCAAGCTGTGGCAGGCTCTGGTTAATGCCGTCCAATTGCTGTTGACGCATGGTCTTGGTTTCGTCATCTTTTGATAACGACTCCTCAATATCAGGTAATCCAGCCCGTAGATTGGTTTTGAGTTCCTGAATCTCCTGAATCTTGGCATCAAGATCACTGACAGCATCTCCATCACCATCCCGTTGGATGAGTCCTGTATCAGCCTTACGATCAACCATGTGCTTGGTGGATTCCTCGGTGATGGCATTCGATGTATCGCCAGATGTCCCACCTTTTAGCTGATTGAGTACACCCGTACCAATAGAATCGCCTACCGTCAGTCCCTTTGTACCCTCTTTAGCAGACCCGAATGCGACCTCCGTTGCACCTTGACCAGTGAACCCTGATCCACCAAAGTCGAATGCGCCACCAATACCACCGACGACTGCACCCACTGTATTGGCAACTGCTCCAAGAATTTGTCGGATCATCGTGCCTTTGACAAGGGCATGTTTAACTGGATCATCTTCTAATTCACTGAGGCGTGTCCCAAGTTTAATGCTCAGAATAATACGTCCAACACCTGTGATAATATGCGCGATGGTTGCAAATGTTCCAGCAATCGTCGACATCAACACAAAGAATGGCGCGGCGGCAGGGAAGACGATCGCAGTCACTGCACCCGCAATCAAACTTAAGAACCCAATCGATGAAGTAATATCAGCAATCGCTTGTGTCAGATTAACTGTATTTTCTAGGAACGACCATGCTTTCCAGTGATCACCATAAAGGGTTTGTTGCTTTTCTTTATCAACCTCAAGCACACCCTTCCAGAAATCGACTGCCGATTTGAGCCCAAGCCCAACCGTTGCATTTAACGCACCAATGCCGATATTCTTGGCGGCTCCTAAGGCATGTCCACCAACAAATTTACCGCCCTTTAATGCTTTTTCACCAACAACCTTTGCACCTGACTTAAATTTCTCCCACCGAGTTGGATCAGCATGATCTGGATCAATGCCAGTCTCTTGTAAGACCTCGTTGGCTTCTTCTTCCGTAACATCATCATCAGTTTCATCATCAGTTTCATCTTCAGTGAAATCATCAGTTGTGGTGGTTCCACCGACTAATGGGTCATCGGTAGGATCAGTTGTAGGATCAGTCGTTGGGTCGTTGGTTGGGTCAGTCGTTGGATCGTTGGTTGGGTCAGTCGTTGGATCGTTGGTTGGGTCAGTCGTTGGATCGTTGGTTAGATCAGTCGTTGGATCGTTGGTTAGATCAGTCGTTGGTTCATTGGTTGGGTCGGTCGTTGGGTCAGTCGTTGGATCATTAGTAGGATCCACTACTGGTGCAGGCTCTGGTGTCTCCGGTTTGTCTTGAAGTTCAGTATTGCCACCGATAGGAGGTGATGATGTATTATCCTCAGTTGGCACATTAGTAGGAGGGGATTCAGAATTCCATTCTGTCCACGATTTTGCGTTTAACTTGCCTGCTAAAGCTTCATACCCGGTTTCTTCAGTTGTATTCGTGATTTCAAACCAAACTTTTTGAGGTCCTTCAGCATACCATTGAACGCCGTCAATGATCTCATCCCACGCATAAATCCCATCTTTTGTTATCCATTCCTTGCGTTGAACGACGAGTCCATTCGATGAGATTGACTGGTTAGACTGAAAATCGCTTGTGAAGGGTGGCGGTTTCAGTTTATGAGCGGTAGAAGATTCAGATAATGTTGTCTCGGACTCTCTTTGAACCATGCGTAATCCACTAAAGGGGAGTGCATTGGCTTTCTTTTTAGGTTGTATGGTGGTTTCGGAATTATTCTTACGTAATAGCTGGAGGGTTGCTTTGTTGCCGAATACAGATTGCATTTGTAAGACGGTTTTGGGGTCAGGTGGTGCAACTCCAGAGCTACTATTCAAGATGGATTTAATATCGCCACTTTCCGACGCGAATTCACCTTCAAAGCCACCACCGACCGCCCCACTATTTGAGATATGTTGTGGTGTTGCATTATCCTTGCTTGAAGATGGAGCTGATTTTTCACTCATGATTCCAACTTGCCATATACCTGCATTCTTTTAAGCATACAACATTGCCGTCCTTAACACAACTTAATTAAGAGATCAGGCATTTTATTACGAGACATAAAAATTTTGATGTGTGGGATCAGAGATGCAAAGAAACGGAGGACTGCAATGTCCTTCTATAGTATTAGCTATCTAACTTAGAAGGACCAAAGCCATGGGGTAGTAAATCAAACAGTGGTATAACATGATGCACGTTACCATCTAAATCGGCAATAATCACGGTCATTTCTGGCGAGAATTCGTATAAAAATTGACGGCATACCCCACACGGCGACCCACCATTACGAGTAACCACAGCGATTTTATCAAATTGACGATAGCCTTCGCTGACAGCTTTAGCAAGAGCTGTCCGTTCCGCACATAAGGTTGGAGAATATGCCGCGCTTTCGATATTACAACCCGTAAAGACAGTCCCATCATCTGCTTGTAACGCCGCCCCCACTGCATAGTTGCTGTAGGGGATATAAGCGTTTTTGCTGGCAGTAATGGCGGATTGAATTAGTTCGCGATCAGTAGATGTAGACGTACTCTTCAAGATGCTTCGTCCTTCAATTCTTCAGATTCAAAATCAGTGATATTCTCGACTTCTGGCATTTTCTTTGCAACTCTGACTTTACGGATTCTACGTCCATCAATGGATTGAACCGTCATCGACAGAATTTCGGTTTCGATGGTTTCGTTAGCTTCTGGGACACGTCCTAGTGTCAAGAAGATATAGCCCCCAAGCGTATCAGCATCTTCGGTATCAATCGAGCAATCAAGTAAATCATTGAGGTCATCCAAATCCATACTGGCTTCAATAACATATACTCCATCGCCGACTTCGACATAATCTTCTTCTTCATCAAGGTCATATTCATCCCGAATATCGCCGACAATCTCTTCAATGAGGTTTTCAATCGTCACCAAACCAGATGTACCACCATATTCATCGACTACCATTGCCAGATGAACATTCCGTGCTTGCAATTCTTTGAGTAGTGCATCAGCCCGTTTGGTCTCTGGTACAAAATAAGATGGACGAATGAGATCACGAACAGCTCTGTTCTCGAATGTCGTTTTCTCACGTAATAACGAGAGAATATCTTTGGCATAAAGCAAACCAATTACATTATCAATGCTCTCTTCGTAAACGGGGATACGCGAAAATCCCGATTCTACAAAAGCAGATAATGCATCAGCAATCTTGTTATTGACATCCAGTGCCACAATATCCATACGCGGGGTCATTAATTCGCGGGCTGTCGTTTGATCCAGTTGAAGCACAGAATAAATCATGTCTTTTTCTTCGACTTCGATTGAGCCACCTGTATGTCCTGCATTGACCAAGGTCATGATTTCTTCTTCGGTGACATAATTCACCAATTGACCACTTCCAAAGATATTAGAAATGAATTTACTAATCAACACAAGTAACACAGTTAATGGTGATAGTAGCAGTATCAACGTGTGGATGGGTCGCCTAGCCAATCGTGCAATCGGATCTGCATAAGCTGAACCAATTGCTTCGGGAACGAGATCCCCCAACATTAAGGTGACACTTGCCCCAACAATAACAAGCAAAATCGTTGAACCTAATACGGTAGAACTATCTTCATTGGCAAGGGATGTCATGATCATAAAAGCCAGTACTGTGGCTATCGCAAAGCGTGTGATAATGTGCGTTAAGCTTATCGTCATTGTCAATTGAAGTGTTCCCGCGGTGAGATCGAGGATACCTTTGGCGGCTTTATCCCCATCTTCAGCTTGCTCACGTAGCGTTGCACGATGGGCATTGAGTAGTGAGGCATTAAACAGACTCACAACTGCATGGATACTGAGTAATATAAATAAAAGTAACAGCGAGGCTGTACTATCGTCCATCAGATTCCTTCCGAATTATTCGAGATTGGGAAATGCAAAAATAACCAGACATGCTAAAACATGATTGGCAAGGTGTCGATTTACTATGTGATTCGTACTATGTGAGGGCGGTTCGGATGTGTCGATCACAAGGTTATCTGAACTAGTTTACAAAGTTTCCGTAGTTTACCACATTTTTTAAATTTGTAGCAAGCTCACAATGTTAAAAGATCGCTAGATTTCGCATAAGACATGACATTATTGGAATCGAAATCAGTAAATATTTTTAATATTCACCTGAGGCATTGTGCCAAAATTTGATATACTATCCGTATGAACGATCCGAATCATGTCACTGTACGCAATCTCGCCAAACAGCGTGTGAAGTTAACCCGTCGTCAATTCTTCGGTATTATGGGTGTATTTGGGGCTGGAACAGGTGCGTTATGTGGTGGGTTGACAGCAAGCAGTTTACTGGCAACTCGCGTGATTGTGACCACACCGACAGATGCTCCAATACCTATCCCAACAGTAACAACCCCCATCGTCGAAAAACCACCAGTGGTTGACCGCGCTACATGGGGCGCATTATCCCCTAACATCAATGCTCGCAACGAAAAAGGCTACTATAACAAACTCGATAATCCAGAAGGTTGGTATGTTTATCCCAATCGTTTGCAAGATAGCTATCAAACATTGGTCATACATCACAGTGCTTTTTATGAAGAGGATGGACTCAGTACGCTCGCAGAAGTCCAGCGCGCCCATCATGAAGATCGGGGTTGGGCAGATGTGGGTTATCACTTCATGATTGATAAAGATGGTACGATTTATGAAGGGCGTGATCTCACCGTAAGAGGTGCACATGTCTCTGGGTATAACACAGGGAGCGCAGGCGTTTGTTTGTTTGGTGATTTCCGATTTGAAGCCCCCCCACAAGCCCAAATGGATGCTCTATATGCCCTCAATGATTGGCTGGTGTTCCGCTTAGAACTCACCCATTTGACAGGACATCAGCAATTTAACGATTGGACAGAATGCCCCGGTACACTTCTCATAAGCCAGCTAGAAGACATCGCCACCCGCGCAGGGTTGATCTTTGGGACAGATGGTTATGTCTCGTCTGCTCGTGCCAGCGGTTGTGGCTGTGGCTGTCAAACAACCGTATAATTGAACCACGTAATAATTCATCTATCGATAAATTGATGAGCACAAAGATTTTACCACAGAGGCGCAGAGGAAATAAAATAGAAAGAGGGTGCTATATAAGTGACAATATAGTTCTCAGGACATGCCACTCAGGACATGCCACTCATGACTCATCTCTCATCACTTGACTTGGCATTCTTGAGTAAACTCAAATTTCTCACAAATAGTTTAAATGATACTGAATTACAAATTACGCCCTTGAATATAACGACGGAGCAAATCTTTTCGCACAAATAAAAAGATCAAGATCGACGCGAGGAAACCTGCCACATGCGCCAGTGTTCCGCCTGCATTCGAGAGGTATTCACCACCCAAAATATCACGCGCATCCAACAGATTATAGCCAGCATATAAGCCAATCACGATAATCGAAGGCAAGTTAATCGTCCACCGAAACCGCTTGTAATCATCTTCTTCAAATACCCGTGCGAAGAACATAATCAAGAAGCGTATCGGGAAAATACCCGGTAACCATAACGATTGTATGCGTGATGTAGGAAACAAAATCAGATAAGCACCCATCACCCCAAACACTGCCCCACTTGCCCCAATCGACGGAACATCAAAGCCTGATGGATGCGGTGGTGATAGATAAATACTGCCTAATCCAGCGATAATCCCCGCTAGCAAATAATAAACGAGAAAACGCCAATGTCCACAAGCATCTTCTAAGCGTCGTCCAAATGCCCACAGAAAAACCATATTGCCAATCAGATGATTGTGATCGCCGTGCATAAAGACACTCGTAATCGATGTAAATGCCCCGATGCTATAGCCCTCGTAGATATACCGACTGCGAATACCATACGTCCATAGGTGACTTTCAAAGTTGTGCCACGCGGTACTAGCTGTCACATCATCCACTGACGAAAACGACGAGATCGCATCCAGAAACCCTTGCCACCAGAACAGCAACACGATATTAATGATAATAATAGTTATTGTGACCCACGGAATGGTTTGATAGCGGACTGTACCACTGTCGGATAAGGGTAATGGCAGAACCAATGCCATAAAAAACACCGTCACTAATAAGCCAATCAGCGATATTCCAGACGCTAATGCCACAAATGACAGGGGTACAAAAATAATGAAGCTCGATACAACAAGACTATTGCGTTGTGCTGTATTCACGAATCACCCGTAGGAACTTGATAAGGAGTGGTTAGTACAATCATAACATAGCTTCGCATATCTGCATCATAATTTGTGCTTGGGTTAGGGCAATCGCATATGATTTCTTTAGGATAGCTAACATTGAGTAAATAATCCTTTTCGTAAATTTTATGGTCTATAGTTCGAACTCTTCCAAAATATTGAAATTCACCAACTTGTAAAGGGTGCTTGACATGCTATTCATCATCGGTGTACGATACATAGAGGATTGATACATCGGAGTTATAGACACATGAATTTAAAAGGCAGTTTACCCTTATTAATTTTGCACAACCTTCAACATGAACCCAATCATGGGTATGCTATTGCAAAACATATCAAAGAAACAACCAATGGTGTCTTAGATTTTAAAGAAGGCACACTGTATCCCACGTTACATGGGATGCAAAAACAGGGGTTGGTTGAGACTTACAAAGAAGAAGTCAATGGACGCAAACGCAGTTATTATCGCCTGACTGATAAAGGGCGGAAGATGTTGAAAATTGAGCTTAATGAATGGCATGAATTTACAAGCGCCGTGAACTCCGTGTTAGAAGGAGCGCATTAATCATGCCCCATCCCGATTTACAACGCTGGTTGAAAAAATCAACTCGTGGATTGGATGCAGACTTATCCGACTTAATCCGCGATGACATCACCGCACACTATGAAGATGCGCTCGAAGATTATCAAAATGATGGACATGATTTAGCCACTGCTCATCAGATGGCAATGCGTGACCTCGGTGATGAATCAGCAGTCGGGGTGGGTTTCCGACAGGTACACTATAGCAATTGGCGTTATCTAGCATATGCGCTGGTCGGCTTAATCTATCCTATCGGCTATCTCCTGAGCATCCCCTTTAACGAAGCACTGGTGGGTGGGGTTGCGTTTAACTTAGCAATTTTTCTGCCGATGATTTATATTGTGAGTAGCTTCCGTACCCTCTTACGGGATCGCTTTAGCCAAGTAGACATTGAGAAGAATATTTTGTTGATCCGATGGGGCATTATCCTCTTATGCCTAACCCGTTTTATCGGTTGGCGTATTTATTATCAACCGACCATCCTTGAATCGTATTCACGCAGTATTTTTGATGCGGTTTCGATGTGGGAGATGGGCTTAAATCTGGTGTCAATTGCAGGATTATTGTTGGCGGCGGCAGGCTTCATTTTTATCGGTGAACAAACCTTGCGATTACACGAAGAATTCTATGGCTTACTTAAACCACTTGGTATTTCGATTGTATTGTGTGGGGCTGGTTTTGCAACGTACGGCTTATGTTCACTGATGGGACAAGCACAGATTTGCATTATTGCCGAGATGATAGCAGACATGGCAGGCATTATCGCTACACTGGCTTGGTCATATGTTTTCTGGCGAGAACGTCAAACACAGATGGTGCTGGTATAAGTTTTATCATCTCTCTGTATAGCTATTTAAGATAACAACGGAACATATTAAAGGTTTAACGCAGAGACCGCAAAGAGGCAAAGGCGCAGGGAAAAATAACTCAATCATCTATCATATTCCTTGATATAAATACCTTTGATAAGCCTTTTCTTCGTGATCTTTGTGCCCTCTGTGGTAAGAATTTTAAGCGGTTATTGTCCAGATAATAACTGAATCAGCTATAAACTTTGAAATAGCTATAACACATCTACAGGATCGATGTCGATTTGCCAACCTTGCTCTAATTTCAGCTCACGTAATGCAATCGCAGGATTTGGTCCACGCAAGAGCAGATGCCAGCGATAATGACGATCAATCCGTGTGAAAAAGCAAGGCGCGGGTCCGATCAACTCAGTGCCTGAAAGATCATGTTTTTCGAGTAAGGCACGAACACGGCGCGCCCCTTCTTCGGCTTCTTTTTGGGTTTTATAGAAATCGGTAAATCGGAAGAGTACACGCGCAAACCGTCGAAATGGCGGATAACCCATTTCCCGACGAGACGCAATTTCTTGTTCAACAAACCCGATATAATCATGTTGGGATGCGGCTTGAATGACATAATGCTTGGGTTGATACGTTTGTAAAATCACCTTGCCTCCTAATATCCCACGCCCTGCTCGCCCTGCAACTTGTGTCAAAAGCTGGAAGACCCGTTCTCCAGCGCGATAATCGGGTAATGCCAACCCTAAATCTGCACTGACCACCCCCACTAACGTCACTAAGGGCAAGTCCAAACCTTTGGCAATCATCTGTGTACCGATCACAATATCAGCTTTGCGGTCAATAAATTGTTGCAAGATGTCGTGGTGCATTTCGGGCTTATTAGCAGTATCAGCATCCCAGCGCAGGGTTCGTGCAGTAGGAAACATCTCCTTGAGTGTTTTTTCGACATGTTGTGTCCCTGCGCCAAAATATTTAATTCGGGATGATTGGCAAGCAGGACATGTTTGGGGGATTGCTTGATGTGCGCCACAATGATGACAACGCATTGCTTCGCCATGGCGATGATAAGTCATTGACGTATCACAGCGTGCACATTGCACCACATACCCACAATCTCGGCAAAATACATAGGTGGATTGTCCACGCCGATTCAACAGAAGCATGGCTTGTTCACCGCGTGCGAGTACCTCGGTTAAACCTTTTTGTAATTCACGGCTGAACATGCTGGTATTGCCAGTACGGAGTTCGGTACTCATATCCACCACACTAACAGGTGGCAGATCAATATGAAGGGCATCTTCGGTATCGGCTTGATAACGCGAGACCACACCAGCCCGTTCTGCTTGCTCAATAATGCGCTGACGATGCCCCATAATCCGATTCGGCATATGCAAGTAAGTATAATAGCCTTGTTTGGCGCGGTGATAGGTCACTATATCGGGGGTGGCACTGCCTAAAATGAGGACACCCTTGTTATGCTCGACTAATTGTTCGGCAACATCACGGGTATGATAGGGAATCAAAGCTAAGTTATTGTCAATAAATGCTTCGTGTTCGGGTGGGCTTTGTTTATAACTGGGATCATGTTCTTCATCCAGCACGATTAATCCCACATCAGGCATAGGGATGAAGATCGCTGACCGTGTCCCGACGATAATCGTAATATCACCAGACCGCGCCCTTTGCCATGTGTCATAGCGTTCTTCCCGACTCAAACTGCCGTGATAAATCGCCACCTGATCTGGAAACCGTTCCGCAACCCGCCGGATTGTTTGCGAAGTCAGCGCAATTTCTGGCACTAAGAAAAATGCTTGTCGTCCTTGCGCTAAGGTCTGCTCAATCGCCCGTAGATAAATTTCGGTTTTTCCGCTTCCTGTCACACCATGTAAGAGGTATTTACTCTCTTGTGGGGTATCCCACTGTAGCGCGTTGATCCCCTCAAGTACCTGATCCCAAATAGCTTGCTGGTCGGGGGTAAGTTTGGGGGCAATGGTCGGAACAAAATCACGATCAGACAGGGAATCACGCCAGACTTTTTCTTCGTGTAACTCAATCAGTTCATCGTTAAGGAGTTTGTTGATATGTGAGCGTTTTAATTGTGTCGCTTCCATAATTTGCTTAATCGTCAGGGCTTGCTCGGATTCCACGATAGCATTCAAAATCCGTAAATACGGCGCACTTCCACGCCATTCGATCAGCGTTTCTTCAACCATTTCGGGCGTTGCATCAAGGAAGATCAAATCTTGCTCACCGCGTTCTGTCGGCTCAATAAATATCAAACCTGCATCAATCAAAGGTGCGAGAGCAGATTTTGTTTTGAGACCTGCCAATTCTAGCGCATCTTGTACGCCGATGGGGTCTTCTCGATGGGTTGCAATCACTTCCAATAAATCGGCTTTTTTGACAGCCTTTCCCACATGGCGCGCAATATTGGCGATCTGCTGACCGGGGAATGTCAAGGACACAACTTGTTCGGATTTACGTTTAATCGACGGGGGCATTAGGAATTGTTGTCTTTCGATAATGCCTGTTTCTTCCAGCTTGGCAAGTGGTGACGCTAAATTTTTACCCTTAAATTGTGATCGTAAAATAGTCATGCGTGTACTACCCGATTCCCGTAAGAAATCAACGATAGCCGATTGCAATGCGCCACGCGGTTGAGCGTCTTGGTCGAGTAATGTGATTTGCTGATTGGCTTTCCCAATTAAGCCGGGGGGGAGCATTTTCCATACACATTGCCCCATTGATTCCATGAAGGTTTCACTGAGCCAGCGCGCAAGCTCAATATACTTGATTGACATAACTGGCAGAGGGTCAAGCAATTCTCGGATAGGCTTGGTTTCGGGGATGTCGGTTGTATCATGGAGCGCAACCACAACTGCGGGTTGCATGGCGACACTAAATTGAACCCGAACCAGTGATCCCACCTGAATATGAGGGGCGAGATTTTCGGGAATATGATAATGATACGTCTTATTGACAGGGACGTTAATGGCAACTTCTGCATAGTGCATGGGGTGATGCCCTATATTATGATTTTGAGTATACGTTTATTGTATGGGAATTCAGGGTAAACTCCAACAGCAAATTTGTTCTGTCTGAAATTTCAAATTTTGTTTACTATAGGGTTATGTGTTGTTCATGTATCGTGTAAAATTTCGAAAACAAACATGATAGAAAAGTCTATTTCACCATCAACATATTGAATCCGTTTTGCCGTTTAATCAATCAATAAGAAAATCCCAATGCCTGATACAAATCCTCTTTCCCAAGCGATGACCCGAAAAGTACTCCAATATCTGGGTTTACCTCACCGTGTCCAACCCACTCGACGCACCTTAGAGCGATTGTTGCACCAATATGTTCGCACTGTCCCGTGGGAAACAGTCTCGCGTATTGTGCGCCGTGCCAATACCAAGCACCTTGAGAAATGTCCTGTATTTGGTAAAAAATTCTGGGACAATGCGCTTAATTATGGCATGGGTGGGACATGTTATGAAAGTAATTATGCCTTTTTCAGCTTATTATTACGGTTGGGATATGAAGGTTATTTGACCATCAATAATATGGGGGATACAATTGGTTGTCATACAGCAATTGTTATTTTGCTTGATGATGAAAAATTATTGGTGGATGTCGGATTGCCGATTTTCTCGGTATTACCGATCCGCAAAAAAGAAACCACTGTGATCGAAAGCGACTTTTTTACGTATACCGTCGAAAAATTGCGTGGCAATAAATATGATATCTGGCGTAAACCCCATCCGAATCACAATGCCTTTACCTTGATTGATAAACCTGTCGATGATGAAACCTATCGTCACGCCACAACCCAAGATTACATCCCTGATAGTGGGTTGTTTTTGGATAAGGTGGTGATAAACAAAGTGATTGCAGGAAATTTATGGCGGTTCAATAGCCGTGATTTGCCGTTACATATGGAAAAATTCATAGAAAACATCCGCCATGATTATGTGCTAACACATGACCATGCCGAACAACTTGCAACTAAATTCAAACTTGATCAAGCAATGGTTACCGAAGCCCTAGAGGTCATGGGACTGCCGTCACAATAACAAAACGATTAGAAAGATAACACCTTATTTTTTAGGGCGTTTGAAAGCAGCTTTTGCGCCGTCGGTTTCCCACTCAAACGATACCAATTCCCAGCCAGCCCCGCCAAATTTATTTAGTTTTTCTGTAAAAGTATCAGCATCCAAATGTACATCAATTTCTTTTTGGTCTTCAGCTACTTTGCTGTCGGATAGATAGA
>Ga0070729_10003340_pt1 | contig 18844 bp, 16 predicted proteins | sample tdDd472_FD_66725 | JGI IMG/M metagenome (GOLD analysis project Ga0070729, IMG submission 66725) | Marine sediment microbial communities from the Atlantic coast under amendment with organic carbon and nitrate - tdDd47.2 | ecosystem: Environmental > Aquatic > Marine > Coastal > Sediment | place... | reverse complement strand
CACAACCTGCAATCATTTATCAACACGAAAACGGGACAAGTGAAACCCTGTCATTTGAAACGCTCTACGACTCCGTTGCACGAATGGCTTCCTACCTCAAGGGACTCGGGGTTGAAAAAGGAGATCGAGTCGCCGGCCTGATTTCCAACCGCCCGGAAGCGATCATTGCCATGCTAGCGGCGGCCTCGATCGGCGCGATCTGGTCCTCATGTTCACCCGATTTCGGGTTCCAGGGTGTTCTGGATCGGTTTGGTCAGATTAAACCAAAGGTCCTCATCGCAGTAGCCCACTACGATTACAACGGAACGCAATTCAACATTGAAAACAGCCTCCTCCAAGTTCTGGAAGGCCTGCCCGGCTTAAAGCAGTTAATCCTCGTGAACGAACCACATGGTAATGCGCTCAATTCGGCGGTGATGTGGTCTACCTGCATGGAAAATACATTGCAAACCCTTCATTTTGAACAGCTCCCATTTGACCATCCGCTTTACATCATGTACTCGTCGGGAACGACGGGAAAACCCAAATGCATGGTCCACGGTGCCGGTGGGACCCTGTTCCAACATCTCAAGGAACTCGTACTTCATACCGACCTAAAGCCTGATGATCGCATCACCTACTTCACCACGTGTGGTTGGATGATGTGGAATTGGCTGGTCAGTTCACTGGCCGTTGGTGCAACCGTTGTGCTTTACGACGGATCGCCTTCGTTCCCAAATCTTGGATGCCTTTTTGACATGATTGACCGTCACCAAATCAATATCTTTGGAACCTCACCCAAGTTTCTGTCTGCATGCGAATCCGATGGCCTCAGACCAAAGGATCATTGGAATCTCAGCTCACTGCGGACCATTTTATCGACAGGCTCACCGTTATCCGATGCGAACTTTGAATACACCTACAATTGCATAAAAGAGGATATCCAACTTGCGTCTATTTCGGGTGGAACAGATATCATCTCCTGCTTCATGCTGGGCAACCCCATCTTACCTGTCTATAAAGGTGAACTCCAATCACGCGGCCTGGGTATGAAGGTGGAAACCTTCAATGATCGCGGCGAGCCTGTAGAGAATGAAGTGGGTGAACTGGTTTGCAGCGCTCCTTTCCCCTCGAGACCTGTGGGTTTTTGGAATGACGAAGACGGATCGCAGTACCACAACGCTTACTTCAACCATTTCCCGGGTGTCTGGCGCCACGGAGATTATGTCAAGATCCTGCCCCATGGTGGTTGCATCGTGTATGGACGAAGCGACGCGACCCTAAATCCAGGAGGAATTCGAATTGGGACTGCTGAAATTTACGGTCCGGTCGAGGCGTTACCAGAGATCGCAGAAGCCCTGGTAATTGGTCGAAAAACGGGTTCCGATACCGAGATCGTTCTCTTTGTCGTTCCAAAAATTGGCTTTCGGCTCGATTCGGCTCTTGAGAAAAAGATCCGATCGACCCTTCGAAAAGAACGCTCACCGCGTCATGTGCCAGCGGCCATTCATGCCGTTCCGGAAATCCCTCGTACCATTAGCGGGAAGAAGGTTGAACTCGCCGTCACCCGTTTGATTCATGGACAACCCATCACAAATCGCGATGCCTTGAAAAATCCCGACTCACTCGAACATTTCATGCCCTACAAACAGGAGGAGCCATCCTGATGGACCTGGCCGCCTTTGAATCCTTTCCTGAAATGGAAACCGAACGCGTCATCCTTCGTGAGACGACCCTGGAAGATATCGATATGGTCCATGAGTTCAATCGCTACGAAAACACGATGCGTTTTGTTCCCCGAGCATTGGCTTCGAAGCGCAGTGAAGCAGAAAAGCGAACTCGAAACATGATAGCGAGCTTCAAAGACAGAGCCGCGGTATGGTGGGTCTTTCAGTTGAAAGAGTCGGGTCAGGCATTTGGCTACGGTGGTTTTTTTGACATCGACCTGGTATCTCAAAAGGCGGAATTGGGTTATGGAACTATCGCTCCTTTTTGGGGCAGGGGCCTGATGGGTGAAGTTCTGCCCGCGATGATGGCTTTTGGAATGAGACGCATGCAGTTTCATCGAATCCATGCAGAAGTGGATCCCTCAAACCACGCCTCCATTCGTCTCCTTGAGCGCAATAGCTTCCAAAAGGAAGGACATCTAAGAGAGGCCATTTTTGCCCGCGGACGCTTCTTCGACATGTTACTTTTCGCACGGCTTCAATCCGATCCGAAAAAAGAGCTCGCGAACATCTAAGGGGGGCTGAATATGGCGCAAAAATCTGAGTACTTGAAAAAAAGACTACCCGACATTCTGCTCGAATCCCTGTTTATCGTGCTCGCCCTCCTGGGGGCCCTGGCCATTGATGAATGGCGTGAAACCAGGAAGAAAAAGGACCAGGCCCAATCCGCTCGCAAAGCTATTGAGGATGAGATCATTGAGAACCTGGATCAAATTGAGTCCAAGCTCACCATGCATAAGCGTTTGCTCGACGATCTGAAAGAGAAATTAGCCGCGCATAAGAAGAACCCCGATGCACCGGCCAATTTTGACTTCAACTTTCCCATGGCACTGATCTCCTCAGCTGCATGGGATTCGGCCAAAATGACCCAGGCCATCCAACTCCTACCGTTGGAAGATGTCTCCCTGCTCTCGAAGATCTATCAATTTCAGGATGTATATTCCAAAAACCAGGATAAGATTATTGAAAAGGTTATGACCATCGGCGAATTGAAAGATGATGAATTTCCTTTATTCGCCAGAGCTTTTTACCATCGACTTGAAATCCTGATTGCCATTAACGGCGATCTTCAAACGGCCTATCGCAAGTCACTTGGAAGGGAAGAACCCGTCGAAACTCCGTAATGCAGAAAAAGAACCAAAACGCCAGTCAAGAAGGGCGTCGCAAGGCGCTGGAGAATGCGCTTCGCGCCTGGGTGCGGAACCATTTCGTCGACACATTTGGCCCAAAATTGGAGCGTGAAATCGATCTAAGTCTGGAATTCAAATTGCAGCCCGATTTGAATTGTTCATTCCCAACATCCCTGGAAGACCAGATGATGGCTCAACTTCAAACGGCGCTCGCCGATAGTGATGCGTTCCAGAAAGGCCATGTCTTTTGTTTCCGCTGTGAATCGGCACACTGTGAGCACAGTCAACCGGACTCCGCAACCGAAGTGTTCGCCAATTACGACGAACTCGGCTGTCCGCGTTGGACCGAGTTCACCCAGTCGCTGCTCAACGCTGGAGATGAACGTGTCGATCAACTGTACTTGGAACCACCCGCTGTGTTGACTCGATTTTCAGAGGGTAGCCTTCTTCAGAATCGTCGCCTGAGTGCATTTGGCATGGCTTCAAAAACCTACGTCATTATTTGCCAGGTCACCTTGGGCTTCATCGTCCTTTACCGCGATTACCCGGAAAAAGTGGCGCTCACCTTTCAAGCGGTGGAACGTCGTGAACGCGATGGGGCCCGCGATATCCAGGTCCACCTCTTAAAGTCCAGGAAAGACGACTGGGTATGGGATTCCATTCGCGCCAACCCTGACTTCGACTGGCTGGTCGATGCGCTTCGAAAATGTCGAAAAACCATCTCCACCCTGCTCAAAAAACCCCAAAACGCTGCTTGGTTGGAGAAGACCAAAACCACCATGCGACAGTTCCAGCGCGACCTGGATCAAGGTCAACGCAAGACGAGAAGTAAAACGCGGCACGCCCATGAACGCAAACGCATTGCCAGGCCTACCTCTAGTGCGTTTGAGGATCTGACTCAAGCATCCTCTGAACGTTTTTTTTGTGATACTCGAACGGCCGCAATCGCCGTCCTAGGCCCCAAGGGCCGCTGCCACATTTTCAGCCAATCGGGCAGACACATAACCAGTTTCCACATCACCATGGATTCGGTGCAGGCCCGTCTGAACAAAAGGCGTTGGCGGCACCTAAACAAGGAGGACCGTCTACATTTCCTTGAGCAACTCCATAAGAAAGAATGAGTTATTTATTATTTACACCAAAACAAAAGAAGGTTCGCTTTTTTTACGCTTCGAAATTTTGATTCCGGGTTGCCATACCGCAAGGATGTAAGGTATTTGTGTTGGAGGATCACAACCTGCTTAACCTAATGGCCACCTCCGATATAAGTACTTCATAATACATCCTTTAATTTTTTCAAACAGATAGTCCAAATCAATTAGAATTGGGTTAAATTTCAAAGAAAATTGATGACGGTATTGCGCGGAATTTAAAAGATCACTATGTTGATCGGAATCAGAATACTGGAGTTCTTTTCGATGACCGATCAGAAAATAACTATGAAAAAAGCAAAAAGACTGGCCCTGGTAGCCCATGATAATAAAAAACAAACGCTGGTAGAATGGGCCAAGTTTAACCGAGACCTATTAGCTCAACACGAGATCTATGCGACAGGCACCACAGGAGAAATTCTGGAACGTACACTTGGGGTTCCCGTGACAAAAATGAAGAGCGGTCCACTCGGTGGGGATCAGCAATTGGGTGCGATGATTTCGGAGGGAGCGATTGATTTTCTAATCTTTTTCTGGGACCCACTTGAACCCCAGCCCCATGATCCCGATGTCAAAGCCCTGTTGCGAATGGCCGTTGTATGGAATATTCCAACAGCGTGTAATCGCTCAACCGCTGACTTTATGATCTCCTCACCCATCATGGACGCCGCCTATGATCGACTGGTCCCTGATTATGAGGAGTACCTGAATCGAAAAGTAAATCAGAGCCCCCCTTCCAACGATATGAATGAAATCAGTACAGAATAATGGTTTTTCGAATCGAATCGATCTACTTAACCCACAATTAACAAGCGCCACTTCTTTGACAAGACGAGTTGGGCCTGTAGGTCGTGGCAGACGACCTACAGAAACCTCAAGAAGTGAGTTTCGGTGTTTCTAGATCCAACCACCTACTAGCGCATACCGTGTTGCATCCATTTTTTGGCGAGGATGAGGGCGATTGGGCTCACCATGGCGATGCAACCGTAGATGAACCACATGGTTTGGGTGTCCAGATCGCCAACAGGAGTGCCGTCCGGACAATACGTCATCAGGAACCAACCTGAATATAGGCTGGTGATGATCTTGGTCAGGAACCATGGAAACTGGCCGATTCCCATGTAGATACCGGTCATATTCTTGGGGGCTATTTCAGATACCCATTGCAGAAATCGCGGTTGCCACATGGTTTCACCAATCGTCATAATGATGAGGTAGCCAAAAAGGGCATAGATGTTAGGCCCGATGGTCAAAATGAATGTTGGCACTGCCATAACAAAGGTTCCCCAAATCATCATTTTATAGGTGTCTTTCTTTGTGGTCAGGGCGGCTACCATCGGAGTCAGTACAAAGACAAGCAGTGGACTCAGGTTGGAAAAGAATTCAAAATTGTCGCTGACAATACCTTCAAAAGCACGCCGAGTGTAGAGCGGAATGGTCAGCCAGTTGTGGGCGAAAAGGGTTTGGACGGGGATAAGAATGAAGATAAAAAACATGAACCGACCATCTCTCAGCGGGAAGTTCTTGGCGTAATAGACCAGCTTTTCCTTTGCTGTCATCTCCACTTCTTCGCTTGTTTCTGGCTCTTCAGGTTCAGATTTTTCGCCCTTCATCTGCGCCGAGAGCTCCTCGTTGCGCCGTTTGGCATCCGCCATCGCCTTTCTGGTGATGAGGAGGGCCACGACCACCATCCCCACAACCGTCAGAACCACATATACCCAATAAACACCAATAATATCAAAGCGTCTTCGAATAGGAGGTGAAATCAGGGCCGGAAGGAACCCTCCGAGGTTCATGACCGCGTAGAGCATCGCGTAACCCATCGTGGCCGTTCGCTCGTTGGAAACCTCTTTCACACCTGCATAACAGGCTGGCTGGTAAATTCCATTGCCAAGGATGAGAAAGATCAATCCAAACATCGCAATCCAATGTGCCGAGGCCCACACGCCAGAAACACCCAACTGGGGCGCAAACACGAGAAGAATACGTCCAACCAGCATAAATGCGAGACAGACAAGCAATGATTTTCGCAACCCAATCCAATCAACCGTGGCCCCTAAAAAGAGCATGGCCAGCGTGATCCCAGCAGTTAAGAATCCGACCATCCAACCCGCATCAATATCATTAAGTCCAACGTATTGATTGAAATACATAGCCAAGAGGTTTACCATCCCAAAATAGGTGATGCCCTCGAGCAGGTAACTGAGGTTAATGCCCCACAACACCTTGGGTGCGTGGAATAAATCGATAAATGGTTGGACTAGCTCCCTTCCGATACTGCTCAGCGTCACACGTTCCCGGTCAGACATAACTCCTCCTCGACCATTGATGAATCCAGATTCGAGCCTCCATTATAAGAGGTAAAGGCGATCTTGAACACGCCTATCAATATTTTCGATTCCGTTGGGACTGGATCGACAGTCTGATAGAATCCGACACAGGAGGATCCGCCATGACATCATATTTTTCGGGAAAGGTTTTTCTCGTCACAGGAGCGAGTTCGGGAATTGGTAGAGCGCTTGCCTGCGAACTGGTCGATTGTGGGGCCGAAGTCCTGGCCATGGCTCGAAACCTGGAACGCCTGGAAGCTCTACGCGAGGAGAAGGGACTGGGTATCCACCCCTTCCAGGGTGATGTCACCTCTTCCAAGGCGTGTCGCGAAGCGGTCGAAAAGGCTTTCTGTCTGCACCAGCGCCTGGATGGGCTCATCCACAACGCCGGTGTCAGCATGCGGGGTCTGGCCCACGAAAGTCGCCCCGACGTTTTTCGCAGCCTCATGGATGTAAACTTCTATGCCATGATCGATCTGTTTCAGGCGGCCTACCCTCATCTCGTTGCCTCAAAAGGCCACCTCGCCGCGATTTCCAGTGTGATGGGACGCTATGCCACCCATCAACGTTCCGGCTACTGCGCCAGTAAGCACGCCATTCAGGGTTTCATGGACAGTGTTCGATTGGAAACCATGGATAAAGGCATCCACACCCTTGTCGTCAGCCCAGGCTTCGTCAACACCGAAGTCGCCAAAAATGCGCTTGGCGCCGATGGCCAGGCCCTGAACAAGAATAGCGATTCCATAATCAACGGACTTTCACCAAACGAAGTCGCCAAAAAAACCCTTCGAGCGATGCAGCATCGAAAACGTGACATCTATCCGGCCGGTGCCAAGGAGAAGTTGGGCCTGATTTTGAGCCGTTTCGCGCCGGGTGTTCTCGATCGCCTGCTTCGAAACATTCGAGTTACCTGAAAAGGGATCCAAGAGGAACACCATGACTGCAAGTTTGATTCTTATCTTTGCTCTGGCCGCATCCCCTGAACCGACACGCTCTTTCCAGATGGGCTTCACGCTCTGGCCATACGCGGCGACCAACGAGGCGGTTCAGGACGTGTATCAACGCGTCCAGGACCATGGTGACATCGTCGCGCACCATCTTCAAGGTGGTATCCCCTGGAGCGAGGCATTAACTAATGGTCCCTACCCTCCAGCTGTGGTCAACGAGATCCAGGGACGCAGGTCCGCAATGCGGGCGGATCAAGCCATATATCTCGCGCTCAACTCATTGAACATGGCTCGTGATGGACTTCCACCCTATTGGGCAGAGCAGGACAATCTACCCTTGCCCCAGAACTGGGCAGAGAAGACATTCGATGACCCTGATGTGATTCAAGCCTTCATCCATTTTTCCACATACCTCATCGACCAATTCCAACCGAGTTATTTCAACTATGGAACCGAAATAAGTGAGCTGATGCTGAACGACCCAGACGGATATGCCGACTACCTTGTATTCGCCGAACAAGTATACGCCGCCCTGAAGGCACGTTACCCTAATCTGCCTTTGATGGTTTCCATTGCCCTCAAGCACCCACAAAGCAGCGAAGCCCAAACTATTCAAAGCCTTTCCCAGGACTTGCTGCCATTTGTGGACATCATTGGGATCAGCAGTTACCCCTACGCCTTTTATGGTTTGGATCAGGCAGGAAATCCGAATTCACTTCCCACTGGATGGCTTTCGCAAATTAAGAGCATCTCGGCTCAGCACCCTATCGCTATCACGGAAACAGGCTGGATCGCCGAAAATCTTCAAATCGACACATTTGGCCTAAATGTGGCATCCAACCCAAGCTTTCAAAATGACTATCTCGAAGCGCTTTTCACAGAATCCAATCGCCTGAATGCCGAGTTTCTAATTTGGTTCTGCAGCGTAGATTTCGACACGTTGTGGCTCAACGAGATGAACTCGGACCCAGTGGGTGCCATTTGGCGGGACACGGGACTATGGGACGAAAACCGAAGCGCTCGGCCAGGTTTGATACTCTGGGACAGTTGGCTCGGGTATTCCCGACGCGACTACACCATTTGGATACCTCACATCGCTACCTCGTGGGACACTTACTTGATCTCCAACGGAATAGCAGGCACCACGTGTTTCGCAAATATCGATCTCTTTGGAGACCAGGGACAACCACTAGGTACACGCTCTGTGGAGTTGGGATTCTTTTCAAAAACCGCACTAAATGATCTGCACCCCGAGGCGCACAGTGGCAAAATCAAGCCCGCACAGGATTCAACTGCTACCCGTTTGGTCTACGTGCATCCTGTGGAGGGCGGCCTGGCCGAATTCGTTCTGGATGGGCGATCCTCAAAGGTGATTCGGTTCCTTTACCACGACTTCAGCCCCGAACAAGTTTCGCTGACCTGGCAGGGCCTGGCGTTGGTCAACCAGGGCCCTGAAACCGCAGAGGTTCAGTTCAGTGCCTTTAATACAGATGGCGCCCTTCTCGATGTAACCAGTCAGGCGGTCGCATCTCACCAACGCGTGAGGTTCCTTCTCAATGACCTGTTCCCCAACCAAACAAACATCGTTCTGGTCGTAGCGGAATCGGAACACCCCCTTTCAGGTGTTGCCATTTCCGGGAACGGTGGTAGCCAGCTGTTATTCAGCCAGGCCGAATAGCCACGCCGAACGCTAACTCAACTATTTCGATTCCTGATTCGCTTTCTTCTGCACAAGCTGTTTGAAGACAGAGATCCCCGAAGTCATTTTGATGAAGTAATAACCGTCTGCTACGACCTCGCCCGAGCTGTTTTGCCCGTCCCATTTAACCGAATGATCTCCTGTTTCAACCGAACCTGACACAAGCGTGGCCACGGTCTCATCAGATAAATCGGTAATAACCATGTTCAACTTGGAGGGATGGGCAACCGAATAGGAAAAGGTCACTTCATCGACAAAGGGTTTTGGCTCAACCGCCTTCAATTGCACCGAGTTATAGCCCTTTTCCTTCAGGTTGGCGGCACTGTTAAGAAAACGCTCCAGGTCAATGGCAAGCATTCGACCATCCTCGTTCCCCAGGAAAATCAGGCCAGAAGACTGAACCGGCGAGGTGTAGGTGTTCCCACCAAAATATTCGAAGTTCACCAGTTTCCCCGTGTGACGGTTAATCGCATAGAGGTAGCCATAACCCACGTGGGATCCGTAAACATTATAGGCGTCGCCTGTTGTGAAGATCAGGTTGTCTCCAACGACAAGTGGCTTTGAAAAGCAATTGTTTAAAAAGCGAAATGCCCATTCGCGTTCTCCGGTTACGGGGTCAAAGGCCGACATATCGTGATTATCCGAACCACCGACATAAAGAATGCCTTCATACACAAGTGGATCGCCTGAAATCCAACCACCGCCTTTTTCTTTAAAACGCCAAGTGAAAGCTCCCGTCTCACGATTTAAAACCGGCATTTCCGGGTTGCGTAGCCCCATATACAAGTTCTCACCATGTGTCGCAAAACCGCCAACGATCGAACCAAAGGTGCCATAGGGCTTTTCCTCATAGGTGGCCTGACTCCAGACCAATTTCTTTTTGGCTAGATCATAACCATAGACGATGCCATTCCAATCGCCAAAATATAGACGATTGCCTTTAACCAAAAGACCCGACTTCACAGGCGCGGATTTTTCCGCCTGAAATTGAAAGGTGACCTGACCGGAACCCCCATCAAACCCCTGAACCGTTCCATTTTCAAAGCCGAAAATGACCGTGTTGTTCCAAACACCCGCCGAACCGCTGTGGTAGTCCCAGGGATCGATAGGCTTTTTCACCATTTCGCTCCCATCAAATGCTCGCCAAGCCAATTCTCCGTTGCTTACCTTTAAGGCAAAGACATCGTTTCCACTCTTTACAAACACCTTATCCTTGACGACCACCGGTTCCGACCTAATTGCGCCTCGCGTTTCATACGACCATCTTTTTTTTCCACTTTTTGTATCCAGACAATATACGTTGCCGTCATCACTGCCAAAAAGGAGATATCCCTTTTCCACCACGGGATGCGAAAAAATCTTACCCTTCGTTTCAAACGTCCAAACCACATTTTTTTCTGATTGCCCCAAACAGGTGACCACCAACCCAAAACACAAACTCAAACGAATCCATCGCATGCACGTGACCATATCGATCCTCCCCCTACTTCCTCTGTAGCTTGTGTACGAAAAAGAAGAGTCCAAGTTCAAGCACTCCATGCTTCAAATAGCTTTTCCACTCAATCGGCGTAAAATAGTGCCATGAAGCAAACTGAACTCAAAGAAACTCTCAGCCGCCTGGAAGGCCAGAATTACAAAGCATATCGACAGGTGAAGGGCCAGCATTCGTTTTCCAATTGGCACCTCATTATCGATCATGTCCAGGGGGATCCCTTTGCAACACCCAGTCAACTAAGGTTGCGTATCAAGGTCAAGAACACCCATCTCCCCGATGCGGCATTTGAATCCCCTTCGAGAAAAATAGCACTGCGTGATTTCCTGACCCGACGATTTCAGCGGTTGGCCAAACACGTCTCCAGGCCTCTCGGTACCGGACGGGGTGGGATGATAGAAATCGCCAATCCAGGCCAACAGATACTGGATCGCAGCTCCTGCCTTATCGATTCCGAATGGCTTGAGTTCCGCTTCAGAGTAGGACTCCCGGCCCGAGGACGGCGCATCATGGGACACGCAGCTTCCAAGCTACTCACGGAGGTGTTGCCTGAACTATCTGGAATGCTGATTGATTTTCACCAGGCAGAGTGCGAATCACTTCTAGAACACGTCACCGGGTGCGAGGATGCGGATCACATGCGCGACCAATTGGGGCAACATCAACTAATTGCTTTTGTCGCCAACGGCTCAAGGCTGCCACGAGAATCGGGTTTCTCAGATCGCCCCTTGTCCACAGAGGTGGTTCCGTTTCAAGCTCCTCCCGAGTTGGAAGTCACCCTGCAGCGCAGGAACCGGCCCCCTATCTCAGGTATGGGCGTGCCACACGGCGTGAACCTGATAGTTGGAGGTGGATTCCACGGAAAATCCACCCTGCTGAGGGCAATTGAGCGCGGTATATATAATCACATTCCTGGTGACGGTCGTGAGTGGATTGTCACAAACCCCCATAGCGCCCGAATACGGGCGGAGGACGGTCGTAGTATTCATCGCGTCAACATTTCCGGTTTCATTGACCATCTCCCCCTCGCAAAATCGACCAAGTCCTTCTCCACACCCAACGCGAGTGGCAGCACCTCCCAGGCAACCAATATCGTGGAGGCTATGGAGCTAGGCTGTGAAGTCCTCCTGATCGATGAGGACACCTCGGCAACAAATTTCCTGGTTCGCGATCAGCGAATGCAACGTCTCATCCCCAAGGACAAAGAACCCATCACCCCTTTACTCGATCGCATCCGTGAACTGTACCAGGAGCATGGGCTGTCCTGCATAATGGTGATGGGAGGATGCGGAGATTACTTCGAGGTAGCCGATCGTGTCATAGCCTTGGACCACTATCGAACAAGCGAAGTCACCATGCGCGCAAGAACCATTGCAGAGGAATTGGGCACTGACCGTAAACGGGAGCTGGAGAGGCTTTTTCCCAAACCTCCCGCAAGATATCCAAAATGGCGCGACCTCAATCCCGCGCGGGGACGGAAAGAGTACGCCATCAAGATCAATCAGGTCAGTAACCTTCAGTATGGATCTTACACCATTGATGTGAGCCGTTGGGAAGCGCTGGTTGACTCCGACCAACTGCGGGCCATTGGGTTGGCCATGGCCTTCCTGTTCAATCGCCTGGACGACCAGCGCGTCTCATTGAGTGAGGCCTGCGACCAGGTGAAGAATATTTTGATGGAACATAGCTTCAATGGAATCAACATGTTACCCGATGGCGACCTAGCCCAATTCCGAACTCTGGACCTGGCGGCGGTGATAAACCGAATGCCTGAACTGAACTTGAAATAAAAGCGTTGGAAATGAGTACCGGAGTGCCTTCCTTGCCTCAGATCTAACTCATGATGTTTTCAGGAATCTTTCACTTGAAAACCCTGACTATCGGACCGTATATTTAGGTAACAATGACTGATTTCATCCTAACTTAGCAATCAAGCGGGTCCACAGGATCATTGGAGTTGCGGATCGAAAGGAACTTAACCTTCTTCCGCGTTTGCTAGAGACCAGTCATGGCGTATTTTTACATCCAGGCCTGAATCTCTCATTTATCACTTGGTCCTGAGCACATTTTCAGGAGGGGGATTTATGAGACTTGCAGTGATTTTGATCGTTTTGATGGTTTCTCCATTGGCTTCCGCATCATGCGACCCAGACTGTGAATTGACGGTCCGGGAGTATGCCAGTTGGCTTGAGTCGTGGCCCGATTCGGGATCAATGGGCTGCGCAGGAACTGCGTCCTTCAGTATTTTGGACTTGGTCTGTGCCTCGGAATCGATCCTAAGGACCTATGAGCCACACGCTGCCCTGGTCTCAACAATTGATGGCTACCACGACGCCGCGGTTGTTGGCCAGCATGTTTATGCCCTTGGTTATGGAGACCACGATGAACTCTATGTTTGGGACATACCCAATCTACTTGCTTTAACCACTTTCACAGAAATCCAGCCTTCTGCGGGTCCCATCACGATCACCAATGGCATAAAATGTACGGCAAGCTCGAATTTCCTGTATGTCTATGGAACTCATCTTTTCGTCTACAGCTTGGCTTCTCCACTGGTTCCCAATCTCGTCAACACCGTTTCTTCCAGCTATGGTTACTTTAAACATGCCGTGGCGATCGCGGATCGAATCTATACGGTCGGGTATGACGGAGTGGAGACCTTCTCAATTTCAACTCCCCAGTCGCCTTCCAACTTGGGCCAATTGGCTTTTCCCGACACCGCCAGACCTCGAACCCTGACCCCAAATGGGAACTTCATTTACGTGGCTACCGACGCAGGAACACTGCGAATCCTGAACCAGACCAACCCGGAACTTCTGACCCTGGCTGCAGATTTATCGTTTATGGAAACCACTTCTCACTTGGTTGTTAGAGAAGGCCAACTTCTGGCAACAAACAGCAGCCGAATTGAACTTTATGACTTGACCAACCCGCTTTCACCAAATTTGTTAGATAGTTACACCTCATTGACCCCGTCCTTTGGGAAATGCCTCGTCCTGGATCGCGAAAGCCTTGTTTGCGTCCAGGAAGTCATCCAAATTACCAACTCTACATTCGACCAGATAGGTATCTTCAGCACACCCGGAGGAAACAACGGAGACGGGTTCGCCTACCAAGGGGCGGCCTACCCTTTTGGCTTGGAGTGCCTCATCTTTCTGCCTCAGCGCAACCAAGTCACAGTTTTAAGGACCAATTAAAGACCAGGATAGATACCTGGTGGTATTTTCAAAGTCGAAGTTGGCATACCCTTCATTACCCCCAGAGAATGGCATTCACATTTCAGTTACTCCAAGCTCAGGTGGCTTTGTCTGAAGGTTTCAATGCGGCCAAAGACAGCTTGCATACGGACTTCGGAAGAACCTTTTATAAGGTCATTCAGCACGTTGAGCCTCTGCTCTCTGGAGCATCTAGAAGCCATGTGTTCAAGGAGAAGTGAATTGGCTTAGGATTTTTTTCCGACAGGCAGAAGGATTGGCTGGAAGTTTTCGAGCCCAACCGTTCAGCGCCTTTTGGCGTTTCACATCCCGCCTCATTCAGTTATAGTTAACGCATTGGAAATTCAAACAGACAGGACAAGCTATGAAAGATTCGAAATACAAAAAAATCACTAACTTCCTGCTCGCCTCATCGCTCTTCGTTTTGGCGATTATTGCCTACGCCATTACGGCTCACGTTCGACACAAAGAAAACCCAAAAGACAAACTGGTTCCCACCATCAGTCAAATTATCGATGGTTTTCAGCGTGTCGCATTTGAGCCAGACCGACGAACGGATGAATACCGCCTCGTTCTCGACACGGTCGCCAGTTTAAAACGCTTTCTTATTTCTCTGGCATTTCTGGTCCTGGCCGTCCTACTCGGCCTTTACATGGGGTTATTCCCTTTGGTTAACCAGGTCTTTCATTTTTTTGTCCTGTTCTTCGATAAAATCCCGGCCCTTGCCCTTTTACCCATCCTATTTATTGTATTTGGCTTGGGTGAGGTATCAAAAATCGCGCTCATCCTGCTGGGCGTCTTTCCTACCATAGTCCTGGACACATGTCTTCGAGTGGAGGGTCTGCCGCGTCAACAATTGATCAAAGCTCGCACGCTAGGCTCCTCAAATACCCAAATTGCCTATCGCGTGGTATTACCCCAAATTCTGCCAGCCGTGCTGGACACCATCCGCCTGAACTTCAAGGCCATGATCCTTTTCCTGATCGCAGGCGAATCACTGGCAGCCACCGCCGGATTGGGTTACCGCATCTTCGTCGTTCGGCGTTACATCGCCATGGATATTATCATTCCCTACGTGCTGTGGATGAGTCTCCTGGCCTTTCTCGCCGACTATCTCGTCCAACTCTGGGTAAGAAAACGCTACACCTGGAACACGGCGAAGTAGGAGGCGAAGCATGACACATTTACTACACCTTGAAGATGTTTACGTTCGTTATACCAACCCGAAGGGCGTTGAATTTACCGTGCTCAACGATATCGACCTCAAAGTCAGCTCAGGCGAATTCGTCTCGGTTGTTGGCCCAAGTGGGTGTGGCAAATCAACTCTTTTGCGCCTGATCCTCGGCTCTGAACCGCCGACCAGTGGAAAAGTCCACTTCGAGGGCCAAACCATTCGGGAGCCGGGCCGTAATCGCGGTATCGTGTTCCAGAAATACTCCCTTTTTCCTCACCTCACCGTCCTGGACAACGTGATCTACGGCCTGGATGCCGAAGCGTTTGGATTTGTCGAAGGGCTGTTCCGCCCGTTCAAGCGACGCCAAGCCCGCAAGGAATTCCTCGAGGAAGGTCGCGCCTACCTTGACCGGGTCGGTTTGCTGGAGTCCGCCGATAAATTCCCACATCAACTCTCTGGGGGCATGCAGCAACGCGTGGCGATTGCCCAATCCCTCATCATGAAGCCTCAAATTCTGCTGATGGATGAACCTTTCGGCGCCCTGGACGATTCCACTCGCCAGGAAATGCAACTCTTTATGCTGGAATGTTGGGATAAGGCCGACATGACAGTATTCTTTGTAACCCACGACCTGGAAGAGGCTTGCTTCCTGGGCAGTCGCGTGTTGCTACTGTCCCAATTCTACGAATCCGATAATCCCCACCAGGAGGGTTCCAAAATCGTAACGGATATCGCCGTACCAGGTGAACATCCAAAGCCGACCGCCTATAAGTACTCTCCGGAGATGAATCAATTGATTGAAAAAATCCGTCGTGAAGGACTGAATCCACAACAACGGCAACACATGAAGGATTTCGACTTGAGCCATCGCGACGCGTTCCGAACGGTGGACCCTAAAGACTGGAGTCCCTCATGAGTACACGAGATCGAAAACGCCCCGACTTCCTAGAAGCCTTAGGCGAAGCCTATTCCTTCAAACGCAAGAATGTCGTCGTCCTAACTGGAGATGTCTATGGGCTTTTCTACAGTCCGGTCGCCGAGTCCTACCTTCCCCTTGAACCCCTGCTCGTCCAGGAATTGGCCAGCAAGTTCAATGTTGTGCGCATGGATATCGCGACCGGCCTCGGATTCCAGTCAAAATCTACTGAGGCCGAAGTCTACCGTATCTGTGAATCCAAGGATGGAATCTACATTCCGTCCTCGCGGCTCAAGGCGCTTGGCAATTTGATCGAGAGTTCGCGGCACAATCCGCTTGCTTCGCTGGTTCTGCTTGAGGGGATCTGCGAGAGTTTCAGGCGTGTTCGCAAACTCGAACCATCGATAAAACCACTCTGCGCAATCCTTCAATTCGGCGCATCCTTCTTTCCAACGGGCGATTTCTCCCGCCTATCGGAAATCGACCGGCAGCGCCTGGTCTTTTTCCTCAACTGGATGAATCAAAATGATTTTCAGGAAGGCCCCGAAATGGTCCTTCTCATCAACAAGGCCAAATCCGAGCTCAACGACAAGGTCCTCGCCCTGCCCAACACCGCCCATATCGAAATCAACCTTCCTGATAGGCAAGAGCGCCACCAGTTCATACGCCACTTTGTTGCCGAGAATAACCCCATCCGCATTAAAGGCGGACAGGCCAATTTCGCCGAAGACACAGCTGGCCTGGCCCTCGGCCAGGTGAAGGATATCCTGGAAGTAGGCTTGAGAACGCGAAAGCCCATCACCAAGGAGGATGTGGTGACCGAGGTGAATGAGATTCTAAAAGTCCAACTGGGCGACATTATTCGCATCAAGTACCCGGCCCATAGCCCAAAGGACATTATCGGTTATGAACAGACTGGCGAGATCTTTCAAACCGTATTCGAGCGCTGTGAAGATCCAGAGACAGCCATTTCAGCCATGCTCGTCTCGGGGCCCAATGGGTCCGGGAAAACGTTTCAACTGGAAGCGTATGCCGCACACTCCGGTCGTGTCGTCATTGAACTCGCTGGCATTCGCGGTTCCTACTTCGGCGAAACCGATCGATTCTTTGAAATGTTGCGCTGGCATATCGCCACGTTTGGGAAAATCCTGATCCTCATCGACGAAGCTCACACGGCCTTTGGGTCCATCCACGAATCTGGAATCCACAACACTGAAAAGAGGTTGTCGGGAAACATTATCAAAATGATGGGCGACAACCGCTACCTCGGCAAGGTACTTTGGGGATTGATGACTTCGCGACCCGATAAACTCGATCCCGACATCAAGAGTCGCGCTCCCGTTCAGATACCCATTTTCGACATGGTGGAATCAGAACGCATCGATTTCCTCACGTCGATGTTTAAACGTAAGGGCATCAAAACGACGAAAGACCAGGTGGAAGAGGTCGTCAAACACACGTTATATTATTCGGCACGCGATTACCGCAACCTGACAGCCGAAGTTCTTGCCCAGCAAAAAAAGACACCTAAAAGAAGCCCTCTCGATGTACTCAGTGGTTGGCAGGCATCCAAATCCATCAAGAAACAACGTGAATTCCAGGAATTAATCGCATTGCTGCACTGTTCATATCCCGCGCTCATTCCTGAACATTTTAAAGACATGGATGAGGTGACCATCCAACGCGAAATCGAGACTCGCAAACTACTCATGCAACGTTAATTCCTTTTGGAGCCACACATGACCCGAGTTCTGAGACGCCCCCAAAACTACCCGGAAACGAAAATCCTATTGGCCTGCTCAAGTTTTTTTCAATTCACGGCGATAGTACGGTTATGAAACGGATCCTTCTTATTGAACCAGGTTTTTATCAACGTGTGGACCTTGAAGACACCCTTAGTCCGCACTCCTTTCAGGTAACGTCGGTCAAAGATCGGTTCAGTGCCCTGATGAAGCTAAAAAGCCAAGTTTTCAATATGATCATGACCAGCATGCGGGAAGACATCAAAGAGTTGATGTTCCTGTTGAAATCCCTGCGCGATACGGGAACCACGATCCCCATTGTCGTCCTTTCAACAACCCCGACGGCGGAAACCGTTCAGAGGCTATCGCGTTTTCAACCCATTGAAATCATCGTCCAACCCTATTCAATCAAGCAACTTGTCCAGCGCCTCGACCAGATTTCAGGAGGTTGAGATGATCGAACCCGGAAAGCTGATACGGGCGCGTGTCCTGAAGGTGGAACCCGGCAAAGCGACTCTGGGCATTTATGTTGAGGGGATGTGGCGCCGCATAACTGCGCGAACCCAGGCTATTGATTTGAAGGAAAAAGAGTGGATTGAAGGCACTCTGACGCGCCTTAATGACACCACCTACCTTTTCACCAAGGCCTGACCACATGAACCCCAAAAAGGCAGTTTCCCTCAAATACGATCAGGCAAAAGCCCCCCAACTCCTGCAAAAGGGAGAAGGTGTGCAGGCTGAGCGCATATTGGCCATCGCAAAAGAATATGGTTTACCAATCTACGAAAACGAATCCCTGGTGGAACAATTGATGAAACTGGATTACATGCAGGAGATTCCCGAGGACCTTTATGAATTGGTCGGGCTGATCCTGTCATTCGCCTATCTGGCACTGGGTAAGGAGCCACCAAAGTCTCCTGGGTAACCCGATTGGAAGCCTGCCAGATTTTCGAACTGTGATAAAAGGGTCGATGGACTTCAGGTGGACGAACGGACTGCTACAAATAGCTGGAAACTGCCAAACTAAGCGTTCATAATAGACACGATAGCAGTCCGAAATAATCGCGCCCTTCAAACGGGAACGGATCGAGGTCGTTCCTGATTCATAACGAGTTGCAAGGATCCATAAATAGCTGGTCCTCGTACTCCTAACACGGCTCGACCTATTTCAACTGCAATCAACAGTGCGATTCAGTAGTAAGGGGGAAGAGACGATGGGTATGGATTCAATTACGGAAGTCACCACTCAATCCTGGGGAAGCCGCCTGAAAAATTCCATAGGCGGTATCATTTTCGGTCTCATCATGATCGTTGGAGCATTTGCCTTGTTGTTTTGGAATGA
>Ga0070729_10003338_pt1 | contig 18848 bp, 19 predicted proteins | sample tdDd472_FD_66725 | JGI IMG/M metagenome (GOLD analysis project Ga0070729, IMG submission 66725) | Marine sediment microbial communities from the Atlantic coast under amendment with organic carbon and nitrate - tdDd47.2 | ecosystem: Environmental > Aquatic > Marine > Coastal > Sediment | place... | reverse complement strand
CGGAACATTAACTCTGCGCTGTACTGTGGGATAATGCGCGCATGAGTGCCAACCGATTTACAGAACAAATACTTCGCCGCACCAAAATTATTGCCACACTGGGGCCGGCGACCGATGATCCCGACACCGTAGAGCAGTTGATACGCTCCGGCACCGACGTCTTCCGGCTGAACTTTTCGCATGGCGAAGCCGATGACCAGCGTACCCGCGTAAAGCTGGTGCGTGATGCAGCTACCCGCGCCGGCAAACACATCGGCATTCTCGGCGACTTGCAGGGTCCGAAGATCCGTATTCGGCGCTTTAAAGACGGTCCCGTCATGCTTGCCGAAGGGCAGGAATTTACTCTCGATACCGAACTCGACGGCGATTCCGGCGATGGAACGCAGGTCGGTGTGGCTTATGAACATCTGGTTCGCGACGTTAAAGCCGGTGATCTGCTGCTCCTCGACGACGGTCATTTGTCTATGCGGGTCGAGTCCGTTAAAGGTTCCCGTATTAAGTGCACCGTTGAAGTCGGTGGTGAGCTGAGCAATCGCAAAGGTATTAACCTGCATGGTGGTGGCCTGTCTGCTCCGGCGCTAACGGAAAAGGATAAGGAAGACATCAAGCTGGCTGCCGAGCTGGAGATCGACTACATGGCTGTGTCGTTTGTCAGCAATGCCGAAGATATCGAATACGCGCGCAAGTTGTTGCGCGATGCCGGTGGCTACGGTCATCTGGTTGCCAAAATTGAGCGCAGCGAAGCTATTACGAATCTGGAAAGCATCATCGATGTCAGCGATGCGGTGATGGTGGCGCGCGGTGACCTGGGTGTTGAGGTCGGCTACGCAGCGCTGACCAGCCTGCAGAAACGCATCATCAAGACCACCCGTGTACGGCATAAAGTTGTTATCACCGCGACCCAGATGATGGAGTCGATGATCCACAACCAGGTGCCGACCCGCGCCGAGGTTTCTGATGTAGCCAACGCTGTTATGGATGGCACCGATGCTGTGATGTTGTCGGCAGAGACCGCGGTTGGCGAGCACCCTGTGAAGGCTGTTGCAACGATGGCCGAAGTTTGTGTCGGCGCTGAAAAGCATCACCTGATCAGCGGGCGCACCAGTAAACGCTTGAACGAGCGGTTTCAGGTTATTGATGAAGCTATCGCGATGTCGGTGATGTACACCGCCGCGCATATGGACATTAATGCGATCGTTGCATTGACGGAATCCGGTTCTACTGCACTGTGGATGTCGCGGATGCGCTCTGACATTCCGATCTATGCGTTTACCCGGCATAAGGTAACCCGCCGTCGTGTGACGCTTTACCGTGGTGTTTATCCGGTGCATTTCGATGTCACTCACGGCGACTCGGAACGGCTCCATCAGGATATGTTCGACAAGCTGCTCGGTCTGCATCAAATTGATGAGGGTGATCTGCTGGTGTTTACACAGGGCGACTTGAAGGGCATTGCCGGCGGTACGAACGCAATGAAGATTCTGCGGGTTACCAGCGACCACTAAGGGCTTTCGGCGGGAACCCGCCAAAACCGGAGGCTGAACAGCCCGGTTGCACTGCTGGTGTAAGCCGGTCACCACGGTGATAATCCCTCAAGCCCTGAATTCGCGTTCTTAACGCAGCCTTCTTTAACGGGTCTTCTAAAGGTGTATCAGCATGCTATATACGTTGCCCCAAAAACTTACAGCTATGGTTTCGGTCATGCTTGCGGCCGTGGTTCTCGCCGCATGCCAAAGCGGCACTGTCCAGACCGGCACTGTCCAAACCGATTCCGCTCAGGGTAATTCCGCAGCGACTGATGCCGCTGGTGGCGTCGTGTTGGTTGCCGGTGCAACCGGCGGTACCGGGCAGATGGTGGTCAAGCATCTGCTCGAGCAGGGCTACGATGTGAAAGCTTTGGTGAGGAGTATCGACAAAGCGAGGGGGCTGTTTGGCGACACGGTCGAATATGCCACAGGGGATGTGCGCAACCCTGACCAGCTGATCGAAGCGATGGTTGGTGTGGACTACGTGATCTCCTCTGTTGGTGGCAGCCGCAATGACAAGTCCAATTATCCCGAGCAGGTCGATTTTGGCGGCGTACGGAATATGGCAGATGTTGCTGCGGCGAGTGGTGTTAAACAAATGGTGCTGGTGTCATCCAGCGGCGTTACTCAGGAAGATCATTTCCTCAACAAAATGTTTAACGACGTAATGAAGTGGAAGCTAAAGGGTGAAGACGCATTGCGTGCCAGCGGTGTGCCATACACTATTGTGCGTCCGGGTGGACTGGTTGATAAGCCGGCCGGTAGCTCCACCATTGTCTTTGCACAAGGGGATACCACTTCCGGCGCTATTACCCGCGAGGATGTGGCGCTTATTTGTGTTGCAGCCCTGCAATACCCGGAGGCACGCGGTAAAACCTTTGAGACCTTCGCTGAGGGCACCGCGACTGCGCCTGACTGGGCGTCAATGTTTGGCGGTTTGAACGCCGACTAATTACCGAATAACAAATGTTGTCTGTCATTTGTCATCGCGACAAATGACAGATGCTGCACAGATAATCCTTGACTAAGGATGAGGACATGAATGACAAACCGAACAACCCGCTGGCGAGTTTTATGAAGACAGCGTCCAAGATTGAAGAAAACGAACTGCGTTCGGTATTGCTCGCATTCCTGTTCGTGTTCACATTGATGGCGGCCTGGTACATCTTGCGGCCGGTGCGCGACGCTATGGCCAGCGACTGGACTGACACCGAAGTCAGTCTTCTCTGGAATATTAATTTCTTTGCCAGTGCCGCTGTAGTTGCGCTGTATGGTATTGCTGTCTCGCGCGTGAACTTTAAGTATCTGGTTCCCGGCGTTTACGGCTTTTTCGCACTGACCTTTATAGGCTTCTATTTCGGCGTCAGCTCGCTCCAAGACCGCGACCTTATCGACAAAATATTCTACGTCTGGGTTAGCGTCTTCAGCCTGTTTCATATCTCGGTGTTCTGGAGCTTCATGTCGGACCTGTTCACCAAAGAACAGTCGAACCGACTATTCGCGTTTATCGCGGCGGGTTCCAGTGCCGGTGCGTTGGTCGGGCCATTGATTCCGGCGTTGTTTGCTGACAATCTGGGTGTCGATCAGCTGATGCTGATTGCCGCGGTGGCACTGCTCGTGCCGATTGGCATCGTGCTCTATCTCGAGCGCCTGAAAGTGACTGATCTTCATAATGAAGAAGTCCATGCTGATCTCAGTGCGGCAAAAATCGGCGGCAATCCGTTTTCCGGATTCAAACAGTTTGTATCCAACCCGTATCTTCTGGCGATAGGTGTTTTTATTCTGCTGTATACAACCATCGGTTCATTCGTGTATTTCGAGCAGAAGAACTTGTTGGCGGATTACACTCGTGAACAGCGCACCGAGATACTCGCTATTGTCGATTGGGTGGTGAATATTCTGACCTTTGGTATCGGTATGTTTGCAACCAGCCGGATCGTAGGGAGGTTCGGCATGGCGGTAACTCTCGCGCTCGTGCCGTTCTTTATCGCAGCCGGTTTATTGATTCTCGCGTTCGCACCCATTCTTACTGTTGTGCTGGCGCTGCAGGTCGCCCGCCGTGCCGGTAACTACGCGATTACCCGTCCCGCACGGGAAATGCTGTTTACTGCCGTCGACCGCGAAACGCGCTTCAAGGCAAAACCGGTTATTGACATTGTTGTGTACCGGGGCGGTGATGCTATTAGTAGCATCGCTTTTGCCGGTCTGACCGAAGGCGTGGGCCTGGGTCTCGCGGCAATGGCTGCAATCGGTGCCGGTATTGCTGCGGTCTGGGGTGCTGTTGGTGCCTACCTCGGCGGTATGTTTACCCGTATTGGCGGAACCACCGGAAGCGAACCCGACTCGCGTTAGCTCCCGCTCAAGCGCTTGATGTCGGCGATGACTTCTTCGGAATGTGTCGCCGGGTTAACTTTAGCGTAGTGCTTGGCGACGTTGCCATCAGGGTCAATGATGAAGGATTCGCGTTTGGCCATTTCGAAGCTGCCGATTTTGGTATAGACGCCGTAGGCTTTTGCGGTGTCTTTGCCGGTATCTGCCAGCAGTGAAAACGGCAGGCTGTACTTATCGGCAAACTCGGCGTGCGACTCAACATCGTCAAGACTGACTCCGATAATCACCGCGCCCATATCATCGAACGCAAAAATATTGTCACGGAAGGCGCAGGCTTCTGTTGTGCACCCGGGGGTGTCGTCTTTGGGATAGAAATACAATGCCACCCACTGACCACGATACTGTTCCAACGTATGCCACTGACCTTTTTGGTCTTGTAGCTTGAACTCCGGCGCGGTTTCACCGGTTTCCACGGCGATGGCCGGCAGAACAATAAATGCCGAGAGTAGGGCGATGAGTTTTGCATAAGGGCGCAGATTTGTTGTCATGATGCTTCCCGGGTTGTTGTCAGTGTCTGTGGGGAATTCGTGTCCGGCAGCATATCAGATGCAATTTTCCTGCGGCGCAAGTTAAACTGAGGGTATGTGCCCGCTTGTTGAACCCCTTGCGTACTAATGGCTGCTGACTTGCCCAATGATAAAAAACTGGGGCTTGTGCTGCCCGGCGGCGGCGCGCGTGGCGCCTATCAGGTTGGTGTCTTGAAGGCTTTGGCAGAATTGTTGCCGTCCCGCGCAAGTAACCCTTTCGCCGTGATCAGCGGTACATCGGCAGGCGCAATCAATTCAGTCGTGTTGGCCAGTCGGGCACGGTTGTTTCGCGCGGCCGTCGCGGACATGGAACTGGTGTGGGGTCATTTCCGTTCCGAGCAGGTGTATAAATCTGATCCATGGACAATGCTGAAAACCAGTATGCGCTGGCTGGTCGCGTTGGTCTCGGGCGGCATGCTTGCGAAACCACCCAAGTCGCTACTCGACAATGATCCGCTCCGCGATCTTCTGAAGCAGAACATTCGTTTAAAGAATATTCAGAAATCGATTGATTCCGGTGATCTTGAGGCCGTTGCTGTCACAGCAGCCAGTTATGATTCGGCGCGTTCAATCAGCTTTTTTCAGGGTAGAGAGGACTGCATGCCCTGGGAACGCGTTCGCCGCAAAGGTAAGCCGGAAGAAATTCATCATGAGCACCTTATGGCGAGTGTTGCGGTACCTATGGTGTTTCCGCCGGTGCTGATAGGTAATGAGTTTTTCGGCGACGGCGCTATGCGTCAGGCGACACCGTTGTCACCGGCTGTGCGCCTTGGCGCCGACCGGATTCTTGTGATCGGTGTGCGTAACGAGGTGCCTGACCCGCCGCAGCGCAAGCCCGAAGCCCCCAGCCTGGGGCGCATTGCGGGCTATATGCTCGATGCTTTATTTCTCGATGGTCTGTCGGGCGATCTGGAACGACTGACACGTCTGAACACGATCCTGGAAAATGCACCGGGTAAGGTTATCGAGAATGAAGGCGAGCAGCTGCGTTTCATTGAGGCGTTTGTCATGCTCCCGAGCGAGGACATCCGTGAAATTGCCTCCCGTCATCTCAAAGAATTGCCGCTATCGGTGCGGTTGTTGTTACGGGGTCTGGGCGCTACCAACAAGGGTGGCACGCAGCTGCTGAGTTATCTGTTGTTTGAAGCCGGCTTTACGCGGGAGCTGATTGAACTCGGTTACCGGGATGCCATGAACAGCAAGGAGGAGCTGCTGGCGTTCGTGCAGGGCGACGCGGTTGACTCGACCGCAGGAATTTCCGGTTGGGAGGATCTGGAAGAGGAGTACACCCAGCGGATGCAGGCGCCTGATTTTACAGAGCGTGCCGCAGGCGACATTGGCGGCGAAGAACCTTAGCCGGGCCTCCGTTGCTTAGAGCAGGAATATCGTTCCCAGGCCGAGAAATGCGATAAAGCCGGTAACGTCGGTGATCGTTGTGAGAATGACTCCGCCCGCCAGCGCCGCATCGATATTCAGGCGCCGCAAAACCATAGGAATAATGAAGCCGGCCAATGCCGCAGCCAACAGGTTGATGGTCAACGCCGCGGCGATGATTGCGCCAACCTTCCAGCTGGCAAAGAACACCACAGTGACCGCAGCGACGACTAACGCCCAGAACAGGCTGTTAAGAATGGCAACCAGAATCTCCTTGGTCAGCAACCAGCGGGCATTGGAATCCTGCACCCGGCCCAGCGCCATACCGCGGATCATCAGCGTCAGTGTTTGATTGCCGGCGATGCCGCCCATACTGGCAACCACCGGCATCAATACCGCCAGAATGACGACTTTCTCCAGCGTCGGCTGAAACATGCCGACCACAGCCGCAGCCAGAAACGCCGTGGCGAGGTTTACCCCCAGCCAAATAGCACGGCGTCTGCTGCTGGTAACGACCGGTGCAAACATATCGTCATCTTCATCCAGACCCGCCATGCTGAGGATGTCGTGGTCTGCCTGTTCCTTGATGACGTCGACGACATCATCGACGGTAATCTGCCCGAGCAGCCGGTTGTCTTGATCGACGACGGCCGCACTGGTCATGTCGAGATCCTGGAATGCTGTTGCGACTTCTGATTCCGATGCGGCTACGGGAATGGCGGTCGCTTCCTCATCGAGAATACTGCTCACAGGTTCCTGCGGGTCACTGGTGACCAGACGCGATAGCAGCACAGTGCCCAGATAGCGATTATTCTGGGAGACGACAAAAACACTACTGGTATTGTCCGGCAGTTTGCCGAGCATCCGCAGGTAGCGCAGTACCACATCGACGGTAACATTCGGGCGCACTGAGACGGTCGCCGGGTTCATCAGTCCGCCGGCACTGTCTTCCGGCCATGCCATGACCGATTCCAGTCGGGCGCGGTCGCGCTGGCTCAGCGAACGCAGAATCTGCAGGGTAATGTCTTCCGGCAGGTCGGCTACCAGATCCGCAAGGTCGTCGATTTCCAGACTTTCGGTAGCAGCGACAACGTCTTCTGCTGCCATGTCTTCAATCAGACGGGCGCGAACTTCTTCATTCAGATCGACCAGAATCTCGCCGCCGTCCTCGGGGTCGGCTACCTGCCAAACGAGGTTGCGCTTGGCGGGCGGCAGTGATTCAAGCAGTCGGGCGATTTCGGAGGGGTGCAGCGCGCGGATCATGCTGCCAATCTGGGTGCGGGTGCCGCTATCGATAGCAGCGCTCAGTCGCCCCAGATTCTTATTCAGGCTAACGCTCTGGCCCGGGTTCTGTTCCGAGTTCTGTTCCGAGTTCTGGCCGGATTCCGATTTTTGATCGGTATTTTCCATGGAGTTAGGTCTCGACAGGCGGCAGGGGCAGAGTGGTGGGTGGCGTTAAACTATAAAAGGGTTCCTGAGAAAACGGCAAAGCAAGCCGTCATGCAGCAAGAGTGTAGCGGGGAACGCGCCAAAGCGCGAATGAAAATTGCCGGCGGGCATAGTTTAGCCGGTGTTTTTACGCTTCTCTGTCGCCCGGAAGAGTTCGTTGTGGCGGTTCAATACGTTGCGGTAATCACTGCCCAGTGCAGCTGTAATCCTGTCGACAATATAAACGCTGCGGTGCTGACCGCCGGTGCAGCCGATGGCAACGGTCATGTAGTGCCGGCGGGCTTCAATGAATTCAGGAATTCGATGTTCAAGGAAGCTCAGGATGTCCTGCACCATAGTTCGCACGCTCGGGTGCTGCTCCAGAAACTCGATGACTTCCGGGTCACGCCCCGTTAAACCGCGCAAAGGTAATTCCCAAAAAGGATTCGGCAGGCAACGCACATCGAAAACGAAATCGGCATCGAACGGCACGCCGTGCTTGTAACCGAACGATTCGATCAGCAATGACATTTCATCATCGTCGCGGCCGCCCACGCGCTCGCGTACCAGTTCGCGCAACTCGTAAACGCTGGTTTGGGTTGTATCAATAACAAGATCGGCGGAGTTGGACACCGCGCCGAGCAATTTGCGCTCGAGATCGATCGCGTCGTTCAGGCTCATGCCATCGCTGCGCAACGGATGCTTGCGCCGTGTCTCGCGATAGCGCCGCAATAACATATCTGTGTCGGCGTGCAGGTAGATAACATCGGCTGAAATGCCTTTGTCGCGCAGCGAGCGGAACAGTTCCGGAATAGCTGCGAGATCGGTAGCACGATTGCGGGCATCAAGCCCTACCGCCAGATTGCTGTACATCGGGTCATCGCTGCTCGTGAGTTGCTCGAGCATAGAGCCGAGCAGCGTGACCGGTACATTATCGATGCAGTAAAAATCGAGATCTTCCAGCATGTGTAACGCGACACTTTTGCCGGACCCGGAAAGTCCGCTGATGATGATGAGTTTCATGGGCGGGCTGCGCTTATGATATTTACTCTGCCTCTATCCGATATTACGTTTTAGCGAATCACGGGCGTGGTGATCCGTCAGTTTTTCTTTGTGCTTTCTGACTTGCCGGTCCAGTTTATCGGCCAGCGAGTCGATGGCGGCATACATGTTTTCATCGACCGCTTCAGCGAACAGTGTAGCGCCACTAACGTGCACAGTGGCTTCTGCTTTGTGTTCGAGCTTTTCAACGGAAAGGATGCAATGTGCATCGGTAATGTGGTCGAAATGACGTTGAATTCTATCCAGTTTTTCATCAACGTACTGACGGAGTGCGTCGGTGACTTCTACATGATGTCCGCTCAGATTTAATTGCATATCAGACTCCTTAGCTTTCAGGTTCTTCTTTTTAGTGTGTTGCGCGCTTCTTTCGTTCACTGGAAGGCGGAATATTCAGTGCCTCCCGGTACTTGGCGACAGTGCGGCGCGCAACGTTACTGCCTTCTGCCTCTAGCAGCTGGGCAAGCTTGCTGTCGCTTAATGGTTTGAGTGGGTTTTCTTCGCCAATCAGGCGTTTTATGCGGGCACGTACCGCGGTCGATGACTCACCGGAGCCGTCGGCAGACGAAAGCTGGCTGGAGAAGAAGTAACGGAATTCGAAAACACCACGCGGTGTGTGCATGTACTTGTTGGTAGTGACGCGTGAAATTGTAGATTCGTGCATTTCGACCGCCTCGGCAACATCGCGGAGAACCATGGGCTTCATAGCCTCTTCACCATGTTCTAGGAAGTCTACCTGACGTTCGACGATACAAATAGCTACTTTTAGAAGGGTTTCATTGCGTATTTCCAGGCTCCGGATCAGCCAGCGGGCCTCCTGAAGTTGCGAACGCAGCGTACTGTGGGCTTCTCCGCTGGCCAGGGCGCTGGCGTAGGCCTGATTAATATGCAGCTTGGGCGACGTGCTGCGGTTAACTTCCACCACCCAGCGATTGTCCTGCTTACGGATATACACGTCAGGAATAATGTACTCCGGGGTTTCGTTAGAAATAGCGGAGCCCGGGCGGGGGTGGCAGGCTTTGATTAACTCCAGAGCCTGTTCCAGCTCTTCATCCGATGCGCTTAGATTGCGACGCAGCATTGCGAGTTCGTTGTCGGCAACCAGCCCCAGTGAATCCTCGGTGATTCGGATCGCAAGTTCGCGGCCCGGAGTGTCTGTGCGCAGTAATCCCAGTTGCACCCGGACACATTCGGCAAGGTCGCGGGCGCCGACACCGACCGGGTCCAGTACCTGAACTTTGGCTAGTGTTGCTTCGACTTCGTCGATGGAGAATGCGCCATCGGCAGGCAGGGTTGCCAGAATGCCGGAAGGTGTTTCGGTCAGATAGCCGTCATCATTAATGTAATCGACGATGGCCTGGCCTACCACGACTTCGCGTGGCTCGAAGTGTTCCATCTCCAGCTGCCACAGCAGATGTTCTTTCAGCGTCTCTGCACTGGTATCGCTGAGTTCGACCTGAAAGTCCGGGCCTCGCTCGCCGGAGCCGCTGCCTTCATCCCAGGGGTTTTCGTACTCGTCACCTTCGACGACGTCGCTTTCAGTGGAGTCGTTTTCGGCGGAGTCGTTGTTGCCGGACTCAGGTTCGTCCTGTTCCAACATGAGGTTGGTTTCGAGGGCTTCCTCGATTTGTGCGTTGAGTTCCATCACCGGCATCTGCAGCAGGCGGATTGCCTGCTGGAGCTGTGGGGTCATCGTGAGTTGTTGCCCCAGTTTCAGCTGCAGTGAAAGTTTTGCCATCTGTCCTTGTCGGAAACCTCGATTGCCGGCTTCGGCCGCCGGAAACGGAGACGCACCCTGAATCCTTTACCAGAGCCTATTATCAGTCAGTCGCGTGCCACGCGACAGGGAATACGTCAAAGTTTGAAGTCCTCGCCCAGATAAACTTCGCGGACGTGCTCATTCTCGATGATCTCATCGGCGTTGCCCTGCGCAATCAGCGTGCCGGAGGCCAGTATGTAGGCGCGATCGCAGATGCCCAGGGTTTCCCGCACATTGTGATCGGTAATCAGTACGCCAATGCCTTTCTTCGCAAGGTGTTCGATGATCTTTTGAATATCCAGCACGGTGATCGGGTCAACCCCGGCAAAGGGTTCGTCGAGCAATACAAAGCGGGGTTCGGCGGCCAATGCACGGGCGATTTCTACGCGCCGGCGTTCGCCACCTGATAGTGCGATACCCGGGCTGTTGCGAATATGGTTGATGCTGAGTTCTTCCAGCAGTTCTTCGAGCTTGCGCTGTCTGTCTTCCTTCTGCAGTTCTTCGCGCGTCTCCAGAATTGCCATGATGTTGTCGGCAACGGTCAGCTTGCGGAAAATGGATGCTTCCTGTGGCAGATAGCCTAACCCGAGCCGTGCCCGCTGATGCATCGGCATCGGCGTGAGGTCTTCATCATCGAGCACGATCACACCCGAGTCGCAGCGGATCAGGCCAACGATCATATAGAAAGCGGTGGTCTTGCCGGCACCGTTCGGGCCCAGCAGACCGACGACTTCGCCGGCTTTGATTTGTACAGAAATGCCGTTAACGACATCCCGCATCTTGAACCGTTTCTTGATGTTTTTAGCGCTAAGTATGCTCAAGACTCTGGATCCGTAGAATCTGTGTTTGTGTCATCTTGCTCAGTGAATTTAGTGACGCCGGGCGAGGTCGGGTCGATCATGATTTTGACGCCGCCGCCGGTGCTGTCGGAAACCACGCGGATTCTCCGTGTTGCCAGATCATAGGTGATATTGGCGCCGCTCATGCGATTGTTGCCATCCGTAAAGCGGGCATCTTCGCGCATGCTGATAGTGCTGTCAGTAAGGTCGTAGGTCATGACCTTGCTTTCACCTTTATTGACCTGACCGGTTTCCGGATCGGTCTGTTCAAAATAGGCCGGTGCGCCGGTCAATATGGCGTGGTGCAACTGATTGGCTTTGAATGTCAGTTCGGCTCTGTCGCAGGTCAGTAGTGAGCCGTCGGCTTCAACCCGGACATTGCCGGTGAAGATCCACAAACCGTCATTAAAATCGAGCTTATCCGTTTCGGCAAAATCCGCTTTCACCGTTAGCGCACCCTGAGTGATGCGCAAGCCGCGAAACGCGAGGCTGTTGCGTTCGTAGTCGAAATCCGAGGAGTCGGCATCGATAGTGATGGGCATATCCGGCTGCAGTTCATACAACTCGGCGTGCGCAACTCCTGCTGTAGTCAGCAGTGCCGCAGTAGTGATTGCGAGTGCGCAGAGACTACGGGCGCGCTGCAGGTAAATATTTGCCATTAACATTCGATAAGAGTTTAACGTTGCTTGAGTTTAGGTCGGCTTCCATACCGATTCCGTTTACCCGTTGGCCGTCGCGTTCGATTACTACTTTGCGGTCGGTACGGGCGGTTTTTTCACCGGGGGTGACATAGAGCCTGCTTGTACGAATACTGATAGCCGAAGTTTCCGGCTCCTTGGACAATGCCAGCACATTGCCTTCCAGAATGACCAGCTTACCATCTGAGGGAATTCGCCCTGTATCGGAAAACAGGTCCCACGGTGTGTCGGCGGCCGGGTCGTAACTCAGCGCCACAGTCTCCATGGTGATTGCGTCGCTATCGGGGTTTTGCTGGGCGTAATCGGCTTTTACCCGGTAGATGATCCGGCCATCGGGCGCGGTTCCCGTAACCTCGGCTTGCTTGATAAAGAAAGCAATATCAAGTTCGCCGCTGCGGCTGTCGGATTTCTCGGGCTCTTCGTATTGCAGGACGAGCACCGTTGTAACTCCGGCTACCACTGCAAGGACCACGATGCGCAGGGCACTGCGGGTGTCGCGGATCAGTTCCATTAACCGGCATCCAGGTTGTTGTTCAGCTCGGCATCCTGGCGGGCATCGATGATCAGGTCGCAGACTTCACGAACAGCACCGCGACCGCCGGGAAGGGCGGTGCACAGATGTGCGACCTTTCGAACCGACTGGTGCGCATCATTAACAGCAACGGCTAAGCCGACAACGGCCATGCAGTCGAGATCCGGCGCATCATCACCAACGTAGGCAATTTCGGCAAAAGTAATACCCAGCGTTTCGGTCAGAGAGTTCAGTTTACTGATTTTGTCTTTCTCTCCGAGGAAGACATGCTTAATGCCCAGTTCATCCATACGTGTTTCGACGGGCTTTGATTTTCTGCCGGAGATGATCGCAATTTCAACACCGTTGTGCATCAGAGCGCGCATGCCATAACCGTCGCGAGCATGAAAAACTTTTTGTTCCCGGCCGTCTGCATCAAACGCGATGCAACCGTCGGTCAGAACGCCGTCGACATCGAGTACTAACAGTTTGATCGCCGCAGCGCGTTTCCAGATTCCGTGTCCGGTCATTGTTTACATGACTCCCGCGCGGAACAAAACGTGGACGTTCAGCGCGCCTATAGGTTGGTTGTTGTCGTCGACCACCAGCAGGCCGTTAATCTTGTGTTCTTCCAGTAATCTTACCGCTTCGGCAGCCAGTGTGTCGGGCTTAACCGTCCTACAGTCCGGCGTCATAACATCGGCCATCGTAGTGCCGGCCACGTCGATGCCTGTGTCCAGTTTGCGCCGCAGGTCACCGTCGGTGAACAGCCCGGCCAGCGTGCCGTCAGGGTTTAGCACCGCTGTCATGCCCAGACCCTTGTTACTCATTTCCAGCAGGCCGGTGGACAGGCTGTCGTTTACCGCAACAACCGGTAATTCTGAGCCGTCATGCATGATGTCGGAAACCCGCAACAACAGCCGCCGGCCCAGTGAGCCGCCGGGGTGCGACAGAGCAAAATCTTCTTTGGTAAAACCGCGACTTTCGAGTAACGCGACGGCCAGTGCATCGCCCATTGCCAGCGTTGCGGTCGTGCTTGCGGTCGGCGCAAGATTCAGCGGACAGGCCTCCTCGGTAACGCCGACATCAAGAGCAACATCGGCAGCGCCTGCCAACGACGAAGACTGATTGCCGGTCATTGCGATCAACGGCACGTTCAGGCGTTTCAGGATAGGTACCAGTGTCAGGATTTCTGCGGTCTCACCGGAGTTTGATATAGCCAGTACGGTATCTTTTTGCGTGATCATGCCGAGGTCACCATGGCTGGCTTCACCCGGGTGTACGAAGAAAGACGGCGTGCCGGTGCTCGCAAGCGTTGCAGCAATTTTCCCGCCGATGTGTCCGGACTTACCCATGCCGGTGACGATGACGCGACCAGAACAGGCAAGGCACAGCTCGCAGGCTTGTGTAAACGCATCGTCTATACGTTCGGCCAGGCCACTGACAGCATTGGCCTCTATTTCAAGAACCTTGAGAGCCTGCTCTTTAAAATCCACGTTGCGCTTACTCATGGGATCTCCGTTACATCTTCTCTGCCCGGCGAGACCGGTCGCTCAAATACTTCTTTAATACGGCACTGCTTATATATTGTTCACGTGATAGGCAAGAAACGCTACAAACAATATTACGCCCTGATACCGCTTGATACAGGCCACATCATTGCCTTTGTAATTGTAGGCCATCAAATAGAGGGCCACGGTAAAGCCCGCCATTACGGGGTAGTGCAGGCGCACCACATCCGCTGACAAGTCGGCCGGATGTATGGTGGCCGCTACGCCGACGACAGCCAGCAGGTTGTATATGTTGGAGCCGACGATATTACCGAGTGCCAGACCCGCTTCACCTTTAAAAGCCGACATGGCCGTCACAGCCAGTTCCGGCAGGCTGGTGCCGATAGCGAGGATGGTCAGGCCAATAACCAGTTCCGATACACCGAAGGTTCGCGCGACTTCTTCGGCACCCCAGACCAGCAGATTGGAGCCGACAAGCAATACAGCGAACCCCGCGAACAGCCAGAAGAACGCCTGCTTGGTGCTGAGGTCTCTGGGGATTTCGGCATCGTACTCTGCAGCCATCGAATCACCGCTTTCCGATGTGAAGCCGATCCGGATGATCCAGTACAAAAAGATCGCCAGTCCGGTTAGCAGTAAAAAGCCGTCGTAGATGCTGAGCCTGTCGTCGAGGAACAGCAGGAACACGAGCAGCGTAATGCCGATCAGCATAGGAAACTCGCGCCGCAGCGTGCCGGAACCGCTGATCATGATCGGTCGGATCATTGCGCCGATACCAAGCACCATGCCGATGTTGGCAATGTTGCTGCCGATGGCATTACCGACGGCCATGTCGGTAGCTCCGCGCAATGCGGCGGTAACGGACACAAGAATTTCAGGGGCCGAGGTGGCAAACCCGACAATAGTCAGGCCGATTAACAGGGGGGATACACCGAGATTGCGGGCCGCTGCTGCAGCGCCGACAACGAACCTGTCCGCACCGTATAAGAGCAGCACGATGCCAGCCAGTATCGCCAGAGAATATAAAAGCATGCTGTGTAGCTGCCCGATTAACCCGTTGTCCAGATGATACACAAAGGCACAGTGTCCTGCGCCGCCGTTTCGGCCGTATTTGACCGGCTTGAAGACTAAACCTGCGCCGGAGCGGGTCGGAGTAAGTTAGAATCCTTGCTGAAATTTTACCCGTCGGATTTTGTTGTTATGAACCCAGAGGAAATTGAAGCCCTGATTCTGGCCGGTTTGCCCGGTTGTGAGGTTACTGTGCTGAGCGACGACAACACGCACTATGAGGCGGTTGTTGTGAGTGATGCCTTCGAAGGCAAGCGCCCGTTGATGCGGCATCAGATGGTCTACCAGACGCTTGGCGAGCTGGTTGGCAATGAAATTCACGCGTTATCCATACAGGCTTTTACTCCTGCCGAGCGGTCATGATCATTGGATAAATTAGCCATCACCGGCGGAGCCTGTGTCGAAGGTTCGGTCACAATCTCCGGAGCCAAAAACGCGACGCTGCCGATTCTGTGTGCATCGCTTTTGACTGCCGAGCCATTTCGCGTCAGCAATGTGCCGCATTTGCGTGACGTTACCACCACCATCGAATTGCTCGGTCGGATGGGCGCCGGAGTCACGATTCACGAGCAAATGGAAATTGAGGTTGATGCCGGCGGTGTCACCGAGTTTCAGGCGCCGTATGATCTGGTTAAAACGATGCGCGCATCTATTCTGGTGCTCGGTCCTTTGGTCGGTCGTTTCGGTAAGGCCGATGTGTCGTTACCGGGCGGTTGTGCAATTGGCGCGCGGCCGGTCGATATTCATGTGAAAGGCCTGCAGGCGATGGGCGCAGACGTGCAGATTGCCGACGGCTACATCAAAGCCAGGGCCGACCGGTTGCAGGGTGCACATATAGCGATGCCCGCGGTCACGGTAACCGGCACCGAAAACCTGCTGATGGCGGCGACGCTGGCCGATGGCGAAACGGTGCTGGAGAATGCCGCGCAGGAGCCCGAAGTCGAAGATCTGGCGCTCTGTTTGCAATCCATGGGTGCCCAGATAGAAGGTGCGGGTACCAGCCGTGTTGTTGTGACCGGTGTCGAGGCCCTGCACGGCACTAATTATCAGATTCAACCGGATCGCATCGAGGCAGGCACGTTTCTGGTGGCCGCTGCTATTACCGGTGGTCATATCCGCTTAAAGAAAGTGGATGCGAGCCATCTTGAGAACGTGCTGCAGAAGTTACGGGAAGCGGGCGCGGCTATCGAAACCGGTGACAACTGGATTGAACTGGATATGCGCGGCCGGCAGCTGAAGTCCGTTGATGTCAGCACTGCGGTCTATCCCGGCTTCCCCACCGATATGCAGGCACAGTTCATGGTGCTGGATGCGGTTGCAGAAGGGGCTGCGGCAATCTCAGAAAATATTTTCGAGAACCGCTTCATGCATGTGCCGGAGTTGCAACGCATGGGAGCTGATATTTCTTTGAACGGCAATACGGCCGTCGTGCGCGGTGTCGAGGGCTTGAAAGCGGCTCCCGTCATGGCAACCGACTTGCGGGCTTCTGCCAGTCTGGTGCTTGCAGGCCTTGTAGCGGAAGGCGAAACCGTCGTTGACCGGATCTATCACATCGATCGCGGCTACGAGTGTATCGAAGAGAAACTCAGTCAAATCGGGGCAAAAATCCGCCGTCTCGGCTAGCCCGTCGGGCAGCAGGTATCGTTGCTTTGCGCAAAGCGGGCCTATAGCCCCCTCTGAAACCCCTGTAAATACTGGAAACTGTGGTCAATCCACAGTTTCAGCGTGTATAATCCGCGCACTTTCAAACCCGTCGGCAGTCGCCGGCACAATGTCAGTCATTTTTCGGGAGGTTTTGCCGGATGAGCTCAGACGAAGGTCTTAGTCGCCGCCATTTTCTAACGGTCGCAACAACAGCGGTCGGCGGTGTAGGTGTGGCCCTTGCAGCGGTGCCGTTTTTAGCTTCATGGAAGCCCAGCGCCAGAGCGCAGGCGGCCGGTGCGCCTGTAGAGGTGGATATCAGTAAGCTCGAAGAAGGCGGATTGCTGCGGGTTGAATGGCGTGGCAAGCCTGTTTGGGTTGTTAAGCGCACTCCGCAGATGCTGGCGAATCTTGAATCGTCGGATGTTGATCTGCGTGATCCCGGGTCCGTTGATTCGGAGCAGCCGGAGTATGCTCAGAACGAGCTGCGTTCGCTGAAACCGGAGATTCTGGTGCTGGTCGCAAACTGTACCCATTTGGGTTGCGTACCGACCGACCGCTTCGAAGTGGCGCCTGCTGACCTCGGCGCTGACTGGGTTGGTGGTTTCTTCTGCCCCTGTCACGGTTCGAAATTCGATTTGGCCGGCCGCGTATTTGCCGGTGTGCCTGCACCGACCAACCTGTCGGTACCGCCGTATCGCTTCCTGAGCGATAACCTGATTCTTGTTGGTGACGACACAGGAGTTGCGGCATGAGTAACGGAAACGCAGAAAGCCGCGGCGCTCAGTTCCTGGGCTGGATCGATGCTCGCTTCCCGCTGAGCAAAATGTTCAAGGAACATATGTCCGAGTACTACGCGGGCAAGAACTTTAATTTCTGGTACGTCTTCGGCGTGCTGGCCATCGTCGTTCTGGTGATTCAGCTGATCACCGGTATCTTCCTGACGATGAACTACAAGCCGTCTGCTGCCGACGCCTTTGCTTCGGTCGAGTACATCATGCGTGATGTCGAGTGGGGCTGGCTGATCCGCTATATGCATTCCACCGGCGCTTCGGCGTTCTTTATTGTGGTCTACCTGCATATGTTCCGCGCGATGCTTTACGGCTCATACAAGAAGCCCCGCGAACTGCTGTGGCTGATCGGTATGGTGATTTACGTGGCGCTGATGGCTGAAGGCTTCTTCGGTTATTTGCTGCCTTGGGGTCAGATGTCGTACTGGGGCGCACAGGTTATCGTCTCGCTATTCGGCGCTCTGCCGTATATCGGTGAGCCGCTGGTCGAGTGGATTCGTGGTGACTACTACATCTCCGATATCACGCTGAACCGTTTCTTCGCTTTGCACGTTATTGCCGTACCTCTGGCACTGGTGATGCTGGTTGTAGTGCACATTCTCGCGCTGCATGAGACCGGTTCAAATAACCCTGACGGTATCGAGATCAAGGAAAACAAAGATGCCAACGGCATTCCGGTAGACGGCGTGGCTTTCCATCCGTACTACACTGTGAAAGACCTTGTGGCTATCGTGATCTTCCTGATCGTGTTCTGCTCGGTGGTGTTCTTCGCGCCTGAAATGGGCGGCTACTTCCTCGAGCACGCTAACTTCGAGCCTGCGAACTCGCTGAAGACCCCCGAGCATATTGCTCCGGTGTGGTACTTCACGCCGTTCTACGCAATTTTGCGCGCTGTTCCCGACAAACTGGGTGGCGTGGTGCTGATGGGCGGCGCAATCGTGGTGTTGTTCCTGTTGCCGTGGCTGGATCGCTGTAAAGTGAAATCCATTCGCTACCGTGGCTGGACCTACAAAGTGTGGTTGGCAGCATTCACCGTTAGCTTCGTTGCTCTGGGCTGGCTCGGTCTGTTGCCGGCGGAAGGTGTCTATACAACGCTGGCACGTATCTTTACCGCGATTTATTTCGCCTTCTTTATCTTCATGCCTTTCTATACGGCCCGGGAAAAAACGAAGCCCGTGCCTGATCGCCTGGTTTACGAGAAACACTAAGAGTGCTGAATAGGATGAGTAAAGTTATGAAAACAACATTTATCCGCGGTGCTCTGGCTGTTGCAGCACTGGTATTTGTTTCCGCAGCTCAGGCTGCAGGTGGTGGTAGCCCTCTGCATGACAAGGCCGGCAACGATGTTGCCGACAAAGCCTCCCTGCAGCGTGGTGTGGCCGCGTATGTGAACTACTGCATGGGTTGTCACTCGATGCAGTACGTGCGGTTCAACCGTCTCGGTGAAGACCTTGGTCTGACCGACGATCAGTTGCTGAACAACCTGATGTTTGCTGCAGAGAAGACCCAGGAGCCGATGGACATCGCTATGCCTTCAGCGAATGCTGAACGTTGGTTTGGTCAGGCTCCCCCGGACTTGTCGCTTATCTCCCGCAGTAAGGGTACCGACTATCTCTATAACTTCCTGCGTGGCTTCTATATCGATGAAACGAAGACCACCGGCATGAACAATCTGGTGCTTGAAAATGCCAGCATGCCGCACGTCTTGTGGGAGCTGCAGGGCCT
>Ga0070729_10003337_pt1 | contig 18849 bp, 10 predicted proteins | sample tdDd472_FD_66725 | JGI IMG/M metagenome (GOLD analysis project Ga0070729, IMG submission 66725) | Marine sediment microbial communities from the Atlantic coast under amendment with organic carbon and nitrate - tdDd47.2 | ecosystem: Environmental > Aquatic > Marine > Coastal > Sediment | place... | reverse complement strand
TGAAGGCGCTGCGCATGGCTTCATCCACCAGTTGCTCCACCTTGTCCCGGTCGTCCATATCCAGAATATACTGGCTGCCGACGTTGCTGGTCATGATGATGATGGTGTTGCGGAAGTCCACGGTGCGGCCATGGCCGTCGGTGAGTCGTCCGTCGTCAAGCACCTGCAACAGCACGTTGAAGACATCCTGATGCGCTTTTTCGATTTCGTCCAGCAGTACCACGCTGTAGGGTCTGCGGCGCACCGCCTCGGTAAGCTGGCCGCCTTCGTCGTAGCCTACATAGCCCGGAGGCGCACCAATGAGACGGCTGACGGTGTGCTTTTCCATGTATTCGCTCATGTCCAGCCGCACCATGTTGTGCTCGTCATCAAAAAGAAACTCCGCCAGCGACCGGGCCAGTTCGGTTTTGCCTACGCCGGTGGGGCCAAGGAACAAAAACGATCCAATGGGCCGGTTGGGGTCTTTCAATCCCGCCCGGGCCATGCGCACGGCGTTGGCGATGCGGTCAATGGCCTCATCCTGCCCGACCACCCGCTGCCGGATGTTTTCCTCAACGGTCAGCAGGCGCTCGGATTCGCTTTCCAGCATGCGGCTGACGGGAATACCGGTCCACATGGACACCACCGCAGCGATGTCCTCGTCGGTGACTTCCTCCCGTACAAAGCTGCTTTCCTGCTGGGCCTGCTTCAGTTCTGCCTCAGCGGCGGTTATTTGCTGTTCCAGTTCCGGCAGTGTGCCATACTGCAACTCTGCCGCCTTTTGCAGGTCTGCCTGGCGCTGGGCCTGTTCGATTTCGGTTCGGGTGCGGTCGATGCCCTCTTTTGCGGCCTTGAGTCGCTGGACAATCTCCCGCTGCTGTTCCCATACGCCCCGCATGTGGGTAATATGTTCCTTCAGTTCCGCCACCTGTCGTTCCACCTCGGAAAGCCGTTTGGCGTCGCCCTGTTCCATCTGCAGGGCCTGGCGTTCCATTTCGCAACGGGTAAGTTCCCGCTGGGCCTGATCGATGTCCTCGGGCAGGCTTTCAAGTTCCATTTTCAGGCGGCTGGCGGCCTCGTCCACCAGATCAATGGCCTTGTCCGGCAAAAAACGGTCTGAAATATAGCGGTGGGAGAGCCGGGCGGCGGCAAGCAGGGCGGCGTCCTGTATCCGGATGCCGTGATGCACTTCGTATTTTTCCTTGATGCCCCGCAAAATGGCGATGGTATCCTCAACGTCGGGTTCGCCAACCATTACCGGCTGGAACCGCCGCTCCAGCGCCTTGTCCTTTTCAACGTACTTACGGTACTCGTCCAGGGTCGTCGCGCCCACGGCCCGCAGTTCGCCCCGGGCAAGGGCGGGTTTCAGCATGTTGGCGGCGTCCTGACCGCCCTCTGCCGCGCCTGCGCCCACCAGGGTATGCAGCTCGTCGATGAACAGAATAATGCTGCCGTCGCTGCCGGTGACTTCCTTGAGCACCGCCTTGAGCCGTTCCTCGAACTCGCCGCGATACTTGGCTCCTGCCACCAGACTGCCGAGGTCCAGGGCCAAAAGCCGCTTGTCCGCAAGGCTGTCGGGCACGTCGCCGTCCACGATACGCTGGGCAATGCCTTCGGCAATGGCGGTTTTGCCCACGCCGGGCTCGCCGATAAGCACCGGGTTGTTTTTGGTGCGGCGGCTGAGCACCTGCATGGTGCGCCGGATTTCTTCATCACGGCCAATCACCGGGTCCAGTCGTCCCTGCCGGGCAAGCTCCGTCAGGTCAATAGTATATTTGTCAAGGGCCTGAAAGGTGGCTTCCGGGTCTTCGGCGGTAACCCGCTGGTTACCCCGGATGCCCATAAGGGCCTGGCGGATGGCCTCGGCGCTGATGCCCGCCCCCTTCATGACACGGCCCGCAAGGCCGCCGTTACGCCCGGTCATGGCCAGCAGAAAGTGCTCCACCGACACATATTCGTCCTTCATGTTTGCGGCTTCGACTTCTGCGGCGTCCCAGACATCCTTCAGGTCGCGGCCCATATGAATATCGCCGCCGGAAACCTGGGGAAGGACGTTGAGTTCCTGCTCCAGCAGGCTTTCCACGGACAATCCCGGGGTAGCTTTTTCCAGCACCGGGCGGGCTATGCCGCCTTCCTGCTGCAACAGGGCGTCCAGCAAATGCAGGCCGTTGACTTCCTGATGCCCGAAGCGGCGGGCGATGCTCTCCGCCTCCATAATGGCTTCTCTGCTTTTGACCGTCAGTTTTTCCGCGTTCACGGTTTATCACCTCCATTGGTGGTTAATAATATGTGTTCAGACAGGCCAGTCATGAAAGAAATAATAAGCAGGATTTGACGTCAGGCAAGGGGGAGGGGAGAAGATCATTGCGCCGGTACAGCCGCGCAGGGTCAGCCTGTGCCCCGGATGTGTGGCGTGTCCCCCCTTGCGGGATTGTTGTACTGTCAGTGGCAGGTATTAGCGATACCGGCAGCGGGGTTCAATACTCAACCCGTGCCTGGACGATATACAGGTTTCTGTACATATTCCAGTTGTCAATATCTGGCTCGGGGGATAGATATGCGTTAAAGGCTACTGACAATACGCCATCATGATATAGCGCATCCATGGGTGTCCCGATCATTTCCGAATCGAGCAATGTCACCGGCTCACTGCGGTAGCCGGTATCCGGGTTGAGTATCAGTGCACTGATCTTACCGGTAAACCCCCGCATGTAGACCACTGCGATGTATCCATTGCCGATCTCGACCGCTTCAATATATCCCACATTGTAATCAAACTCCGGCAGATCAAGCAGTTGCCACTGCTGCGTCGTGCAGTCATAGGTAAGGGCGCTGATATTGCCACGGCTGCTGCTGGATTCATGATTCAGGGAAACAATGGCCACGGGATACCCATGCGGTCGCTGCAACACCTTTTCGGGATGTGCGATAAACCCCGGAGGCACCAAATACTCAAGAGATTGACGGGGGACGGTCCAGCTCAGGCCCTCATCATAGGAGTACACCACCGCCATATCTGCAAATGCCACCAGGCTGTCCTGAGTCATACGGGCCGCACCGCTGACAGTCCCCTGAGGCCGCAAAAATCGCATACCGGACCACTGTTGTACATTCTCATCCCAGGTCAATATGCCGTGGGTGTATCCACCGTCATGATGGGGATATGTACCATGCACAAGGGCAAAATCGCTTCCGTGTTCCGATGCGGGTATAAACTCTACCGCTTTGCTCATAAAGCCTGTACGTGAACCCCGGGGGTCGCACCACAGCACCTCAAGAGGCCCGGGGCGGGTTCCAGCAATGAATGATGTCCATGAATCAAAACATGACAACGCCACGCCCTGGCATTCAAATCTATCAAGGCCGTCTTCTGCATTATAGGCAGGCAGGGTTACCATGCAGGGGTGTCCTTCCCGAAATACCAGATCGTGCATTTCACCGACCCACAGCGATTCGATACGTGTCTCAGGGTCGTAATTGCCATATAACTCCGGTATATTGTACAGCCAGCGGGCGTTCTCCCCTGCACGGGCCTTGTGTATGGTATTGACAAACAAACCGATTGAATCGCCAATCCATGCGATTCCCACATCCCCTTCGGAAAGCGGTACAAGGCGGGTATTTTGCGTACTGCCTTGCCAGTCGCCATCATCGTTGATGCGCCCCTGAAAGGCAAAAGTGGGATCATCGTCATCTTCGGCGGTATACACCTCAAGTTCCGTATAGGTTGGGGGGTGCCACCAGGAGGTTTCTTCCGGAATGGTTGTCGACTCCATATAAACTACCTGACGCCGAAGAATAAGAACGATGTTGCCGGAATCCAGCACATGGCTTTTACCTAAAGTATAATCACGGTTCAGGGGTTTTGTGTATATAACAGTGCTTTGGGCAGGTGTTGCCGGACTTGCCTGCCACACATATTCATAACGGTCATACAGCATGTCGGTGCTACCACAGGCCCGGATAAATTGGAGTCTACCATGGCTATCCATGGTAACACTCATATGCAAAGGAAGATAACAGGCCTCTGCCGGATTGCCACTGGTAATGGCACCGGCATTATCATACAGCAACGTTGGCGTCCCAAAGGACATGGATGCAACGTCAAAATCGCTTTTAACCAGTTCCCATTCACCATCTCCATTGTCATCGGTTTCCATTGCAAGAGCTGCATGTGATCCATTGCTGGTGAGGGTGTATATATACATGATGTCAAAGGGTTGGGCCAGAGGCTGCTCATAGTGTGGTGTGCCATTGCCGTCCAGCACCTGTACATAGACAAACCCATTAGATATGGCCCTTGATCCCACCAGCAGATATCCAGCTCCCTCAAGCGTGACCGACAACAAAACATCATATGGCCATTGCTCAAAGGGGGTAAATGTCTCTCCGCCATCTTTGCTGATGGCATAGAATTTTTCCGAGTGAGTATCTACATTAACCAGCATATCCCCATTTGGGTGCATGTTGATATCTACAGAACCAATGTGTGTTCCGGAAAAAACGTCAAAAAAGGATTCATTGGTAACAATGTGCCACTGGGGCGTATCCGGGTCAGCAAGCGGCAGCGAAAGATGCGCAAAATGCAACTGTGTATGGGCAAAATACGCGACAACAGCCGATGTGTCGTTTACCTCAACATCAAGCAGGCGCACACTGTCTTCTTCCACCAGCTCTCTGTTTTCAGTCCAGGAGCGTCCTTCGTCAACGCTCAGGGCATACATCATGGGTTTTCGGGAATCTTCCCATACCGCCAGCAATACCCCGTTTCCGCAGGATACCGTGTGCAGGTTTTCCTGTTTGGTGCCGGAATGTTCAATGTGATTAACCCGAACAGGAGGAGTAACATTATTCAGGGCCGGTATGGAGTCATCCGTTTCGCTGTTTTCAAGCTCCTGTTGTTCCTCCTGCTCTCCTACACAGCCCGGTGCGGAAAATTCGATTTTGGAGCTGTCAATGAAATCATAGTCATAATCGCTCTGCTCAGGTTCGGCATCCTCCTCTTCAAAGGGCATGTCCGGGTCACCGTCTTCACTGTCCTCGTCTCCATCGTATTCTTCTTCAATATCTGGAAGGTCGGCATCGCCATCCGTTTCTGACTCAAGATCCCGTTCTTCCTCAAGCTCCACTTCAACGGGAGAGTCCGTATCGCCATCGGCCCCACAATTGCTGCATACCGTATTATCACCGCAACCAACAGCGATACTCAACATACACAGGCACACGGCAAACAATACGACGTATAATGGTTTCAACGGCATGGCATATCTCTTTGTCTGTTATCCGGCAAAACATTCGGGGGCCTCTCGAATGCAGTGAGAATATCATCAATATAATGATATCGCAAGTGTGTGAAGGTATGCACAAACAATCAATGATTAAATCTAATGACATTGTGGTCGCATTATGTTTGCAAAAGGAAATACTGCCCGCGCTGTAGAGTTATTCTTTGGGCCATTTGTCATAATGTGCAACAGGATGCTGGAGGGGTTTCAGGCAAGGGGGGCATTGACCCCGGAAGGGTGAGGTGGTAAATTACTTGGGTGGAATAACCAGCCAGCACGGGTAGTGGGCATCTTGAACGCAGTGAGGAAGGAAGGATCGTTATGCGTGGAGCGGGTCGGTATGCGGTATTGTTAGCAATGGCGGTGTGTGGCGTTGTGGCGGGCATGGGCTCTGGTATGGCTTCGGAATGCGTGCCCTCCTGCCGTAGCGGCTATATGTGCATTGACGGGCAATGCGTTGAAAAATGCAATCCTCCCTGCAAAGAGGATGAATTCTGCAACAAAGCCGGGGAGTGCATGCCAAAGGACAGGCTGACACCGGTTCTCCATACCGAGACGGGGCCGTCCTCCTGGTATCTGGGTTTGTCCCTGGGGGTGATATTTCCCCATGACGAAACCATCTGGAGCGGGGAGGCGGGGCGGTATTATTCCAACGAAACCGGCGTGGCGCTTAATATTACGGCGGATTTTGTGCTTGCCCGCTATTTTGTCCTGGGCGGCTATCTGCTGTATATCAACACCGCCACAACGGTTTCAACCGAAGACGTGCATATGACATCGGTGGGATTTCATATGAAATTTCCTGTGTATATCGGTAACCGTTTTCAGGTGCGCCCGGGGCTGGGCTTTGGTCCCGCCTTTGTGATGAGTGATCTGATGGATGACGATGCCATCGGGGTGAATCCCTTTTTCTTTTTGCAGTTCGTCTTTGCGGTCACGGATAATATATACCTGAATCTGGAGTATTCCTTTATCAGTATGCCCTGGTCCGAGGACGACCGGGTGACCTTCCCGCCCTTGTCCATGCTGCGGCTGGGCGTGGAATTCGGGCAGTAGGGCATGATGACTCAGGTTGCTTAAACCCTTGGCGGAAGTGTTTTTAAGAAATCCGGAAGCATCTGTGAGTGTTGATTAAATAGTCAAATATAAAGGCCGTTTGGTGAATTGACAACATGGGATTACTGTGGCAGCGTAAATCGTCCCAACACAAAGGAGGCTTTCATGAAACGTTTGGCAACAGTGGCTCTCGTGGCTTTGGGCGCAGTGATGATTCTGTGCGCAGGATGCGACAAAAGCAAGGATACCGATGCATCCAAAATGCCGCCCAAGGCACAAAAAACTGCCCAAAAGGCAGAGGCTAAGCCCGCGCCAAAGCCAGCGGCAAAACCCGCTGTTGCGCCGGAAATCATTGAAAAATGCAAGGCATTTGTGCCTCCCTGGGGAGACATGGAATGGCGGGAATGGGGTAAGAAAAACCCGGAAGAAGGTCATCTGTGGATGGCGGACGTGGCCGACGTCATGAAAAAGGTCGATCTTTCGGTGCTGCCCCAGTGCACGCACCTGGATAACATGTTTATCGGTTATACTACCATGGAGGATCTTAAACCCATTGCCGGGCTTACCAATCTTAAGCGGCTGGATATCCGTTTCTCCGAGAAAATCACCGACCTTACCCCCCTTAAAGGACTGGTGAATCTGGAATACCTCAACATCTGGTCCACTGGCGTCACCGACCTGAGTCCGGTTTCGTGGCTGCCCAAACTGAAAGAAATCAACGCACGGATGACAAAGATTATTGACCTGTCGCCGGTTGAGCACATGTCTGCCCTGGTGAAGATTGACATGCTAAAGGCTCCGGTGGTTGATGTGACGCCCCTGGCAAAAAATACCAACATCAAGGAAATTTTGATCTGCACCACCAAGGTATCGGATCTGACACCGCTGTTGCCGGTGGCTGACCGGGTGACGGCCCTTGACCTGTGCAACACCCCCTTCAGGGATTTCAAGCTGCTGCCCAAATTCAAAAATCTCACCTGGCTGCGGGTGTGGGGCCTGCCCATCGATGACCTGAGCCTGCTTTCCGGTATGAAGGACCTTGAGGAAATCGATATCGTCAAGACACAGGTGACCAGCCTCAAGCCTTTGCACAACCTGAAAAAGCTGAAGACTATCTATATGTTCTGGACCGATGTTTCAAAAGAAGAAGTGGCGGCCATGGAAAAAGCCGTGCCAGGTGTCAACTGCATAACCAGGATGGAGCTTTGATTCGGAATTGTATCTGTTAAACGCAAAAACGGCCTCCTGTGCGGAGGCCGTTTTTTTATGGTATGTATCCTTGCTGTGCTATACCAAAGCCGCCCAGACCCGCTGCCAGCTTGTGGGGCTGAACAGATAGCTGTAGTGGGTAAAGGGGGTCATATCAATGGCCTCGGTGCCTTCGGCCACAGCGGAATCAGCCGGCAGAATAAACACATCGTTGGAGCTGAAAAAGCTGATGCCCCGGATATGTTTGGGCAGGGGTTTGGTATTGAGCCGGGCGATCATGTCGCTGTCGGGCCGCAGGTTGCGTGTGGTGTCGGTGTTGGCATAGCGGGCGGCATAGGTGCCGTGATGGGGGCTGCCAAGGGTAATCAGGGTCTTTACCGACGGCGCGATACGATGTTCATTCACCGCCAAGCGCGCCACAACACCGCCAAGGCTGTGGGCTACAATTTCCACCTGAGACTGGCCGGTGGCCTTTTTTACCTGCCGGACAAAGCTGGCCAACGCCGTGGCCATATCGTCCATGGACTGACCGGGATCAAAGTGAATTTTGTAACTGCGGCGGCGTCCCATAAAACGGAAGTAGCCCGCCATCAGCAGGAAATTACCACGATTGCCACCCAGACCGTGTACAAAAATCAGGGGAGGATGCCCGTCGTCAACGCCGGGGTCGATCTTCTCTTTGCGGGACACAAAGAGGCTGTAGCTTAACAGCGGCACTTGGGCGATATGCCGCCTCACATCGGGATCAATTGCGTTATAGCCCTCGGCGATTTTTCCACCGGTCCACACACCGGCTGCGGCGATTGCTTTTCCAACGGTTTTGAACATGTGTGCCATATCGGCCATGGTTGCCTCCTTGGGTACGGGGTGCGACGTATCGTACACTAACCTATAGTATAGGGCAATGACGCAGTGTGTCAAGACGCAGGCAAATTATTCAAAAACAGGCCAATAATATAAAGTGCGCATGGGGATGCTGTAGGGGTAACCCGGTTTCACCGGGACAGCAGGAGGCTTTTCACTAAAAAATGACGCAGTTTTAATTAAAATAATAAACTTATGTTGTATAAAATGGTGTTTTTTTTGAAAAGCTGTCCTGAGCGCGTCCCGTGAAACAGAGGTTCGTGCCCCGTGAAAAAAAGTGCCTAATTGCTATGTTCGAGAGATTATATGCTGGTATTCGGTGTGATTTTCAGGGGTTGGCAAAAGCGCTGTTCCGCCCTCAGAAAAACTTGCAACCGGGACAATGTGTATTACAATATGCGCCATGGAAAAGAAATTTAATATCGCGGTTGTTGGCGCCACCGGCGCCGTTGGTCGGGCCATGGTCCATACTCTTGAGGCGCGGCGGTTTCCCGTGGGCGAGCTGACTCTGCTTGCCAGTGAACGGAGCGCCGGGTCGGAGATTTCTTTCCGAGGCCGGAATGTGCGGGTAGAAAAACTCGATACCGACAGCTTTTATGGTGTTGATATCGCTCTGTTTTCCGCCGGAGGCAGTGTCTCGGAACAATACGCTCCCATAGCGGTGGAATCCGGGGCCGTGGTGGTGGACAACACATCCCATTTCCGGATGCAGCCCGAGGTGCCCCTGGTGGTGCCGGAGGTAAATCCCCGGGCCATCGGCGACTACACCAAAACCGGTATCATCGCCAATCCTAACTGCAGCACTATTCAGATGCTGGTGGCCGTTGCGCCGCTGCACAAACGCTTTGGCATCCGCCGCATTGTGGTGGATACCTATCAGGCGGTCAGCGGGGCAGGGACTACTGCAAAACAGGAAATGCTCAGCCAGACAAAGGCACTGCTTTCCGGCGAGACCGTGCCGGAAGCAACCCGCTATCCAAAGCAGATTGCCTTTAACTGTATTCCCCAGATCGGTGATTTTTTGGCCGGGGGTTACAGCGATGAAGAAGAAAAAATGATGCGGGAAACCTCTAAAATACTTGGTGATTCCGCTGTAAAGGTCAGCGCTACCTGCGTACGGGTGCCGGTGGATACCGGTCATGCCGAAAGCATCAGCGTGGAGTTTAATCAGGACTTTACTCTTAACGAGGTGAGAAATCTGTGGCAGGAAATGCCGGGGCTGGTGGTGCTTGATAAACCCACCCGGGGCGTGTACCCGACCCAGATTGAGGCCACGGGCAAAGATCCGGTGTATGTGGGACGCCTTCGCCGGGATTACAGCCTTGACCATGGCATCGTGTTCTGGTGCGTAGCAGACAATCTACTTAAGGGCGCAGCGCTCAACGCGGTGCAGATTGCCGAGATTTTAGTGAAGGAACATCTTACGAACAAGGCCGAAGGCCGCTAACATACCACAGTCGTATTTTCAGGAGGATGTGTAATGAATCGTAACTATATGAAATATATCGTAATGCTGGTTGCCGTGATGGCGTTGCTGGCTGCGGGCGCCGCCTGCTCCAACGGCAACTCCGCCGAAGGCAAATCCGCAAAAAAAGCAAAAACCGCCACTGCGAAAAAAGGAAAGAAAAGCATGGAGACTCAGGGAAAACTGATGGCGAAATTCGTCACCAACATGGGTGACATCGAGATTGAACTGTTTGAAAAGCAGGCTCCGGTAACCGTTGACAATTTTGTCGGTCTGGCCACCGGCACCAAAGAGTGGACCGACCCCAAAACCCTGCAAAAAGTCAAACGCCCCTTCTATGACGGTCTGGCGTTTCATCGCGTTATCCCCAACTTCATGATTCAGGGCGGATGCCCCCTGGGTACCGGCACCGGCGGTCCCGGCTATCGTTTCAAGGATGAATTCGATCCTTCCCTGAAATTCGACGGCCCCGGTTATCTGGCCATGGCCAACTCAGGCCCCGGCACCAACGGAAGCCAGTTCTTCATCACCGTGGCCCCCACACCCCACCTGACCAACCGTCACACCATTTTTGGCAAAGTAGTCAAGGGGCAGGATGTGGCTGACGCCATCGCCAATGTGGCCCGGGGCGCACGGGACAAACCCAACGAGCCGGTAGTGATCAAAAAGGTGGAAATTTCCCGGCAAAAATAATCCCAAAAACGGATTCTTCAAGTGAAAATATGATGACGCCCTTCGGGGCGTCATTTTTATTTTTATCGCATATATATGTATTATGTGGTTATAGATGTTTTGGTTTGGAGCTAACCTGCTGATATGACTGTAGTTGACGCGATGTGTTAAATGTTGTGTGATAATATACTGAAAATTAGTGGCTTTGCAGGCCGCATGAAAGCTGTTTATTAGTTGATTTCATGGCTTGTTCTCTATATAATTGTAAGAGATATGTTGGTTAAACGATATGCGAGAGTGTATTTGAGCAGCGAAAAGTTCGGAGGACACAGGTATGAACCGGAAGTCAGGGACATTCAGATTCTTTTTCCTCGTGGCGGTTCTGGGATTGCTGACAGTGGGTTTGTTGACCGGCTGCGGAGAAGATCCGGCGGTTACTGTTGACGGGGACGAGGACCAGTGGGATTTCGATCCCAATATCGAGACTCCCGATGGTGATGACACCGAGGACCCCGATGGCGATAATGTGGACATCATTGACGAAGTCATCGACGGTGATATCGAGCCCTCCGGCGCCTGCCTGGAGGTGAGCGAGACGATCAATTTTGGTTCGGTTTTGCTGTATACGAGCAAGGTGAAAACCATCCCTCTGAAATCCGCATGCAAAGAAGATCTCACAATCTTCTCGACATATTTCTCTGCCGAAACCTCCAGCGAATTCAAAATAAACAATCCCATTGAAGATGTTGCGGAAGTTCTGCCGCAAGATGCTATTTACAACCTGGAAATCGAATACTCCCCCCGTGATGTTGGCAAAGATATCGCTATTTTGGTTATTACCACCAATGGTTCCCCCAACCGTATGGAAGTGACCATCACATCCAATTACAAGGGGGAAACCACCATTGAAGTGTCTCCCATTGAAGTACATTTCGACAATGTGCAGGTGGGATCGCAGGGGGCCTGCCGCAATATCGTGGTGAAAAACCGCCGTCGTCCCGAAGGTGAAGATGACAACGCTGTGCTGACCATTCTCGGCATTTCCATGCACGATCCCAACGATTCCAATTTCTATCTGAACGGCAACTACAACAATTCGGTGCTGCTGGCTCCGGATTATACAACCCAGATTCAGATATGCTGTCAGCCACAGGAGCAGGGGGAGCTAACCAACTCGCTGCACATTCTCAACGATGCCGATGTGGGAGAACAGGATGTGGAGGTTCCACTGACCTGTAAAGGCGTGGTGCCGGTACTGGTCATGACGCCTACCTGCGATATGGAAGAGTCCATTGACTTTGGCGAAGTGGTGGTCAACAGTCTGGTATCCAAGCAAATGGAAATCACCAATGCCGGAAGCGCCATTCTGGAAGTACACAGCGTATCCCTGAGCAACGACACCCATTCGGCATTTTTGCTAAACGCCCAGGCCATTAACAATGCCCGCATCGAACCCGGCGACAGCAAACGCTTTGAGCTGGTGTACAACCCGCTGACTTCGGGTATCAATCTGGGGGTCATCGAGATCCTTTCCAACGATTTCGATAATCCCACCAAACGCTGCCCCTTAAAGGGCCAGGGTGTTATTTCCGCCATGCGGGTGGAGCCCACCAGCCTTGATTTTGGCAATGTACTTGTGGGAGAGGCCGCCACGCGCACCATTAGGGTGCTCAATGACGGAAACGCAACCCTGCAGGTGATTGATATTACTTCCAGTATACCGCCGGAATGTACCCTGATTGATGAAGATCTGTTCGCACTGCCGGTGGAGCTTCCCCGGGGGCAGTACCACGATTTCACCCTTGATTTCCATCCCACCTCCGAGCATTGCGCTTCATTTAACGTGACGGTGGTCACCAATGCCGGTGATACCCCCAATCTTGATATTCCCGCCATTGGTTGCGGTGTGGCACCCCATATCGCAGTTACTTTGGTTGGTGAACCGGACTTTGAGGATACCATTGATTTCGGTGAGGTTCGCTTGGGCGATACTGCTGAACTCATCCTGAAGGTTTGCAATGCCGGTCATGCGGATCTGATTATTTCCGACATGGGACTGGGGCAGGGCACCAGCACGGAGTTCCGTTTCTTCCCCGAGGCGCTGCCGCCCATCGAGTTTGGACAGTGCAAGGAAATTTCCATGTTCTATAACCCCATCCTGTTCCCTGGACCGGATACGGGTACCTTCCATATGTCCACCAACGACACCGATGAAGCACTGCAACGGCTGGAGTTCAACCTCAAGGGCACTGGTATCAATCCCAAGATTACCATCAACCCGCGTACTGATTCCAGCCGCTCCTACGATTTCGGCGAAGTGCTGAAAGGCGCGTCCAGCGCTCCGGAGATTTTCGAAATCACCAATACCGGTTCCGGTATTCTGGAAATCGCCAGTATCACCAAGTCCTTTGGTAACGAGGAAAACTTTACTCTTACCAAAGATGGCGAGCCCTACGATTTCGAGAATATGAGCGTCCTTCTTTACCCGGTGGACCAGCAGGGACAGAGCTTCACCTTTGAAATCATCTATAGTCCCAACGACCAGATTTCTCACCATAACCTTACGGTGGTTGTTGCCAATAACGACTATAATGCCGGTGAAAAGCCCATATATCTTGAAGGCACCGGTGTGGACTGTCCGGCCCCCTGGTTTGATCTGGATGATAACCCGGCTGACTGCGAATACTACTGCGTTGCCTGGCCTCCCACTCCGGAGCAGTGCAATGGTCAGGATGATGACTGCAACGGTGAAACCGACGAAATCTTCCCGGTGGACGAAACCTGCGCCGGTGTGGGGGCGTGCCCCGATGGTGCATGGGAATGCAACAATACCGGTGCCGGCGTCACTTGTTCCACTAACCCCGGCGGTAGCGATTACCAGCCTGCCATTGAATACTGCAATGGCACCGATGACGACTGCAACGGTGAAATTGATGACAACCAGTTCCTGTACCGCGGATTCCCCACCAACTTTGATGTGGGCGATCCCTGTGTAGGTCTTGGCGAGTGCGGCATCGGACGCCTCGAATGCAAAAATCTCTTTGAACTGCGTTGCTCCACTGATCCCGGTGGCAGCGACTATCCCGATCCCCCGCCTTCGGAATTCTGCGACAACCGCGATAACGACTGCGATGGTGAAGTGGATGAAGACTGGCCGTTCCTGGGGTACCAGTGTTCCGGTGCCGGTGCATGCGGCAGCTATCCTGGTGTACATGAATGTACCCGTGACGGCTCCGGCATTATCTGTTCAACCGACCCCGGCGGTAGCCAGTTTGCCGGTGGTGTGGAATACTGTGACGGCATTGACAACGACTGTAACGACCAAATCGATGAAGCACAGTTTATTTACAACGGTCAATTCCGTAATGCCGGTGAAGCCTGTAATGGTGAAGGCGCTTGCGGTATGGGTGTGCTGGAATGCGATCCCATGGACCCGACCCGCCTGATTTGTTCCACCGATCCCGGCGGCAGCGAAGATCAGTCCGTGGATGAACTTTGCGACAACGTTGATAACGACTGCGATGGAGTGGTGGACAACGGCTTCGGCATTGGCAATCCCTGCGAAGCCGAGTGTATGGACCAGACCAACAACCAATGCGACTGCGGCTGGGGGCAGTTGGAATGCGACCAGAACGATCCCCGTCAGGTTGACACCATATGCTCCACCGAGCCCGGCGGCTCCGCCTTTGTGTTCCGTCCGGAAACCTGCGATGGCCGTGATAACAACTGCGATGGCTCTGTTGATGAAAACTTCCATATCGGCGAAGTTTGCCTTGGTCAGGGTGAATGCGGTCTTGGCTATTACGAGTGTGATGGTCCCACCGGCGCTCGCTGCAACGTGGACTGGGGTGGCAGCATGTATCAGGGTTCCGCTGAGGTCTGCGATGGTCGCGACAATGATTGTGACGGATCTTTGGATGAAGACTTTATGATCGGCCAGCCCTGTGACGGTGTTGGCGAATGCGGCCCTGGCATGTACGAGTGCAATGGCCCCTACAACAACCGCTGCTCCACTGACTTTGGTGGTAGCGCCTATGAAGGCACCCTGGAAATCTGTGACAGTCTGGACAACGACTGCGACGGCTCTGTGGACGAGGATTACCTGGTAGGCACCCAGTGCGACGGTCTGGGCGAGTGCGGTATCGGCACCTTTGAGTGTAAAAATTCCAGCGAATCCCGCTGCTCCACCGAACCCGGCGGCACCGAAGATCAGTCCATTGCCGAACTCTGCGATGGACGCGACAACGACTGCGATGGTGCGTTGGATGAAGACTTCGATGTCTTTGGCTCCGACTGCAATAACTGCGGTGCCTGCGGCCGCGAATGCTATTGCGGCGGCGCTGCCGGTCACGCCACGGGTATCTGTGAAGAGGGTGTGCCGGGCTGTATCTGTCTGGATGGCTATTACAACGTCAACGGCGACAACGACGACGGTTGCGAATGCCAGTCCGACGGCAGTCTGGATGCAGGTAATGTTTGTTCCCAGGCCCGCCAGACTTCGCCCTTCAACCTGCCGGACAGTGGCTCCACCGCCCGGGCTTCCGGTGCTCTGGTGCCGTTGGATGATGTTGACTGGTATACCTTCTATGCATCGGATACCACCGATACCTCCTGTGATAATTTCCATATCCGGGTGCGCTTTACCCCCAACGGCAACCCCGGGCTGCAGTATCGTTTTGCCCTGCTGAGAAGCAACTGCAACGAAACCGGCAACAACGTGCTGTGTCTGGAAGGCACCGACTTCACCTATGCAACGGACTTCAGCAACACCGGCCCCACCTGCTCCCGTGTATCCCCGGGATCTCCCGATGGTTCCAGCCATTACGGTGAGTGTCCCTGCTATGCACCGGGTTCCAGTTGTCCGGCAAGCTCAAGCCTGCATTCCGGTTCGGTGAATAACCCCTGTTGCAGCTCCAGCAATGGCGGTATCAACCAGTGTACCGATAACTCCAGTACGTTTTATGTGAAGGTATTCCGCGCTGCCAGCGCCGTGCCTTCCTGCGAACCGTTTGAAATTGAAATTACCAACGGTGTGTTCAGTTCCAACTAAGCCCACACCGAAGTGATACAACTCACTATACTGCCCGGCCTCAAGAGAGGCCGGGCAGTTGAATTTGACTTTCAGGCCGTTATAATTCTGCACTATTAAGGCGGCACAGGAAAGGAGTCATCATCATTATGGAACTTCGTTTTGACCGAAGACTGTATACCAAGACAGCGCTTAAGGAAGCTGTTGAAAGTTTTTCGCATCTGGCCACCTTCTCCATTACTGAAGAAGATACGCAGTATGTGCTTACTCTTACTGACATTGACGGGGATGTGGATGATGTCATTAAGGAAGAATTCGCCAACCATGCCCTGTACAACACCATCCTGCGGAGGAAATCATGGTAAAGGCACCACGGAAAATCAACCCGGATCTGAACTATATCCGGTTCAAGCATTTTGTTGACGGCGATATTATTGCAACCACCGATACCGGTGACTGGCATTTCTTTAAGCCCGATGACTTTGATCTGCTGGTCAACGGCAAACTGGATAAAGACAGCGAGTTATACAAAGAGCTGGACGGCAAGAACTTTTTTGTCAACGACGATATGCTGAAACGCGCCTACGAGCAATATCAGCAGCGCATGGCCTTTACCCGCTCCGGGCCCAATCTGCATATCATCATTACCACCCTGCGCTGTAACTACAACTGCCGATACTGCCATGCGTCGCGGCGTCCCATGAGCAGCGACAAGCACGACATGACCCCGGACACCGCCAAGCAGGTGGTGGACTTTATATTTAAAACACCCAATCCGGCGGTGAATATCGAGTTCCAGGGCGGCGAGCCTCTGGCCAACTGGGAAACCGTCGAGTTTGTTATCGACTACGCCCGGGAAAAGAACAAAACCGAAAACAAGGAACTGGCCTTTTCTTTGGTGAGCAATCTGAGTCTCATGGACGATGAGAAGATGGAAAAACTCATTGCCGAGGATATTTTCATCTGCACCTCCGTGGACGGCCCCAGGGAGCTGCACGATCATAACCGTCCGGCCAACGAAGGCTCCAGCTACGACCAAACCATGCACTGGATGAAGCGTATCGAGGAAGCCTATGCCGAGCGCAACCTTGACCCCAAAACGCATCATGTTGACGTGTTGCTGACCGTCAGCCGGGAATCCCTGTCCCAGGGCAAGGAGATTGTGGATGAATATGTGGCCATGGGCCGCAACACCCTGCATCTGCGCCCGTTGAATCCCTTTGGCTTTGGTAAGGCTGCCTGGAACCGTATCGGTTACACTACCGGGGAATTCAACAAATTCTACAACGAGACGTTGGACTACATTATAGAACTCAACCGCCGGGGCGTGGAAATTATCGAACGACAGGCTGCCATCGTGCTGACCAGGGTTCTGACGAATACCGACCCCAACTACATGGAACTGCGCAGCCCCTGCGGCGCGGCTATCGGTCAGCTTGCCTATAATTACGACGGCAACATCTTTACCTGTGACGAAGCCCGAATGATTTACGAAATGGGCGACGATATATTCCTGCTGGGCCATATTTCCGACGCAACCTACGAGTCGGTCATTAACCACGGTACCACCAAAACCATGGTGATCGCCAGCACCCAGGACGGTCTGCCCGGATGCGCTGACTGCGTGTGGAAGCCTTACTGTGGTGTGTGCCCGGTGTACAATTACTCGGAGCAGGGCGACATTATCGGACAGATGCCCGGTAACGAACGCTGCAAGCTTATGATGAGCCAGCACGAGAAATTTTTCTCTCTTTTGAAGCACGCCGATGACGAGCTTCTGGAAATTTTCAAACGCTGGACCACCCGTCGCAGCCGAGATGACCAGGGATTTTTCGGATCTCCCCAGTGAAGACACATGATACCGTTGGTAACGCATGGATGAGGGGCATCGACACCCTCATCCTCGTTACCACTTATCGCTGCAACCTGCGCTGCAGGTATTGCCCCACCCACAAAGCAGACGAAGACATGGGAACGGATATTGTCACCGCAGCGGTGGACAGGTATATCCGCAATCCCGATGCTCTGCCTGCGTTGCGCTTTGTGCGCTTTTTCGGGGCCGAACCCTTGCTGCACCTGCCCGCAATGAAGACAGTGTTGGATGCATTGCCCCCAACGTCTCCTCTGCGCTGCATGGTCACCACCAACGGCACCCTGCTTAATACGGACACCTGGCGGTTTTTAGATGCGCATCCGGAGCTGGAAATCACCGTAAGCCTTGACGGGCCTCCGGTGGTGCAGACCGGCAACCGCCCGGGTGTGGACAGCACCGACAGTGCCGCCTGGTTTGAAACGAACCGGGAAAAGCTGCTGGCCCGACAAACGCCGGTCACGGTAAACATGACCATTGCCCCAGCCCAGGCAGAGCACCTGGTGGAAAATTTCCAGTGGCTGTACAGTCAGGGAATCCGCAAGTTTAATTTTCTGCCTGCCTATTATGTGGTATGGAGCGATGCGCAGCTGGATGCCCTTGAGCAGGGTTTTGAAAAGCTTGGCACCCTGATTGCCGCCATGTGGGAACGCAAGCTGCGGGTGGTGGTGAAAAACATGTTTGTCAACGCGGATACCGCATTTTTCAACCGTGCTTTGGTGGTGGATACCGACGGCGATATATACGATACCTCGGCGGTCCTTACCGCCCGGATGCGTCCGTACCGGCATCAGTTGAAAATGGGAAATGTACTGGATGACACGCTGCTGCAACAACCGCAGGGGCATATCGACGATATACTGAACGACGCTTACAGCCCGGCGCTGCTTGACGCCACTGTAAAGGTGGATGAAGCCCTGACCCGCTTTGTGGAACGCCTGCGGCCTCAGTGGCTGAGACATAAAATGGATACATGACCATGCGGGATACCTGGTTTGCAATGTCCGGGGATAAAAAGGTGCAACGGCTGGAGTTTCACCTGGTAACACGTTGTACCTGCAATTGCGTGTTTTGCTCCGAGGCCCACCGGATGCGGGCCTTTAAAGATGAAGGTTTTGACTGGGACGAAGCCGTGGCGGTTCTGGAAAAATATGCTGCCGAAGGTTTCAACCACTTTAACGTCACCGGTGGAGAGCCCACGCTGTTTAAAAAACTGCCGGAGCTTCTGAAGCTGGCGCAGTCTTTGGGTTATACCACCTATATGGCCAGCAACGGCAGCCGTACCAAAAAGCCGGAGTACTTTGCCCGCATCGCCCCGGTGCTGGACGAAATGTGTTTTTCCGTGCATGGCGCCGATGCTGCCACACATGATGCTCTAACCGGGCTCCCGGGGTCATATGATGGTCTGATGCAGAGCTTT
>Ga0070729_10003336_pt1 | contig 18851 bp, 11 predicted proteins | sample tdDd472_FD_66725 | JGI IMG/M metagenome (GOLD analysis project Ga0070729, IMG submission 66725) | Marine sediment microbial communities from the Atlantic coast under amendment with organic carbon and nitrate - tdDd47.2 | ecosystem: Environmental > Aquatic > Marine > Coastal > Sediment | place... | reverse complement strand
CAATTCGATATCCATAATTGTATATTATCAAAATATACAATTAATATCAAGTAATAAAAAACCTCCGAGGTCTCTTCAGACCAGGGAGGTTTAAATGATTATCAATATAGACCTTCCAGGTTTGTTAAACCTTGCAGGTCAAATAGTATTATTTCAACAACTTCTCAATCTCATCCATTGCCCAATTCATTTCTTTCATGGTCAATTCAAAAGGTTCTGAAGTTGTCATGTCAACTCCAGCACTTTTCAAAATATTGATTGGATAATCTGAACCACCAGCAGAGATGAAACTGATATATTTTTTCAATGCTTCTTTGTCTCCTGACATTACTTTATTTGCTAATGCAACTGAAGCAGTGTAGGATGTGGAATATTGATATACATAGAAATTGTAGTAGAAATGAGGAATGAATGCCCATTCAACCTGAATATATTCAGGAACTTCACAAACTTTTTCATTGTGTCCATAATATTTATCAACAATCTGTTTGTAAAGTTTGTTGAGTGAATCACCTGTCAACTGCTCGCCTCTTTCCACCATCTCATGAATACGAAGTTCGAATTCTGCAAATTGTGTCTGACGGAAAACTGTTCCTTTGATTCCATCAAGATAGCTCATTAGTAGAGATAGTTTTTCATCTTTCTTTTCTAATGTCTTGAAGTAATCATGGAAAAGTAGAATTTCATTGAATGTAGATGCAACTTCAGCTACGAAAATTGAATAATCCGCTTTTTCAAATGATTGTGTTTTATTTGAGAAAAAACTATGCATTGTATGACCAAGTTCATGTGTCAAAGTACTTACATCATTGTATAGACCATTATAGTTCATCAGAATGTATGGATGAACATCGTAAATGCTACCATTTGAATAAGCACCTGATCGTTTCCCTTTTACAGGATAAACATCAATCCATTGTTCGTTAAAAGCTTTTTTAACTACTTTTTGATATTCTTTACCAAGTGGAGCAATTGATTTTAATATTAAGTCCTGTGCTTCGTCATAATCAAAATCCATATCAATATCTTTTACAACAGAAGTATAAAGATCGTAATAACCAAGTTGGTCAACACCCATCATTTTGGCTTTTAACTCTAAATATCTGTGAAAAGTACCAAGATTGTTATTCACATTTTCTATTAGTTTATGATAAACTGCAGTTGGAATATTATTTCTGTCAAGTGATGATTCAAGACAAGATTCATATTTACGAACATTTGCATAGAAAAGGTCTTTTTTTACATTGAATCCCAACTGAGTTCCGAAAGTTCTGTTGTACTTGTTCAGTTCATTATAATAGGCTTCAAATACTTTTTTTCTATCATCACGGTTTGAAACTGCACGATATTTTGAATACCCAGATGCATCCAGATAAGCTTCTGTCCCATCCGACAATTTTACAGTTGGATATGGGAAATCAGCATTGCTGAAAATACCATAGATTGATTGAGCTGCACCAGACATTAGTCCAGCTTCAGCAATAATTTTTTCTTCTCCAGCAGATCCCATATGATCTTTTGAACGAATAAGGTCTCTTAAATAAAAATCAAAAGGAGCAAGTTTTGGTTCACTTTTGATGAATTTTTCAATTTCATCTTTGCTCATTTTGAGAATTTCAGGTTCAATAAAGGATGCCTTGGAACCGAATTGTGTTCCAATCTGAGCAATCTCCTGCTTCATTGCCTGATACTTATCAACACGAGTATCCTGATCGGATTTCATGCTTGTATAGGAATATAAACGACCAAAAGTTTTGCCGATTTCGCTATTGAGTTTCATACAGGCCAATAATACTTCAGGTGATGAAGATAATTGTCCACGATATTTTTCTACTTCGTCAAGTTTAGCAACCAGGTCAGTTTTAGCCTGGTTCCATGCTTCATCAGAGGCATAAATTGGTGTTAAATCCCATTTATGTTTCTCCTCGATTTTCACATCATTTGCAGATGCGACATTCAATGCTACAACAGCACACATAATAATCCTTGTTAATTTTTTCAATTTTCTCTCCATTATACATTAAAATACAAATCAAACTCCAGGATAGTTGGCCTATTTTTACTTGGAATAATTTCTTTTTTCATTTTTTCGCTAATCCAAATATCAATAATATCCTGTGTAAAAATATTGTTTTGAGTCAGAAATTTATGATTTTCCGCGAGATTTACAAGTGCTTTTTCCAGTGAGTCAGGTACTGATTGTATCTTCTCGTGAATGTCTGCATACTTCTCATCGAAAAGGTTCATATCGTATGGACCAAAACCTTCTTCTGTAATATTGAGCTTTTGTTGAATGCCATCTATACCAGCAAGTAACATTCCTGCCATTGCAAGATAAGGATTACATCCAGCATCAGGTGGGCGGAATTCGATTCTCTTTGAGTTCGGTGATGTTGCATATTTTGGAATACGGATAGCAGAACTACGATTTGCCAGACTGAAGAATAGATTTACTGGTGCTTCATATCCTGGAACAAGACGTTTGTAGGAATTGGTTGTAGGATTGGTTAATGCAACAAGTGATTGTGAATTTTTCAGTATTCCCGCAACATAGGATTGTGCCAGTTCACTCAATCCGCCATACCCTTTTTCATCATAAAATAATGGTTGTCCATTTTTGAATAAATGCTGATGAAAATGCATGCCACTTCCGGCTTCACCATAGATTGGTTTCGGCATAAATGTCGCTACTTTCCCATGTTTTTTTGCCACATTCCGAATAATATATTTTCCGAGAATTATAGCATCACCCATCTTTTTTGTATTTCCGAAAATCACTTCAATTTCCACCTGACCTGAGCCACCAACTTCATGATGATGATATTTCACAGGAATGTTACATGATTCGAATAATTTTACAGTTTCGTTTCGCATTTCATTCAATGTATCATAAGGTGGTGCAGCATGATAACCGTCATGATGTGGAAGTTTGTAACCAAGTTTTTGTCCCTGACTTTGATAATCCAATCGTGGATCCTGGTCCGAATTGATTCTCAGCAATGAATTCTTCGGATCATTCTGATATTCAACACCATCAAAGATATAATATTCAAATTCAGGTCCCCATAGACATTCATCAGCAATTCCAGTTTTGCGTAGAAAATCTTCTGCTGCCTGGGCGATATAGCGAGGATCACGATGATAGAACTCACGAGTATCTGCTTCAACAATATTAACAAAAAAACTGAGTGTAGGATCTACAAAAAATGGTTCCATGAACCCACTTTCCAGGTCAGGAATTAAAACCATGTCCCCTGCTTCCAGACTTTTGAAACCAGGCGTTGATGAACTATCAAATCCAACACCTTCCTCCATAAATTTTTCATCAAATCGATGTGATGGTATAGTAATATGATGCAGGTTTCCAAATAAATCAGTGTATTTCAAGTCAACAAACCGGATTTCATTCTCCAAAATGTAACTTTTTACCTCGGCAATATTTTTAAACATAGCCTCTTCTCCCATTTAATTTTTTAAACTCTCTCAGATGAAAATAACACACATTCTTTCTATAATTCAATATTTTTCTTCTGAAACTTAAATAATTTAATTTTCAATATATTTTTTACACAATTTATCTAATTTAATTAAACCAAAAACAAACCAATGAGTTAAAAAACATTGCAAATTATAAATTTAGATTAATTTGTTATTTAGAATTTTTTTCAAAATTGACTTGCTAAAAGTACTTTTTCATAATAAAATGGCAACCATACTATGGCAAGAGGAGTTAAGATGTGTGAAAAAATAAACAAAAGAGATGATTATATTTCCTGGGATGAATATTTCATGGGAGTTGCAGTTCTATCTGCACAGCGTAGTAAAGATCCAAGTACCCAAGTCGGTGCCTGTATTGTAAACCAGGATCACAAAATTGTTGGTGTTGGATATAATGGGTTTCCAATCGGATGCTCTGATGAGAAATTGCCCTGGAGCCGGAAAGGAAGTTTCATTGAAACCAAGTATCCGTTTATTTGTCATGCAGAACTAAATGCTATATTAAATTCAAATACACAAAGTTTGAAAAATAGTATAATTTATGTAGCTCTTTTTCCTTGTAATGAATGTGCTAAAGCCATTATACAATCTGGAATTCGTGAAGTTGTTTATCTATCAGATAAATATGCACACACCGAAGTTGTTCGTGCATCAAAAATTATGTTTGAACAATCCGGTGTAAAAATGCGACAGTTAAAAACAGGAACAAAGAAAATAGAAATTACACTTGATCCGGAAAACATATAATCAAGTAATAAATAAATTTACTACTTTCTGAGCATTCAATAGGCAAAAAATGGTTTAATGAAAATAATATTTTAAAATTTATATCTAGTTCCAACACTGTACAACATTCTGTTAAACAACACATTACATGTCATACCAGTTATTTTATAAATACATACTTAATTATTGGCATACTTTTTTCTAATTTTCCGTCGATAAGATTTGACAAAATTGAATCATATTAACATATTTATAAAAGTTATTTAATCTTAGGAACATTATATAAATTTATGAAAAAAAATATTCGAATAATTCTATTATCAATTATACTTTTTCAGACTCTCATTATACCTTTGAAAATTTTTGCCCAAAATTTCACAGAAAATGAAGTTAAAGCGGCATATATAAAAAACATTTGTCAGTTTGTGACATGGCCTGAAAATAGGATAGTTACAGAAAATTTCACAATAGTAATATTTGGTAAAGCTGATATAAATAGTGCAATTGAAAACTTTTTTTCAAAAATTTCATTAAATGGCAAACCAACCAAAATCAAGACTATTACAAAAATCGATGAAATTATTGATTGCGATATTTTATTTATAAATGCCACATCTAATGAGCGTCTTGCAAAATTATTAGATAAAGCAAAGGTTAAAAAATCGCTTATTATTTCTGATACAAAAGGATATGCAGATTACGGCTGTCATATTAACTTCTATCTGAAAAATCAAAAAGTAAAATTTGAAATCAATCTTAACAAGGCAGTTGAGGATGGATTTTATATTCAATCCTTATTGCTGGATTATGCCAAAATAATTAAACCAAAAAATGAGAAATAGCATTGTTTACAAACTTGTCAATAAATAGAAAACTTACATTAATTATCTTCGGAATTTCACTTTTTGTTCTATCTATTGGAATGACATCTTCTGTAATAAATATTGCCTACCGTCTTAAAACCAATCTTGTTAATAATGCTGAGAAAAATGCATCCTTGTTATGTGAATATTCAAAAGTACCAATATTGTTTAAAGATGAATACCAGGCAAAGAAGAACCTTTCAGGGATAAAGTTTTTGCCTGAAGTTGATTATGTAATTATTTATGATGCTGAAAATAATGAATTCACTCGGTATGGCGAAAATGTCATTCCATATTTTAATGAAATAAAACATAATTTTTCTGGTTTTAAACAGGATAAATATCATGTTTTTAGAGATATTACAAATGATAATGAATATATAGGTTGTCTTTATCTTGTATATTCTACTGATGATTTAAAAAGACAAACCTATAACAGTATTGCAATATATTTTGCCATCATTGTTGTACTTGTTTTAATATCTTTTATTCTTATAAACATATTTCAAAAGCAAATATCTGATCCAATTCTCAAACTTTTTCATACAATGAACAAAATTCATAATGAATCTGATTTTACTAATATTCATCTTGTCAAACGTAGCAACGATGAAATCGGCCGGTTATATGACGGTTTTAATGACCTTATTTTGAGAATTGCCCGAGAAAAAGATGAAGTAAGACATTTACAGAATTATTTATCAAATATTATTAATTCTATGCCAAGTACTTTGATTGGAGTGAACACAGAATTAATTATAACCCAGTGGAATAAAGGTGCTTCCGATTATTATGGTCTGAACCAGAATGAAGCACTCGGAAAGAAGTTATTTGATGTCGCACCAGGATTAAAAGATGAGAAAAATAAAATAGTCGATAGTATCAAATCTAAAAAAATTACTACCGATCCAAAAAGGACAAAATATCTCAATGATGAAGTCTTATATGAAAGTATTACAATTTATCCCCTAGTTGAAAATGGTATTCAGGGAGCAGTAATCCGAATTGATAATATAACTGAAAATGTAAAAATGGAAGAGATGCTCATACAATCAGAGAAGATGTTGTCTGTGGGGGGATTAGCTGCTGGAATGGCTCATGAGATCAACAATCCTTTGGCCGGAATGATGCAAAATGCTTCTGTTATACATAATCGATTAACAAACAAATTACCTAAAAATCAGGAAGTCGCTGATAAATTCGGTATTGATCTAGATGCAATGATAGAGTTCATGAAGCAACGTAATATTATTAAGTCTATTCAATTGATAATAGAATCTGGTGAAAGAGCAGCAACAATTGTAAAAAATATGTTGAGTTTTGCAAGGAAGTCAGAGTCAAAATATGCACCTGCAAACTTGGTAAAATTGCTCGATAAAACTATTGAACTTGCAGAAAATGATTATGACCTCAAGAAAAAATATGACTTTCGAAAAATTATTATTCATCGAGATTATCAGGAAAATATACCGAAATATCACTGTGAAAGAGGCAAAATTCAACAAGTTTTTCTCAATATTTTAAAAAATGGGGCTGAAGCAATGTCAGAGAAAAATTTGTTAAATGGATTTAAACCTGAATTTAGACTTTCTGTAAAACATGTAAAAAATAAGTTCATTGTGGAAATTGAAGACAATGGACCTGGTATCTCTGAACATATCAGAAAACGAATCTTCGAACCATTTTTTACAACAAAAGATGTTGATAGTGGTACTGGTTTAGGGTTATCTGTCTCCTATTTCATCGTTACAGAAAACCATGATGGCGAAATGGAAGTAAATTCAAAACAAGGTGAATGGACCAAATTTACACTCACTTTACCTCAGAGGTAAAAAAAATGGAAAAATACAATACACTCAACTTGAGAAAATTTTTAATGCCTGAGTTGGTATTTGGCAACAGTTCCAGACATTTGACTGGAAATTTCTGTAAAAATTTCAATGTTGAAAAGGTAATTCTGGTAACTGATAAAGGAATTGAAAAAACTCAAATACTTAATGATATAAAAACCAGTTTGGAAAACAGCAATATTGACTATGTTGTTTTTTCAAATGTTTCTCCTAACCCTCGAGACTATGAAATCATGGAAGGTACTGATTTGTTTCTCAGAGAAAATTGCGATGCCATTGTTGCTCTTGGTGGTGGTAGTCCGATGGATTGCGCGAAAGGTATAGGCATTGTTAGTCAAAATGGTGGTCATATTCTCGATTATGAAGGAATCAATCAAATCCCAACAACTTTACCTCCAATGGTATTTATTCCAACCACTGCTGGAACATCCAGCGATGTCTCCCAATTTTCAATTATTTTGGACACCAAAGAATTAAATAAAATTGCAATAGTCAGCAAAGTAGTAATCCCTGACATCGCCCTAGTTGATCCAGAAACTACATTATCTATGGATTCATATCTAACTGCTTGCACAGGAATGGATGCACTAACTCATGCAATTGAAGCGTTTGTATCTATTACAAATTCACCTATTACAGATCTTCATGCACTGAAAGCAATTGAAACAGTAAATACTATTCTACCTTTAATTCCTGCTGATCCTCAAAATATTGAACTGAGAGAAAAAATAATGTTTGCAAGCCTGGAAGCTGGCCTAGCATTTTCAAATGCTATGCTCGGTGCTGTACATGCAATGGCACATAGTTTAGGTGGATATTTGGATCTTCCACATGGAGAATGTAACTCTATACTTCTGGAGCATGTTCTCAATTATAATTTCAAAGAAGCCGAAGACCGATATAAACAAATTGCTCGTACAATGCAGCTGAATATTAAAGGTTTAAATTCACTGGAAATAAAAAGTTTGTTATTTAATCACATACAATCTTTAAAAAGGAATCTTGGGATAACAAATAGTTTGCAAGATATAGGAGTAAAACCATCGGATATTCAAATTTTATCCAAAAAAGCAAAAAATGATGCATGCTTATTGACAAATCCTAGAAATGCTAATATTAAAGATATCGAGGTTATTTATGGGGAAGCCCTCTAACATACAAAATAAAGAAAAAATACTTAATGACTTGATTGGATTTTCAGGTGCCAATTCAACTCAAAAAAGTTATTTTCCTCAATTACAAAAGAAACTTAAAGAAATTGAAAAAGAAAAAACAAAATATTACAATCTCTTTAATAATACATCAGATTCAATCATCATAACAGATTATGATGGAAATATTCTTGAAGCAAATCCGGAAACATATAAAAGATTCCAATATTCATTAAATGAATTATCAAAAATAAACATTAAATCTTTATTACATCCAAATGATAAATCAGAATTAATTAATTTTATTACAAATCAAAGCGATAATACTTCAATATATTTCGATGTTAAACAAGTAACTAAATCAAACCAATTACTATATTCTAATATTAATATTCAAAAATTCGATTACGATGAACAGCCTGTAAATTTTCTTGTTTGCCGAGATATTACTGCAACTAAGCAGGAGGAAAATAGGTTACGACATTTACATCAATTCTATACAAAGGTAATTGAAAATTCTAAAAGTATTCCCTATCGCTATTACTTTAGTTCTGATGAATATGATTATCTTGGAAATGGTTTTTTTGAACTTTTTGGACCATGTAAAAAAATTAGAACTAGAAATGAAATAATTGATCAGATTATTGAAGCCCGAGATTTTGAGTCTGGAAAATTAACTGATTTAAAAAAATTTGATGAAAAATTAATTAACGGTGATATTTCCTCATTTTCAGCAGAATTCAAAATCAAAACTACTGATGGAAAGATAAAATATCTTTTTGATAGTTCTTTACCCATTTATGATGAGCAAACAAAAATTCCAATAGGCACACAAGGAATTATTCAAGATATAACATTAAGGAAAACAAATGAAATCGAATTATTGAATGCAAAAGATTATATATACAATATAATCAATTCCATGGTTTCCATTATCATTGGTGTTGATAACAAATGCAAAATTACTCATTGGAATGAAGGCGCAAAAAATAAATTTTATTTTGAAGAATCTGATGTTATCAATAAACCCCTATTAGATGTTTGTCCATTGCTCAAAGGATTTGAAAATATGATATTTGATAGCCTAAAATCAAAATCTCCCTTAAAAAATATCAAAATTGTAGAAAAAAATAAACAAACAAACTATTATGAACTCTCAGTTTTTCCTTTAATTAGTGAAGAAAGTAGTGGTGCTGTGGTAAGAATTGATAATATCACCGAAAAGACCAATATGGAGAAAGTTCTGATACAATCTGAGAAGATGCTTTCCCTGGGCGGCCTGGCAGCAGGAATGGCTCATGAGATAAATAATCCTATAGCTGGAATGATACAAAATGCTGATGTACTAAAAAATCGTTTAATAAAACCTTTGCCTAAAAACATCACACTATCTAAAGAGATAGGATTAGAGTTTGAAAAACTTCAAGAATATGTAGAAAAGCGAAACATTACAAAAACCCTTAATCTAATTAAAAAAGCTGGCCTACAAGCAGCAGATATAGTAAAAAACATGTTGAGTTTTGCACGTAAAGATCAATCAGAAAAAAGTTTATACGATATTTGCCAAATAATTGACACAACTTTAGAAATTGCAAAAAGTGATTACAATCTTAAGAAACAATCGGATTTTAAAAAAATCAATATCGTAAAAAACTATACTATTTATCAATCAAAAGTCCATTGCAATAATGGTCAGATTCAACAAGTATTTTTAAACTTATTGAAAAATAGTGCTGAGGCAATGGAAGAGACTAAGAACTTAAGAAAACCTGAGATATCTATAACAATACAGAGCGATCTGGAATATATTTCCATAAAGTTTCAAGACAATGGTCCAGGGATAAAAGCAGATGTAATTAAAAATATTTTTGATCCTTTTTTTACAACTAAAAGTCCTGTTCATGGAACTGGCCTTGGTCTCTCTGTCTCCTATTTTATTATTACAAAAAACCATAATGGGATAATGACAGCTGAATCCCTCAAACCATTTGGTTCAAAATTTGAAATAAAAATTCCATTTAATGATTTGAATTAAGAATGCAGTCCAATAATTATATAAATATCAAAAACCTTGTTACCAAACGAACTATTTTTCCAGCTCTTATAATTACCCTACTATCTTTTATTTTTATATTAATTTTGATTGTTAACCGTTCAAAAGAAATTAAACAAAATCTTAAAGAATACACCACAATTGCAAGCAATTCTATAGATAAAAAACTGTTAAAGGAATTGAATGGTGATCTATTAGACCTTCAAAAAACTGAATATCTTTTTTTAAAAGATCAAATGAGAAGATTGAAAAATTCTATCCCAAATTGTCTTTATGTATATATTGTATCCCAAAAAAATGATAGTATAATTTTCATTATTAATGGAAGGTCTATAGAAGAAGAGAAAACTAATCCATCTGAACCAGGAAAACAATATCAAGATGCTCCTTTTGAATTTTCACTTGCATTTGCTTCAAAAAATCTTACTATTATAAAACCATTTGAAGATTCATGGGGAAAGACTGTTTCTATACTCTCTCCTATTCAACTGGAAAATCGAACTGTTATCTTTGCAGTTGATATTAATGCAAATGATTGGTTTTTAATTCACTTAAAAAAATTATTTTTTTCAGTGTCAACAGTATTATTATTTTCAATATTTGCTCTAATTTATTTTGTTTTCAAGAGAAAAGTATTTTTTATCGTTGATGATAAAAATATAGAATTAATAAAATCACAAAAAATTCTTTCATCAATAATAGAATCAATTGGCGATGGTGTCATCTCTACTGATATTGATGGTATTGTCACTAACATAAATCATCAAGGGAAAATAATTCTGAATTTAGATAGTTCAACAATTTCTAAACATGTAGACGATACTCTCACTTTATATGAAAATGATACTCCTATTGATTGCATTTTTAATAAAATTATTCTGAATTCTGAAAATCATTTTGTATTAAATAATATTCATATAAAAGTTGATAATAAGAAATTATTTCTCTCAATTACTGGATCAAAAGTATACCATGAAGAAAATATCATTGGCACTGTCCTAATATTAAAAGATATAACAACAGAATTGGAACTGCGTAAAACTCTAATATCTAAGGAAATTAAACTTGAGACCATAATAAATAACTCACCTATTTTTATTTCTATAATAAATAAATCAGGTATAATTGAGTTCTTAGATGGAAAATTGCTTCAAGATATTAATATCAATAAAAACAATTTTATAAATAATTCGATTTATTTAACACTTAAGTCGCCGGAAATAATAAAAAAATTCAACTCATCTTTTGAAGGAAATTTGGTTCAATTTATACATGTATTCAATGAACTTAGCATCAAGATTACATTAACGCCATTATACAATTCAAATAATGAAGTCAGTCAAATAATCTGTCTGGGAACAGATATAACAGAAAATATTAAAATTGAACAAACATTGCGGGAAAATGAAGAAACTTTTAGAGCACTGGCAGAAAATTCTCAGGATACAATCATGAGATTCAATAGAAAATTTCAACATCTTTATGTAAATCCAATTGTTGAAATACAAACCGGGATTCCTAAATATCATTACCTTGGAAAAACACATGAAGAACTTGGTTTTCCTGAAGATTTATGTCAGCTATGGCATAACAGTTTGAGCAAAGTATTTGACACAGGTAATAAAAATCGAGTAGAATTTCAATTGCCTCAAGGAGATTGGATAGATTGGGTATTAATGCCTGAATTTGATAATCAAGGAACTGTTACGGCAGTAATCACCTCTGGTCGAAATATAACAGAAATAAAAAATGACGAACAGCAGTTAGTATACCTGAAAAGTTATTTAACAGATATTATTAACTCCATGCCCTCTTTATTGATAGGCTTAAATATCAATGGAGAAATAAATCTATGGAATAAAAAAGTTGAAGCATTAACAGGAATAAAGGTAGATGATGCTCTCAATAAAAGAATTGATGGCCTTTTTCCACAATTTGATATTGGTCTTGATAAAATTGCTGACAGCATAAATAGTAATGAGCCTTTATATATAAATAAAAAAGAAATAAAAAATGGAGATCATACACTTTATTTTAATGTTGTTATATATCCCCTTTCATTAGTTGAAACAGAAAGTGCAATAATTAGGCTCGACAATGTAACAGAACAATTAAAAATTGAAGAATTACTTGTCCAATCTGAAAAAATGATGGCACTTGGAGGACTTGCAGCTGGAATGGCTCATGAAATAAACAATCCAATTGCCGGTATGATTCAAAATTGCGAAATGTTAATGAACCGCCTTTCAAAACCATTACCAAAGAATATTTCTATAGCAAATGATATTGGTGTTGACCTCCAAAAACTTTTTATCTTTCTTGAAAAACGTAATGTCATTAAAACATTGAACTTGATTCATGATTCAGGTGAAAATGCAGCTAAAATTGTTAGAAATATGCTTGATTTTGCGAGAAAAGGAGGATCTTACAAGGCAAACTTTAAAGTTGCAAATATTATAGATGAAACAATCTTATTAATGATTAATGATTTTGACATTAACAGTAATTATGATTTCAAAAAGATCAAAATTCAACGAAAATATAACAATCCTGAATTGATGATAACCTGCGAAAAAGGTCAAATTCAACAAGTACTTCTTAATATATTTAAAAATGGTGCTGAAGCAATGGCAGAACAAAACCATGATGATGATTCCATTTTCAATATCGAAATTTACAGTTCTTATGATAAAGTAATACTCTCAATTGCAGATAATGGCCCTGGAATACCAGAAGAGACAGCAAAACATATTTTTGATCCTTTTTATACAACAAAATCTCCTGATAAAGGTACTGGGCTTGGCTTATCAATCTCCTTTTTTATTATTGTACAAAATCATGGTGGAGAAATTTATATTGATGAGAATTATAGAATGGGTACAAAGTTTATAATTAAGTTTCCAATAAGTAACGGATGATTTATGAGAAAATTTATTGTTTATTTATTTTTAATGACAACGCTATTAATATCTCAGGATATTAGTGATTCACAAAAAAAACTGCTAGAAATGTCAATTCATGACTTAATGCAAATTAAGGTTACTACTGCCAATAAAAGTGAGGAAAGAATTGAAGATGTTCCTGCAAGTGTAATTGTTCTTACACGAGAAGAAATTGAAAAACGAGGATTTCAAAATTTCACAGAAATCATTGAACATATTCCGGGTATTTTTAGTGTTGACGACTATTATTGGCTTGGCTCTCAAAACTTTGGGGTTCGTGGCTTCTTTTCTACAGGCCCTATGAACAATATGATCATCCTTGTTAATGGGATAGATCAGGTTTCTGATAAATATTCTGATTACCCTGATGTGAAAATAAACGTACCTATAGATGCAATTGATAGAATCGAAATAATAAAGGGTCCAATGTCTGTGATTTATGGTTCTGGAGCATTTTTTGGAGCAATCAATATTATTACAAACAGTCCTGAAAATTTGGATTCAAAAAACCTTTTATCAACTTCTTATGGTAGTTTAAAAACTGGTAGTACATTTTTTCGCACACAAGATAAAATTGAGAACCTGGAATATGTTATCAATGTAGGATATAAATCATCTGCTGGTATTGAAAACTCATTTTCAGACATTACATCAGACTTATCAATCTTAGAAGATGTGGGTCTTGATAAAGATGCAACCATTAACGGGCAAAAAAGTGAAGAAAACGCATATTTCAGTTTATACATGAAAAATAAAAATCTTTTTGCTGATATTTCCATTACCGAAAATAGCAAAGGTGTATTTGATGGTCAACCAAACCTATTGTCAGGATCAGAATTAACAACTAACGCTTACAATATCGTTTTAGGTTACAACTATATATTCAATGATAAATTCAAATCTAAAATTAAAGCAGGTATGTATAAACATAGTCATATACTTAATTATGAAGTATTTTTTAAAAACTATTACGAAATTGATGCCCAGCATACGCACTCCTTTGATTTTGAAATAAATAACTTTTATAAACCAATAGATAAGATCGATATAAATATTGGGTTTTATAATAGATCTGTTTTGGATTTATTTCAAATCTCTGATTTCGGATATTATAATGTTAAATTTGGTGGTGGAGAGATTCGCCTTCCTGAGAATGAGTCCTATAGTAAGCAGTCAGTTTACTCTCAAATAAAATACAATCTTAATAAAAATTTCAAGTTGATTGGTGGAATAAGACTAGACCATTTGAATAGTTATAAGATATCTTATTCAAGAGGATTATTAAATTTAAATGGACCAAATGGTATTATCGACACCACAAATTACAGAACAAATATTTATTCAGAGTTTAATCCAGACAACAACGGATTATCTTTTTTATCCAGACTTGCTGCAATATATCAATATGACAAACAAGTTATCAAAATTATGTGGGGTCAAGCATCCAAACAGCCATCATTCTCAGAAAATTATAGACAGTTACCTGGAAATTACCCCTTTCCAAAAATAGCGAAAATAAACACCTATGAATTAAATTACTTTAATCAGCTACATACAAAATTAAATATTAATTTCAGTGTTTTTTATAATACTTTGGAGAACCTTATATCAACAACAAACACCTATGATTCTGATACCGGAGAGTGGGATATTTATAGTTATAGTTCCGGCGAACAATATACCATTGGTACTGAATTAGGTATTGACTTCCTTCTAAACAAAAAATTAAAAATTAAATGCGATATTATGTATCAGAATTCCAAAAATATGAAAAAAGGGTACAAAAATATTCCACTAGGATATTCACCTGAAATTCTTGGGTATACAACCTTATTTTATAATCCTACAGAAAATTTCACTGTTTCATTTTCAGGAAGATATATTGGTAAGATATACACTGCCTGGAAAACAAAAACAATTCCTTCTGAAGGATTCCGAATCGGGAATACAATAAAAGCACAATATCTGCTTGATTTAAATTTCAGAAAGAACAACTTAATATATAATGATTTGTACTGCATGTTAACAATAAAAAATATCTTCGATATCGACAGAAGATACCCAACAACGAGTTCCAACTCCTGGGCAGACAAGGGTACATTAGGTGAACCCAGAATATTGATATTAACTCTGGGATATAAATTTTAGGTAGGTGCTTATGAAAAAATTAATAATCATAATTTTGGTTGTGTATAATACAATTTTCAGTCAGGATGATTTAAGATTGGAAAAAATCAGAAGTATGACGCTTCTAGATTTAATGCAAATCAAGGTTGTTACTGCAACAAAAAATCTGGAAAAAATTTCAGATATCCCAGCAAGTGTAGTTGTCATATCTGCAGAAGAGATAGATGCTCTTGGGTATCAATCTTATACAGAAATACTAAACAATGTTGCAGGTTTTTATATGATAGATGATTCACACTATCTTGGGCATAAGAATTTTGGTGTCCGTGGATTCTTCTCTCCTGGTGCATTTGGAAATGTCATCGTACTTGTAAATGGAGTTCAGCAATTATCTGATGAATACATGGACTATCCAGATACAAAAATTACAGTCCCAATTCAAGCAATTGACAAGATAGAAATTATCCGTGGTCCAATGTCAGTAATTTATGGAAGTGGTGCTTTTTTTGGTGCCATCAATATTATCACTAATGAAGACTATAATAAAAATCAAATTTCACTTGGAACTGGTAATTATGGTCAAAACAGCGGCTCTATTAATATTTCTTCAGAAAAAGATGATTTAAAATTTCGATTTAATGGTGGATTTTCTGATAATTCAGGAATTGATACTAAATATTCTAACCTTACAACAGATCTTAGTATAGTAGAATTTGCAGGTCTTAATAAAAATGCAACAACTAAAGATCAATTTGAATCCAGTAAAAAGTATTTTGATTTTTCATTTCAAAAGAACAATATTTTTGGAAACTTCTCATACAATGAAAGCCTGACTGAAATTATTGATGGTATGCCGAGTTTTGGTAATGGAAGTGAAATTTCTCACAATAGTACCAATATCAACCTTGGATTTAATAAAGAAATACAAAATTTCAGTGTCAGGGCAATGATGGGTTATTATTTGAGATCTCACCATCTTGATTATGAACGATTTTACACAAATTCCTTTGATTTAGACGCCGAGAAATCCCGTGCTTTTGATATAGACCTAACCTCTAAATATAAAACAGGTAAATTTGAAGCTCTGTTTGGACTTTATACCAGAAATGTTGTTGAATTGATGCAAATTGCAGATTTTCCACAAACCTCAATTGCCAGAGGTGATGGCGAGATAATGCTTCCTCGTAATGATTTAATCTCTACTCAGTCAATATATTCACAGATTACAGTCAATCCATTGAAGAAAATCAAAATTATTGGAGGTCTCAGACTTGAACATCTTTCACCCTATGAAATTATTTATTCCAGAGGTGTAGCTTCTCTTGATACTTCTGCGGATTTACCTGTAGAAAATAGAGTATTTCTAAATACGAATGTAAAGCCTGAAAATAATGGACTCTCATTAACCCCCAGCTTTGCTATGCTTTATGATATCAATGAAAACAACGTAATTAAATTAATGTTTGGAACAGCTGTTAAGCAGCCAACTTTTATGGATAATTTACGCCAATCAATTTTGTCTCAGCCATTTTTAAAACCTCAAAAAATCCAAACTCTAGAATTAAATTATCTCTCATACATTAATGGAAATATAAATACCAATATTAGTTTGTTTTTTAATCATCTTTATGATTTGATTACTCAAACAAATGAATTTTCACAGGAAACCGGCTGGAAGTTTCTTGGAACAAACCAAGGTGAACTGATGACAACTGGTGCAGAAGCTTCTATTAGATATAAATTTCATAAAAATTCATGTTCTAACTTTAGTATTATATATCAGCAAACTAAAAATAAAGAAAATGGTTTTGAAAATTATAATGTCGGTTATTCTCCTCAAATTCTTGCAAATCTATGTCTGAGGCATGAATTTCCTCATGGATTTTCTCTGGCAGTCACTGGTAAATATACAAGTGAAATGAAAACGGAGTGGCAAACCAACACTATACCAGAAGAAGGTCAAAGAATAGCTGAGGCTATTCCTGATTATTACTGTTTCAATAGCAATATGAGGTTGAAAAGTATATTTGGTAGTCCCTTTTCTGTCCATTTTGCAATAAAAAATATTCTAGATGAAGAGATTAGATATCCAACGACAAAATCAAACTCCTGGATTGACAAAGGATATTTAGATTTTGGTAGAAGATATTTTGCTAACCTATATTATAGATTTTAAATATGAAAAAGATAATACTAATCATATTGATATTTTTTCTTTGTCATAATATTTTTTGTCAGGAGCAAGAATATATTTTAAAATCTGCATTTATTGAAAAATTTTGCAGATTTACAGAATGGCCTTCTGAAAGTATTGATTCATCTGAATACTTCCATATCGCTCTAGTTGGTGACAACAATTTTGAGAAAATATTCGAAAATATTTTTAACAATATTACCCTAAAGAATAAACCTGTAAAAATCCATCGTGTGAAAAATATCGATCGATTGAAAATTCTTCCTCATCTTATGTTCATTTCTGAAGATCAAAAATCAGATTTGGATAGAATTAATCAGTTTGCATCTCAAAATAATATCCTAACTGTTGGTGATTCTAAAGACTTTGGAGTAAAGGGAATTCATATAAATTTTTATTTGACCGACCAAGAGACTTTGCATTTTACTATCAATTTGAAAAGTGTTGAGGATGCAAAACTTAGGATTAACCTAATGTTAATTGAAATTGCAAAGGTAATTTAACAATGATGTCTTTTAAGAATTATTCCATTAAAAAGAAACTGACTGTAGTCATACTCAGTATTGTTTCAATTATGTTAATAATCGGTTTTACTATTCTTGGTTTTATCTCTATCAAAATGATATCAAACATTAAAAAGTCTGAAAGCGAAACCCTTGCTAAAGTAATAGGAGAATATTCTATTACCGCATTAGATTTCAATTATCCTGAAAGAGGCGACGAAATTCTTGAAAAACTAAAAAATGATCCCAATGTAATTGCTTGTCATTTATTCGACAATGAGGGAAAGCATTTTTCATATTACTATAAAAATAATCCAAATTATATTCCTAAAGATTTTACAATTGAGACTATAGAACGAGAATATTTCAAAAAAAACACTTATCATGTTATTCGAAAAATTATTTATAATGATCAACACTATGGATGGATTTATTTAATAATTGATTCAGGTATCTATCAAATAACATTTACAATTCTTGTAATATTTTCGGGGCTTTTTATTACACTATTCTTATTAAGTATTTTAATGACCAATAGATTTCAGAGGGTTTTGTCTGAACCTATTTTGGAATTGGCCAATATCACAGAAGAAATCAGTCGATCTGGAAGATATAACTACCGGTTACATAAAAAATACAATGATGAAATTGGCGCTCTCTACGATGAATTTAACAATATGCTGAAAGCAATTGAAAAAAGAGAATTTGAAAAATCCATTGCACAACAAAAAGTAAAAGAAAATGAACAATGGATTCAAACAATAATAAATAATTTAAATGACGCTGTTTTTGTTCATGATATTAAAACCGGCCAAATAATTTACTCCAATCATACTGCATTAAAACTATATGGATATCAACATGATGAAATTTTCAAACTCACCATTGGAAATATTAGTGTCGATAATGAAAAATTCAATCAAAATAATGCTCTGCTAAAATTA
>Ga0070729_10003332_pt1 | contig 18870 bp, 10 predicted proteins | sample tdDd472_FD_66725 | JGI IMG/M metagenome (GOLD analysis project Ga0070729, IMG submission 66725) | Marine sediment microbial communities from the Atlantic coast under amendment with organic carbon and nitrate - tdDd47.2 | ecosystem: Environmental > Aquatic > Marine > Coastal > Sediment | place... | reverse complement strand
GCGCTGCGCGGCGACGAAGACACCCGCGCGAAGGCGGCGCGGATGCTTCAGGGCCGGGCGATCGGCTACAGCCCGATGGCGATGGCGGCGGCCACCGGCGGCGTCCACAAGCGCGTCATCGGCGACTTCCAGCTCGAACTGGTGGAGGCCGCGGCCGCCCGCATGCTGGTTCTCAGCCCGGTCGGAAAGCGCGGACCGGTGCCGACCGTGCTCGAGGCCATCGGCGAAGGCGACCACGTGCGCATCCGCCTGCCGTTGCCGGTCAGAGGCAATTTCCAGATCCCGCTCAACGTGCAGAACTCGGAACTGGGGCGCCTGGAAAGCCTGTTGCGGGATACCGAAACCCAGTTGTTTCTGCTTTAGTTGTCCGGCGCGAGGACGGCGGCTCAAGCCGTGAAACGCTCCCCGAGCGCCCGGAAGGTCGCGCCCTGCAGACAAGTAAAAACCCAGTAAGAGCGCCTGACGCGATGGATGTTCAGGAATTGGACCGGCCCCTGAGAATTGCGGTCATGGTACCGACGACGCGGGAGCCGGTCTGGATCACCAGTCTTGCGGAACTGCCCGACGGCTTCACCTCGATGGTGCTGGCCGACGAAGACTATCGCACGCTCGACATGTCGGCCGATTTTGACATGCTGGTGTCTGCGCACGGGCCGTTCGCGCGCAATATCGGCGGCTACGTTCCGAAAGCCTACGAGGTCCGCCTCACCGCGCCGCTCGAGTCGGGCCGGAGCTGGGAGGTTCCGACGCTGGTCGCGCTCTATCTGACCATGCTGGGCCACGAGATCGTCGACGACCGGGAGACCTGCGACGCGGTGATCATGGCGAGCGGCGCGGTCAATATGAGCCTCGACATCGCCCGCCACCGGTATTTCCTGGCCAAGAAGCTCCGGGTTTGCGGGCCGAGCCTGGCCAATGCGGCCGAAAGCGGCGTCGCCACGATCGTCAGGCTGCCGAGCACCTCGCAGGACGAGGAAACTCCGCTGCCGGGCCTCGACGCCCTGCCGCCGGACGTTTCCGTCGGCCACGACGCGAGCCTGCTGACGGCGCTCACCGGCATCTGCGAGCGCCTCGGCATCAAGGCGACCGGCATCGCCGCCGTGGACGATGCGACGCAGGATAAAGCCGGCGCGCCGGTCGCGCGGGAGGAGACCCGACCCGTCCGCTTCTTCGGCGGACCCGTCTTCGCCGGCGGCGCGCTTGTCGCGGTCCTTGCAGGCCTGGGCGCCGCCCAGTCCCTGGAGATCATGCCCGATACGCCGCGTCCGGCGATCCCGCCCTATCGGGCCGAAACGAGCCAGCCCGGGCAAACCGGCAAGACCGGCGAACCGGTGGTACTCGCCTCGATCACCCCCGACGCGGTCGCCGCGGACGGCCGTTCGGCGGTCATCCGCGGCGTCGCGCCCCGCCCCCGGGTGCAGAAGGTCGGCGAGATCAGCGAACGGCCGGAAACCGGCAAGTCCGACGCCGACGCCACGGACGCGCCGGCGCCCCCTGCCCGCGTTGCCGCCGCCACAGGCCGAACTATACCGGTCGGCCCCGACGGTCCGGTGGCGGGCAAGGTGTTCGCGATCGCCGCGCCGGCCGCAACGAAAACGACCGGATCGGGAAAGGCCGCCTCGGGTCCGCAGCGGGTTGCCCTGCCCGAGACCGGCCGCGACCTGGCGCTGGTTTCCCCCGGGCCGCGCAGCATCCGGCCGCCGCACTCGGCGCTGACCGACCTGACGGCAACTCGAACCGGGGTGCCGGACGCGATCGCACTGCCGAAACTCGACCACCGCGCGCTCCCGGCTTCGACCGGACCCGGCGAAGCGGACGGTAAAAAGAGCGACGGGGACCGGACGAAGACCGCGAAGACCGGCGGCGAGAATGGGAAAGGGACGAAAACGCCGAAAGCGGGCGCGGAGGCGGATCCGCTGGTACTGGTCGAACTGCGGGCGCCGGGGAGCATGTCCTGCAAGAGCCTCCTGTTCGGCGGCGTCAAGCCGGTAACGACGATCCTTCGCCCCGATGCGGAAAAGCGGTTCCTGTCCAGGGGTGGCCGGATCTGCGGCCTGGCAACCCGGTCGGACCGCCCGGGATTGCAGTTCCGGGTCGTCTACGACCGGTCCTTGTACGACAACCTGATCGGTAATCCAGAACGGTATAGCGGCCTGGTAAGCGGTTCTAACTTCATCTTTTTTCAACGGGACATTCCGGTTACCTTCGACTACACTCTGACGGTTACCGAATTGAACTCGGAAGGGACTGCGACACCAAGCACTTACCGGCTAATGACAAACCGGTAGTGATGACAGCATGAGTATGCGCTCTGTGAAAATATCGACGGTCTCCGCTGCCAAGCCCGATTGGAGACGGCCGGTTCGGCTGGCGCTTGCCGCATCGATCGCGGCAATGGCGGCGATCGTGTCGCGCCCGGACCACACGCTGGCGCAGGACAAGGATCCGTATCAGGCCGCCGCCGAGAACATCCTCCGCGGACTGAAGGTTTGCAGCCCCCCCGGCAGCGTCCGGGTCCGCGTGGCGTTCGTCGGGTTCGAGCCGGACGATCTGTCGCTCGACGAGGCGTTGGCGGCCGAAATCCGTCGTGGAGTCGAGGAACGCCTCGCCCGGCTGGTCGCCGACAATTCCGAACCCTTCGTCTTCTTTCCCATCCGCGACATGGGTAAGATGCTCCGCCTGATTCAGCAATTTGGCGTACGCGGCAGCGGCGGAACCGGGATCGGCAGCGGCGAGGCCCCTTTCGACCTGGCGGTCTTCGCGAAAGGCATTCGCTCGTCGGACGGCTTCCAGGCCTCCTTCACCGTGCAGCGGGTCGGTGATCCTTGCAGCTATCCGGCCGGTCGGCAGGCTTTCGAGATCGGCCGGCCGCCGGTTCATGATCCGGAAAAGGTGATGCGCAAGGCGGCCTACGAGTTCTTCCGGCGGGCGGAAAAGGTCGGGAACGTCGTCATCGAACCGGTTGAGGTGATGGGCGAAAGCGCGAAGGGCGACTTTCGCCGGCGTCTGAACCAACAGTTCGAAACAGTCCTGATCCAGGCGGTGCGCGGCGGCCGCATCACCCTAGGCGACGACAAGTCGGTCAAGATCCGGACGTCGGAGAGCCTCGGTGGATCGTCATTGGACGAAAAGAACGTCTGGAAGGCACAACTCTTTGTCGACCTGTCCGACTACAACGCCGAAACCGCGGAGATGACACTGAAATTCTCGCATCCCGATTTCACGCCCTATGTCTATACCTATCCGGTAAAAATCGGCGGGATCAAGCAGGCGACGCGCGAGAGCGTGTTCACTCTGAGTCCCGCGCACGAGCCCTTCGCCGCCGGCCAGCGGCTCGGTTTCAGGTTTCGTGTTCGAAACCGGCTCAAGCTCTACTGTCTACTCCGGTTCGGGACCCAGCATTCGATCATGGTCTATCCGACCGTCAACACCTTCAAGCCGGAGAACACGTACCGGACCCACGAATTCGACGCCCGAGAACGCGAGTATGTCTTTCCCAGCGAGAGGGTGACGGGCTTCCGGCTTTTCACGATGCGCAAGCCGGCGACGTATTATCTCCATTGTTTTGCGGCTACCAAGGCGATGGATTCGACTCTCCACCGGGACTGGCTCGAAAACAGCCCCCGGCGGCGGGTTGCCATGAAACACCGTGCCTATGTCGAACCGGAAGTCACGCAGAGTCTGCTGCGGCGTTTCAGAAGTCTCGGAGGAGTTGAGGAACAGGTGGTGCAAATCAAAGTTGTCAAAAAGGACTGACCGATGTCGTTCTTCGCCGATACATTGAATTCGATCCGCCACTGCGGCGCGGGCGCCGCGTCCAGGCTCGCCACCGGGCTGTCGGCGTTGGTCGTCGCCCAGGTCATGGCGCTGGCCGATCCGGCCGTCGCGGGCCCGCGGGACTTCGCCATCATCATCGGCAACAAGACCTATGCCGAGGATTCGCTGATCGACCCGGCGAAGTTCGCCGACCGCGACGCGCTGGAGTTCAAGCGCACCGCGCGCGACGTTCTCGGCGTGCCCGAGGCCAATATCACCTTCATCGAAAACGCCACCGCCGCCAATCTCAACCAGCAATTCGGCCGGCGGAGCTGGCAGGCCGGCCAGATCAGCCGCAACAAGGAACTGAGCTCGGATTCGATCCTTTACGTCTATTACTCGGGCCACGGGATGCCGGCGAACGACGAAACCGGCAAGGCAAGGGCGTTCCTTCTGACCAAGGAGTCGAACGCCAGCGATCCGATCAATACCGGCTATCCGCTCGAGACGCTGATCACGCGACTGAAGGACATCAAGACCAACGTCCTGCAGGAAGGCCAGGTGGTCCTGATCATCGAGGCCTGCTTCTCCGGCACCACCGGCGAAGGCAAACCGCTCGTGGTCGGCACCTCGGCGAGCGGCGTCGAAGGCGTCGAGTTCGACACCGAGGCGCTCGAGGAGGAAAAGGTCTCCGACGACATCGTCGTCATCACCGCCTCGAACAAGAGCCAGTACGCCAGCTGGGACGAAGTGGAGAAACACGGCATGTTCACCGACGTGCTGCTCAACGGCATGTGGGGCGGCGCCGATGGCTATACCCGGAAGGGCGCGTCGGGGAAGAAGGACGGCACGCTGACGCTCGGCGAGCTCGAAGAATATACCATGCAGCGCATGAAGCTGCGGCTGAAGACCCGGTTCGCGACTCCCCGCATCCAGACGCCCACCTTCCGCGGCAATCGCGACACCGTCATCGCCCGCTTCGGCCCGCGCAAACCGATCCGCGACACCCACCGTTTCTACACCGAAAACACCCAGTGCAAGCGCCTCGGCGAGCAGGAGACCAACATCTCCAAGATCCAGGAGTTCCGGAAGAACTGCCGCTATTGCGACGACGAGTGCCTGTCGAGCCTCGACGCCCGCGTCGCCAGCATCGAGCATCAGGCCGTGGCCTGCCAGTATTCCGACGACCGCTGGCTCGAGATCAGCAAGTCGCGCGATCTGGGCGAAGTGGAGTTCTTCGCCAAACACAACGAGTGCGACAAGTACAAGCTGCCCGCCAAACGGCATCTCGACAAACTGGTCGAGGCCTGCAGGAGCGAGGGCGAGAAGCTGCAAAAGGCGCGCGAGAGCGGCGACGTTCGTGAATTGCAGACGCTGAGCGAGAACGCGTTCTGCGCCAGCGTCCAGAAGAAGGCGGCCGAATCCTACGGGATCTACGACCGGGCCTGCACGGTTGCAAAGGCCGAGTTCGAGAAGATCGAAACGACCGGATCGGTCAGCGACCTCAACCAGTTCGCCCGGAAAACCACCTGCCCGCGATACCAGCGCCGGGCGGAGCGGGAAGCCGAAAGGCAGCTCGAATATTGCCGCAACGACACGCTGAATTGGACCAAGCTCAAGTTCTCCTCGGATCCGCGCGCCCTGCGCAAGCTCGCGGTGAGCACGAAGTGCAACACAATCCGGCAAGGCGCCAAGGATCTCGTCGCCAGTCTCGAGGAGACCTGTGACACCGACCGGACCACCTTCGACCGGCTCAAGGACGGGAGCGATCTCGACGCCTTGCGCAATTTCGCCGGGACCACGACCTGCGCCCCGGTCCGCGAGGATGCCGAACGCGCGGTCGCGAAGATGACCTGCGACCTCGACGGCAGGAAGTTCGCCAGCGTCAAGGAGAGCGGCGACACCACGTCGCTGAAGGACTTCATCGACGGAGCGCAATGCGACGCCGTCAAGGCGGAGGCGAAGAAGCACCTCGTTACCCTGAACTGCAACCATGACCGGCGCAGCCTGAGCGAACTGGAGAAGGCGAAGGACCTCAAGGGGATGAAGGCGCTCGCCGATCGCGGGGAAACCTGCGAGGCGGTTCGCACCGCCGCGCTGCGGCTGCTCGGTCCGCTCGACAACGACGCCAAGGAGAGCGGTGAAAAGCCGTTCCGCGATTGCGAGACCTGCCCGCTGATCCAGCCGCTGAAGGCGGCCTGCTACTGGATGGGCAGTTCGGGGAGCGACTCGAGCTATCGTAACGAGTTTCCCTCGACCGAAATCCGCCTGGCGCACCGTTTCGGCATCGGTGTCAAGGAGGTGACGGTCGGCGAGTGGAACGCCTGCGTCGCCGATCGCGCCTGCCCGAGTATCGGCAATGCCGGCTCGGGGAGCAATGGCGAGCCGATCGTCGGCGTGTCCTGGCTCGATGCGCGGACCTATACTGCCTGGCTGTCGAAGAAGACCAGGCAGAGCTATCGGCTGCCGACGGAAGCGGAGTGGGAATATGCGGCCAGGGCCGGCACCACCACCCGCTATGCCTTCGGCGAGGACCTCGAGAAGTCGGCGGCGCAATTCGGCCTGCGCCGCAAGGGAACGGTGAAGGATGCGGGCAGTTTCGCGCCCAACGCCTTCGGCCTCCACGACATGCACGGCAACGCCGCCGAACTGGTCGCCGACTGTTACGAAAATACCCTCACCGGATACCCGAAAAACGGGTCCAGCCGGTCCAAATGCAGGAGCGAGGACACGGTTACCCTGCGCGGCGGCTCCTATCGCGATCCCGCCTCCAAGGTCCGTTCCGCGGTCCGGACCAGCATCCACAAGGACCGCCGCCGGAGCCATGTCGGGTTCCGGGTCGTCAGAACATTCACCACGGGGGGCATCGCCTCGAGCCTCGCCTGCCCCGCAAGGCCGTAGCACACGAAAACCACGGTCGCAGACAAGGGAACGTCGTCATGGTTTCTAACAAGGCCAAAACCGTCTGTCTCGCCGGCGCGCTGGCCCTCGCCGCGTCCGCCGCGCTGGCCTCGCCGATGAAGTTCGCGGGCCATTATTACGGACAGATCAACCTGCCTTTCAAGGAGTCCGCCGGCGACGCCGCCAACTATATCGAGCAGAACAAGGGCGCGTTCGAACCGATCTACGAACTGGGCAAGACGGATCCTCTTCGCAAGCTGTCGCGGCCGATCGGCCGGATCGACATCAAGTTCAAGATGGCGGACGGGAGCTACGGCATGTCCTCGTGCACCGGCGCCCTGCTCGCCGGCAACTACGTTCTCACCAACCACCACTGCATCCCGGTCAAGAGCCGCGACAAGCCGGTCAAGGCGTCGATCCTGATGAACTACCTGACGATGGACGGCAAGGGTGCCGAACGGTTCGAGCTCTCGGTAAAACCGACCGAATGGAGTCAGAATCTCGACTACGTGGTGGTCAAGGTCCAGGGCGACCCGGTGTCCAAGTACGGCCACGTCAACCTGTCGCTGAAGCCTGCCGATCCGAATGACCGGCTGGTGCTGATCCACCATCCGCTCGGCATGCCCAAGGTGATGACCCGGTTCCGCTGCTTCGCGTTCAAGACCCAGAACGCCGAAGGCTATCTGAGGCACCGCTGCGACAGCCAGCCGGGCAGCTCGGGCTCGCTGTTGTTCAACATCAGCGCCAACGCGGTCGGCCTGCACCACACCGGCGGGCTCAACAAGACCAACCAGGAAAGCTTCAACAACTCGACCCAGATCGCCACCATCATCGGAAAGAGCATCCTGGTACGCAAGGCGGCGGAGGCGAACGTAAAGGTCGCGGCGCCGGTGAAGGTCACCAAGGAAGGCGACAAGACCGTCGGCAGCCCGGAAAGCGTAAAAGGCGTCAACGACCTGCTGACGAAATAGCAAAAACCGCTCTGTCGGGTACATATTGACACTGACAGGACGGGCCAGCTCCCCTGTCGGACGACGAAAAGAGGATATTCACCATGGCCATCACCCACTTCACCGGATCGGGACGCTCGGCGGTTTTCGCCGCCGCCCTGGTGGCCGGGATTTCGGTCCAGGCGATGCCGGCGGGAGCCGACGGGGACAAGGTCGAGGACATCAATTCGATCGTCACCAGCCTGACCCCGCGTCCGGGAGCCGGAAAGTCCTCGCGGCGGGTGGAAGAAGTCAACGCGATCCTCATGGGCCGCAAGATCAAGGTCCCCGTCGACTACGACCGGGCGATCGATCTGACCGTCTATTTCCGTTACGACAGCGCCCGGGTCACCCGGCGCGCCCGCCGGCAGCTCGACAATCTGGGCGAGGCGCTGATTTCGCCGAAGCTGCGCCCGTATCGCTATCTCATCGCCGGCCATACCGACTCGGTCGGTTCGGACGGCTACAACATGAGACTGTCGACCCGACGGGCGCTCAGCGTCCGCGAGTATCTGGTGGACAAATTTGGAATTCGCCCCGAACGTCTTATCGTCACGGGTTGGGGCGAGCGTCGGTTGAAGGATCCGGATCATCCGCGGTCCGGGATCAACAGACGGGTCGAAGTGGCACTTATCGCCGACGAATCGGATTCGGGCGCCACTTCCGAGAAGAGCAGCTCCGGCACAGGCGGGAAATCCGCCAGGACCGGAACCGCCAAACCGACCGATGGCAAGGGCTGCCCCCCGGGGACCAAGCCTGTTGACCGCAGCGGCACAGGCACCGATAGTGGAGATCTTTCGAGCATCCTCACCGGTTCCGAACCTCGCTGTGTTGCTATCGAATCCGAGTAGATCGAGGCTTTCGACTAACCGACTGGGCCTTCCGCCCAAACTACTTGAAACCCTAGGGCGAACCGCCCGAAGCGGAGGATAATATGCTTAACACCAAGACCAACAAACTGGCCGCCGCGTTCCTTGCGATGGCCTTCATGGCGCCGATGGCGCCGCAAATGGCGGCGGCGCAGGATACGACCACGTTCCTTCTCGTCAGCGAGAACGCACACGAGGGCACGGTTCCCGCCGGACACCGGATCTTCCGGCGCGTCTACGACGCCGTCGAGGACCAGCTGTCGACCCGTGGCTTCCAGGTCTTCGACGAGACCAGCCTGAGCCTCGATATCCCGCTGCCGGGCGCCAGGCGCAACCGGGCGCAGATCCTGCAGAGGGCGCGCCTCTACACCGGCGCTCCTATCGATGTGGTGTTCATTTTCGAAATCTACGCCTCGGCGCAGGAGCTGGCTCACGACAAGAGCATCATGGTCCCGCAGATTCGCATCTCCGGCCGGTTCATCGAAGTCCGCACGGGCCGTGCGCTCGGTAACTTCGAAAGCGAAAACTACCGCGACGAGCCGATCCCGGCCCCGTGCGACAAGAACTGCATTCTCGAATATTTCGGCGGCAAGTCGAAGGTTATCGCCCGTAACGTCGCCTCGGCGATGGCCATCAAGATGCAGTCTCTGATCGACTCCGGCTCGCGCAGCGGTGGCGGATCCTCGGTGACCGGCGGCGGTAGCGGCAGCGCTTCCGGCAACGATTGCGGCGGCCGTCCGACCGCTTTCACCCTGGTGTTCGACAACTTCGACTCCAGCGAGATCACCCAGGTGGAAGAATATCTGGCGGCGTTCAAGTGCTATGACCATCATCGTCCGGTCGGCGCCACGTCGGAGACCCATCACGAGTACTGGTACGAGACCACCGGCGACCATGCCCGGCTGAACCGCAACATCCGGATCATGCTGGAAGCCATGCGGGTCAAGGCCCAGATCAACTCCACCGCGCGTGGTTTCGTGATCAACAAGATCTCGACGTTCTAATCGACGTCCGAGCAAACCGGCGGCGGGTCTCCCGCCGCCGGATTCCGTTTACTGGGAAGAGAGAGACGGGCCAGGCACTGCGATGCGCCAGCTATCGATGAACGGACTTACCGGACTGTTTTCGTCGCTGAAATCCTGTCGCCCTTTCCCAAGGGCCCACCGCACAGTCGCGACCGCCGCCCTCGCCGTTCTCGGCGCGGCGATCTCGATCCAGCCGGCCGATGCCCAGACCCGAAGCGCTCGGGCGCAGGTGGCAATAACCAACGATATCGTCCGTCCCGAACAAGCTTGCGAACCGAAACGCGCGCTCCGCTTTCTCGGCAGGCCCATCCGCCTCCCCGTTGTCAACGAGGAAATACTGGTCAAGAGTCCGATCGGCGCACATTTCTACCGGTACAGGGCGCACGACACCGAAACGGATACAACCAGGACCTACGTTCTCGCCATCTACTACTACACGCTGCTGCCGGATGAGCGCCTGAAGAAGCTCTCCGGGGCCTTGATGGAATTCATCGGCAACCGCACCGGCGAGGTCTCCGATGTCCGGATCAAGCTCTGCCCGCCATTCTACACCCGCCCGGCGGAACGGGTGAGCATCGCCTTCGGCCGGATAGTCGATATCGACATCGATTCCCGCGGACGCCTCGGGGAGCCCGTTTTCCGGCTGGCCGCAACGTTGTCGGTGTTGTCGGAAAGCACCGGCGGCGGCGAGGTCGCCGGTTCGGGAGACGGCGGCAAGCCGATCCGCCCGACCGGCCCCTGCCCGTTCAAGGAAGCCAAACTGTGCAAGCTGGCCGGATATGCCGACACGGGCGGCTCCGGCAAGACGAAGGTCGCAGGCGCCGGCGAAACCGGCAGCGGACCTCCCGGCTCGGCCGCCTCGCGAAGTGACGGGGGCCCGCCGACCGACGGTGGCTCCGGGTCGGCCCGCGGCGATGTCGCCACGGGAAAGGGTCCCGCCGACACCGGCTCTTCGGGCGAAACGGGTCCCGGCTTCAGCGGCGACACGACCGCCCGCCTCGACGGGTCCGACGGCGACCGGGTCCCCGGCTCCGAAGGTTCGGACAGTGCCGGCCCGGGCGGAACCGGCGGGGCCGACGGCATGCGGCATGCCCGACGGCCCGGCCCCTCGGGCGGGGTCGAAGGCGATGGTTCCGGCGGGAGCTCCGGAGGCGGCGCCACGGGCACCGGTGACGGGATCGAGGGCGATTCCGGCGGCGCGTCGACCGGCGTCATCGAGGTTCCCGACGACACCGACGAGGGCGAATCCGGCGACAAGATCGCCAAGCGCAAGCGCTACCCGAAGCCCAACTATCCGCTGCTGCCGGCCAAACGCAAACTGCCGAGCATCGGACGCGGCGTGTTCGTCGTCGAGAAGGTCGAATGCGGCGAGGCCGGCAACTGGATGACCGGTTATCACGGCATCTTGAAGTCCTACGCCGAGGACAAGAGCCCCGTCGTCCGGCTAAGGGACAGGTACGGCGTCAACAATTATCCGGGCGTCTCCGGCGACGATCCGGTCTCCACCAGCGTCGACAAGAAGCGCTGGTGGTGCATCCCGCGCAAGGAGTTCTGCTATCAGAAGGTCGAGTTCGGGGACTGGGGCGGCAAATACAAGCCGGGCGACGTGATGACGGCCAGGCCGGAGACGACCTACGGCTACAATCACAAGCTCATCGCCATCCTCCAGGACGCCGTTACCCGAGCCTGCGGCAAACCCGGAAAGTCCGTCGCCAAAGAATGAGGTCGAAACAACCCGTCTGCCCGGTCCAGACTAATTATCGGGCGTCCGATCCGAGGGGCGTTCGCAAACGCAACACCATTCCGAGTCCAGGGAAGCAAAAATGACCGACACGATCCCAACGCACCATGTGGCCGCCAGGCGGCGGACCAGCCGGCACGTCCGGTTTCGCGCACTTCTCGCCACCCTCGTGCTCGCGACCGGCGTGGCGGCCCATTTCGGAACGGCGCGGGCCGAGATCGGCGATCCGCTGGAAGTCGAATGCAAGAGCGGCGATCTCTGCCGGATCAAGAAGTCCCGCCTGCCGCTAAGGGTGCTGCCGCGGGTCGATTCCGTGGTCTACAAGGAAGCGCGCGACGGCTCGGAAGTCGAGGAAGGCGGCATCCGGCCGTTCTCGCCGCTTTTCGTCTTCGAGCGCATCGACGTCGACTACAACACCAATCCGCTCAATCCGACCGGCTGGTTCCGGGTCGGCAGGAACACCTCGAAGCCGTTCGGCTACATGAAGGCCAGGGACGTGCTCGAATGGAAGAACGCGCTGCTGCTTTCCTATACCCATCCGGGATCCGGTCCGGCGCGCCGCAAGCCGGTTCTGATGTTTCGCGAGCGCAACAAGCTCGAGGAGCTGCTCGGCGAATCCCGTACGGAGGCCGAGCGCGCCTATACGGACCTGGAAAAGAACATTGTCTATGACGGCATCATCACACGCGAACCGGACACATTCGTCGACATCAAGAAGAAATTCTACCTGCTTCCCGTCATCGACGTGAAAAGCGCGGCGGAATTCGTCGAGGACGAATATTCCGACACCTACATGCTGCAACTGGCCGCCGCCGTGCCCAACAAGCGCACCAAGGAAGAGGACGTCTGCACCACGGACCGGAAAGACTTCAAGGAATGCGCCGAGAAGATGGGCAAGGTCTCGGAGAACCAGCTCAAGGTCAACATCGTCTACGTCATGGACCTGACCGCGTCGATGAACGACTTCGTCGCGGCGGTCAACGAGGCGATGCGCAATTCGGCGCGCGTGATCTCGGCGATCGGCGACGAGAATTCGCGCATCAAGTTCGGCATCGTCGGCTATCGGGATTCCCTGAAATCCAGCAAGGCCAACGAATTCATCGTCAAGAACTACACCAAGGACGGCCTAGTCTCGAACGAGGACTTCGTGAAGATCATGGAAAGCCAGGTCCGGGTGGCGGCCGGCGGCGACATCCCCGAAGAGGTCTACGCGGGCTACCTGACGGCGCTGAACGAGATCAAGTGGGACAAGGACGCCATCAAGATGATCGTGCTGGTCGGCGACGCCAGCTCGCACGAGCCGTCGCACGAGTTCTCGACCACCAAGAAATCGGCGCTCGAACTGCGGCAACTGGCCAACGAGCAGAACGTCTACGTCGCCTCCATCTACATCAAGAACAACAAGTTCAAGGACGACTGGCCGCGCGGCATCAAGCAATTCAAGGAACTTGCCGACAACAACGGCGAGGTCGCCTTCTGGGCGGTCGACCAGGACAAGGGCAAGATCCTCAATTCGCTCCTGGTCGCGACCGCGACGATCGTCGACCAGATCCGCAAGCTCAATGCCGAGAAGCTCAAGGAAGAGACCAAGAACGTCGCCACCAAGGCCTTCAATACCGCTCTTGTGACGTTCCTCGGCGAGGCCACCGATCCGCCGCCGGACATCACGGCCTGGGTCTATGAACGCGACCTGACCAATCCGGAGAAGCTGTCCTTCAACCTGCATGTACTGGTCACCCGCTCGGATCTCGACCAGCTCAAGGCGGGGCTGACGCAGGTGCTCGAATCCTTCGTCCTGGGCGAGGAGACTTCGGAAGGCTTCTTCAAGACGATACAGTCGCTGGGCACGGTGACTGCGCTCGACCGGGATCTCACCAAGGCGACGGTCCTGGCAAAGACATCGATCATCCCGCGCTGGATGGACACGCTGCCCTACAAGTCGAAGATGATGAGCTACACCTTCGAGGAGTTCGAGGAATTCGGTCCCGACGAGGTCAACCAGATCCAGAACGAACTGACCGCCAAGATCGGCGCCTATACCGACATTCTGGAAAATCCCGAAGCCTGGCATACCCTGAACAGCGACATGGGCGAGGACCAGAAGGTCTATCCCCTGCCGCTCAGGCTCCTGCCCTGACCGTTCGACCATCCCGGCCGGCCAACGCCGCAAGGCGATGCGTCGGTCCGGGGCCTTTCCCTTAGCGGATCATCAAATGACGCTCGCTCCGGTCCTGACGATCAGAAGCCTGAAGAAGCGCCGCGAACGCGGCGGCGCCGCCTTCGAGTTGCGGATTCCGCAGCTCGACCTGCTGGCCGGGCAGTTCTACGGCGTGATCGGCCCCAGCGGCAGCGGCAAGAGCACGCTGCTCGACACGCTGGCGCTCGTGCTGCGCCCGACGGCGGCCGAGGCCTTCAAGGTCGCCGGTCCCTCGAGCGGCGACGGCATGTTCGACGTGGACGCGATGTGGCGGCGCGACGACGAGGTGATGCTGTCCCGGATCCGGCAGACCACTTTCGGCTACGTGCTGCAGAGCGGCGGTCTGCTCGGCTTCGCAACGGTCCGCCAGAACCTCGAACTGCCGTTCCAGATCGTCGGGCGGGCGCCCGACCGGAACCGGATCGAGAGTCTTGCCGAACAGTTCGGAGTCGCCAGCGAACTCAACAAGAAACCGCGGTTCCTGTCCGGCGGCCAGCGGCAGCGGGTGGCGATTCTCAGGGCGCTGATGCTGGCGCCGCCGCTCATCCTGGCCGACGAGCCGACGGCGGCGATCGACCATGCGAGGGCGCAGCAGGTGGTGTCGGGATTCCGCGATCTGGCGCTCGAGAACAATTGCACCATCGTCATGGTCTCGCACGACACGGATCTGGTGGAATCGGTCGCCGACGATATTCTCGAACTGAGCACCTCGATCGACCCGGACGGCGCCGCCGTCTCCACCTCCGCCTGGCGGAACGCCGCACAAGCGAAAACAACGGCCGAGGCCTAGGGCCGCCGTCCGGAGAACCCAGGACCGAAATCCATGGATGTCGCGACCAAAACGGCAAAATCGCAGGATCCGAAAGCGGCCGGCGACGAGAAGTTCGGCGGCAGCTTCGCCGACCAGTTCCGGCTCACCGGACGGCTGGCCTTTCTCGACCTCAAGGACGAGGCGCTGCTGACGGTGTGCATGATCTCGGCCATCGCCGCGGTGCTGGCGCCGATGCTGATCCTGATCGGCCTCAAGTTCGGCGTCGTCGACATCCTCAGGAAAGAGCTGATCGAGGATCCGGACTACCGACTGCTCCAGCCGATCGCTTCGAAGAGCAGACCCGAAAGCTTCTTCGACGACCTCGCCAAACGCCCCGGCATCTCGTTCGTGCAGCCGCGGGTCAATCTCTCCGACACCTCGGTGCGCCTGCGCACGCCCGACAGGAAGAGCGGCGAGTCGTTCAACCTCAAACCCACCCACGCGGGCGATCCGTTGCTCCTGGAGAGCGGCGGGCTGATCCCGCAGGAGGGCGAGGTGACGCTGTCGGCGGTCGGGGCCGCCAAGTTGAAGGTCAAGACCGGCGACAAGGTGATCCTCTACATCACCCGCTCCAACCGCAAGCGGCGCGAGCGCGAGGAGGTCGAACTGGTGGTCAAGTCGGTGCTCAAGGCCTCCGCCGATCCGCATTCCTCCGCCTATACGCCGCTGATCCTGGTGCAGGACGTGGAACGGTTCAAATCCGGCATTCCCGTGGCCTCCCGCGGGTGGACCGGCATTATCGGCGCGCCCAAACAGACCTTCGATTCGGTTTATCTCGCCCTCGACAACCGGCTCAATCCGGTGGAACTCAACACGCTCAAGATCACCAGCGGCTTCGCGATCGGCGAGGAACGGACGCCCGAGCAGTTCACGGCCGAGACCGGGTTTAGGGCGCCGGCCGACCGGCAGCTCGTGCGTATCGCCAACCGCCGGACCCATGTCGACGGCTCCGCCATCCAGAGGATGCTCGGCAGGATCGGCGGCCGCAGCCCGATCGTGCTGCCGCATGTGGAGGGTCTGCTGGCGAGTGTGGAGGGCGTCGACAGCGATTCCGTGCCGGTGGCCGCCGCACATCCCGACCTCGCGGGCGCGACGCTCGCAGCCGGCGACCTCACGGCATGGAAGCCGTGGCGCGACGATCTCTCCTACGGCCAGGTCGACCGGATCGTGCTGCCCAAGGCGCTGGCCGAAAAAGGCGGCATCGCCGTCGGCGCGCGGATCACGTTGTCGATCAAACCGCGTTCCGAGGCCGACCAGACCAGGGACCTCGCCGCAGTCGTCTACGTGGAGGCCTTGTCGAACGGCGACAGGATCCTCGTCCACCCGGCGCTTGCCGGCATGATGGCGCGCGGCCGGATCCGCAAGATCGCCTATGACGGCCAGATCAATTCGCTGATCCAGTCGGACCCCGGACTGCGCGGCTTCCGCGCCTATGCCACGACCATCGACGAGGTGCCGAGGCTGGCGCGCGAGCTGACCGAGGAAGGCCTGGAACTGAGGACCAGGGACAAGCAGATCGAGGTCGTGCAGCGCACAGACCGGGCGCTGACACAGATGATCCTGCTGATCGGAGCGGTCGCGCTGATCGGCGGCGTGGCGGTTCTGATCGCCAGCTTCTATGCCGCGGTCGAGCGCAAGAAGGGCGAACTGGCGCTGCTGCGCCTGGTCGGACTTTCGCGCTGGAGCCTGTTCACGATGCCGGTGCAGCAAAGCCTGATGTTCGGGGTTTCCGGCTTTCTGGTCGCCTATTCCCTGTTCCTTATATTCGCGGGCATCATCAACAATTTCTATGCCGCCGATTTGCGCTTGCCGGGGAGCCTCTGTCGGCTTCCGATGGGCTACGTTATTTCGTCTCTGATTGTTACAATCGGACTGGCGGCGCTCTCGAGCACCATCGGCGCGGCGCGGGCGACACGCATCGACCCGGCCGAGGCGCTGCGGATCGAATGAGAAGGTCATGAGGTATCCGAGGATGAACGGCGATCGTCGCACCCAATGTCTCCGCCCCCGCCGCCGAGTGCTTCGGCCGGCAAGCCGTTCTATGATTCTGGCGACGACGCTGGCGATCGGATTCGGCGCCGCGGCCCTGGCCGACGAGTCGGCCTACAACCCGCAACCGGCCGCCGGCGACGTCATTCTGCCGATGCCGGGCGGCTACAAGATGGTTTTCCGCAAGATCGCCGTGCCCGGCGACGGATACTGGGGCAAGGGCGAACGCATCCTGGTGCTCGGCGACGAGGACACCACGGTGTTCTCGCCGAAGCGGACGGTGCGTATTGGCGCCAATTTCCGGAACGGCAATTCCGACTGGTATCTGGTCATCGGCAAGTACGAAGTATCGATCGGCCAATATGCGATGCTGATGGGCAACGGCGACCTCGCCGCCGGCCTCAAGATCGTCGCCGACAAGATCGGCGACAAACGCCTGGCGAACCGGCTTAAGCCCGACAACCGCTTCATCGACAAGACCCTCGCCCTGCCGATCCGCTCGCTCACCTTCTACGACTACCAGGAATTCATCGCCCGCTATAACCAGTGGTGCTTCGCCAATGCCCAGTGCAACGAGGCGGTCCGCGACCAGTTCGGCGAAGGCGGCTATTTCCGCCTGCCCACCGAGTTCGAATGGGAATACGTCGCCCGCGGCGGCCGCGAGGGTGTCGTCAAGCGCGAACAACTCCCCTTCCCGCCCGACAAGATCACGGACTTCGCCAACGTCAATGCCTCCAGCGGCCGAAAGAAGAACCACGCCAAGCCGATCGGCTCACTGCAGCCGGTCTCGGGCCTGTACGACATCTTCGGCAATGTCGCCGAATACATGGCCGAGCCCTATACGATGGACTACGGCTTCGGCACCGTCGGCGGCCAGGTCGCCCGCGGCGGCAGCTATTTCAATACGCCCTCGACGCTTTCCGTCTTCAAGCGCATCGAAGTGCCGTTGTTCCGCTCGAGCCAGACCTCCATCGTCCCGGTCCGGTCTCCCTTCTACGGCATCCGGCTGATGGTCGGCGCGCCGGCGACCGAGGGCAAGGGCGTCATCCAGAAGATCGAGGAAGAGCATAAGGCCGCCTATATCCCGGTTGGCGGCGGCGGTCCCAATGGCGGCGATCTCGCGGGCAACAGCCGCAGGAAGGCCAAGAAGCTGGGCGCCATGACGGCGGGCCGCGTCGTTCCGATGGCCGACAGGGTCGGCGGCGACGACTCGAGCGACTATTTCGTCATGACCACGGACGAGTTCGGAGACATCGACATCGACGTCTCGGTCGAAGACGGCGCGGTCGTGGCCGACGTTCAGCTCGTGAACCGGCGACAGCGGGTGGCGGCCTCCCCGGGCCGGCCGGGCCGGATGTCGCTGAAGAACCTGCTTCCCGGCACGATCTACGTACGCTTCTATTCGTCCTCGGGCACAAAGGAGGTGCAGTATTCGGCCAAGGCGACCTTCACGGCCAACGACGCGCCGGGCAATCTCGCCAAGGAGGCGCAGGATCTCGGCCGGTTGACTTCAAACGGCGTGACGATCAACCAGTGGGTCGGCCGGACCGACAAGGTCGACTACTACAAGTTCCGGCTCGATTCCAAGGACACGATCTCGCTGCGGGTCTTCGACCTGAGCGGCGACGCCAATGTCGAATTGCGTGACGCCTCGGACAAGCTGCTTACGGATTCGAAATTCGGCGGCCGGGCGAACGAGAAGATCGAATACGCCAATGCCGCGCCGGGCGACTACTATGTCCGCGTCTATCTCGCCGGCACGCTGCCTTCCGAATACAAGATGGCGCTGGGACGCGGCGCGGTCGACACGGCCGGCCAGACAATCACCACGGCCCGCGATCTTGGCCTGCTGCAGAACCGGGCGATGAACATCGCCGAAAGCGTCGGCGGCGCCGATGCATCCGACTATTACAAGGTCGCGGCCGCGGGTCTGTCGCTGATCAAGGTGGAACTCGGCAGCCTGACGTCGGACGCCGACCTGCAGGTGCTCGATCGCACCGGCAAGGTGATCTATTCCTCGACCCAGACCGGGACCACGGCCGAACGGATCTACCAGCGAATGGACTCGGGGACATTCTATGTCGTCGTCGTCGGCAAGGGCGGCACGCCGACCCCCTACGCGCTGAATGTCGAGGTGCAGTCCCACCTGCCCTATGACGATTTCCGCCTCGCCTACCAGCTCGACCTGTCGAGCGGGACGGCCCGCTTTGGCGGGCGGTTCGTCTCCAATTCGCAGCACCGCTGGGCGAAGGTCTACCTGTCCAAGCCCGGCAAGCTGCAGGTCAATCTCTCGGCTCCCGGCGCCGACAGCGGCGCCAATCTCGACATCACCGTCTGGCACAACGGCAAGAACATCTACCGGTCCACCGGCCCCTCGGCGAACGAGTTCTTCTCCCGCGATCTTCCGGTAGGCCTGGTTTTTGTCGACATCCACAATCCCAAGGGCGACAACACGCCCTACAACCTGGTCACCCGCTTCACGCCGTCGTCGAACGGCGGCGGCAGCAGTGGCGGCAGCGGCGGCAGCGGCGGCCCGTTCTCGGGCGGCGGTTCCTCGTCGGGAGGGTCTTCGAGCGGATCTTCGGGATCTTC
>Ga0070729_10003330_pt1 | contig 18888 bp, 15 predicted proteins | sample tdDd472_FD_66725 | JGI IMG/M metagenome (GOLD analysis project Ga0070729, IMG submission 66725) | Marine sediment microbial communities from the Atlantic coast under amendment with organic carbon and nitrate - tdDd47.2 | ecosystem: Environmental > Aquatic > Marine > Coastal > Sediment | place... | reverse complement strand
TGACCATGCTCTTTACCATGATGTCTTTTTATCTGCTCATACCGAATAAAAATGACTCTGGCGCAATTGGCAGAACCTCCATGTCAGGCTTGTTTCTTGGTCTGGCAACTGCAACACATATTTCGGCTATTTTATTTGCCCCCTTCTTTTTTCTGCTGGCAATTTTACAAAAGGGCAAGCCTGTAAGAGAAAACCTGCTTAAAACGGGAACTTTCTTCAGCATTGGTTTTTCGTTGATTCTGGCTATTCTGGCAGCCTACAACTACTCCAGATTCGGCAACATCCTCGAAACGGGTCGCACCGTAGCACCTGAACTTGTCGACAAGCTCGGTTATGGCAGATTCGTGGCTCCCTTTGAGGGTCTCTACGGCCTGCTTTTCGGCTCCTCCAAAGGACTTTTGCTGCTGGCTCCGATTATCATCTTGAGCTTTTTCGGCTGGAGGCATTTCCACAGAGATAATAGACTGATATCATTCACAATTATCGCCATGTCGGTTTTCAGATTACTGTTTATCGCCTCCCGTAGCGACTGGAGCGGAGGCTTTTGTTTGGGCCCCAGATACCTGCTTTGTCTGCTGCCTTTTCTGATTCTGCCACTCACCGTTTTTCTGACGCATCTGATAGAAGAAGCACAGGCCAAAAAGCTTTTGCTTATTCTCGGCATCTTTCTTCTTGCAGTATTTCAGCAGATTTATTTCGCGCTGGGAGAAATTTTCCTCTTCAGTCACCTGGTGAAATTCGCACTTTTGGAACAAAATCCCACTGATTGGCTCAATCTTTTGCAATCCGACTGGAGATATTCCCCATTAATCCGATTGCATGAAGTAGAACTTTTGCCACATCTTTTGAGAAACATTTCCGAAAGTTTCGCATTGTGGTCGATTGTCCTTGTAATGCTTGTGTCATTACCTTTGATATTCACTTTGTTTGTTGACTACAAAAGAGCCGACAAATTATAAATCCCCTCTGCCAAAACTTCTATATTTTGGGGGATATTTATAAATTATTGATAAATGAGTATCGGTTTTAAATGAGGTTTAAAATGTTACATAAAAACGCCAGTCTATTGTTTATCATGACATTTCTAGTATTAGGCTCCTCACCTTTGCTTGCTGATGGTGACAGTGAAGAATCAATAGTAGCCCCAGCAAGATGTCCTGAAGGGTGTGAATTAAAATCTACGACTTTCAAAGATGGCTCGGTGGATGAATTCTGTCTCAATAGCCAAACGGGTGAGAAAGAAGGCTTGTATCAACGCTTCAGCAATGATCAGAAGCTTAAAGAAGGTACTTACCATAATGGCAAACTGGAAGGATTATGGAGCGACTATTATCAGAATGGTCAGATAAAATCGACTGGTGAGATGCTGGACAGCCTAAGACAGGGAATCTGGCATTTCTACGATGATACGGGAAAAATGCTTTCCAGTGAAAACTATGTCAATGGTCAACTTGAAGGAATGCTGACCCATTACTACAAAAACGGCCAAATAAAAGACAAGGTGGTTTACGTTGAAGGGCGCAAAGCAGGTACTTTCAACAGCTGGTATAAAAACGGTAAAATGCAAAGCAGCGGTGAGATTCTTCACGATGAAAAACAGGGCAAATGGGAACATTGGCAGGAAGATGGAAGTTCCAGCGGATATTACCACTACAAAAACAATCAGCTTAATGGTTTGAGCTATCTGTTCTGGCCGGATGGCAAGGAAAAGCTCAAAGCCAACTACCTGAACGGCAACTACGATGGTGAATTTATCGAATGGTTTGCAAATGGACAGAAAAAGGCCGAAGGCAACTATACCAAGGGTAAGAAAACCGGCAAATGGAGCTACTGGAATGAAGATGGCAAACTGCAAAACTCCAGAGCCATGCAAAAAGAAATCTATCCTCTGGTTAAAAAGAAAAAATACAAGCAGGCCAATTTTCTCATTCTTCAATGCCTGGAAAAATTCCCCACCGACAGAAAATGTCTGAGTTTCAAGAAGAAGATCAGCAAGAAGCTGAAAAAGACCACTACTCACCATATCAAAGATGCCGGAGTTTACGAAGAAGGTGACGGCTACCAGACCTGGTTCACTCTGGTGAATAAACGTGGCAAAGCTGTTAAAGGAGTCGGGCAGGTAACCTTTTATCTGGAACTCGAAAAAGACAAGGATCTTGTGGAAAGTCACAAGTTAGAAACGGTTGAGGTTAAAGCCGAGGAATTCGAGTTACAACTGGTTGGTGAATACGGCAAACAGCGCAAACTATTATCCTTCAAGCATTTCATTCGTTTTGAGAAAGAGTTTCAGCGGTATAGAAAACTGAAATACAACGAAGAACTGTACCTGCGCTTTGAATTTGTCGACTATCTGGGCCAGACCCACGGCGAGAGAGATGAATTTCATATGGATTAATTTGATTTTTTGTTATATTGTCGCCCAGTCTCTAACATCTAGTATTAACATCAAGGCCATAATCAAGGGGGCCGTTTTCGGGGAAATTTGCTGCTTACAGTAAAGGTAGCAGAAAGATTTGACGGTATTTGTATAATAACTATGCGGTGCTTGACTTACAGCTTTGTTTGCGGTAACACAACAACAAAGTTATTACCAAGGAGAAGTAAATGTCTATTCAACCTTATCCTGACTCTTTATTTGCCCCTCAAACAAAACACCTGTTATCAATTGCCCACCAGGACGACGAGATAAATTATACAGGTCTGATGCAACGCTGGGGCAAGGATGTTCATTTTATCTGGATGACCAATGGTGATGGTCTGGCCCCCTTTGTCAACGAAGAACCTCTGGCCTATGCCGAGAAGCGCAAGACCGAAACCGACGAGGTTTTGAAAACACTGGGCAGGTCACTGGATGATCGTATCTGTCTGGATTACTCCGAGATTGAAATTTACAGCAAGTTTGTAGATGTTGAGCATAAGCCTGAAAAGCTTGAAGAAATTGTCAGCTTCATGCATGGCATCGGCAATAAAATATACCGCGAGATAAAAGAATTCATGCCGGATGTTGTATGGTCTGGTCAATACCAGCAGGGTCACCCCGAACACGACCTTTGTCATCTGTTAACCGCAATTGCAGTTAAACAGCTAAAAGAGGAGACCGGCAAGGAAATAGCCTTTTACCATCTGCCGGAATACGAATACACCATTTTCATTCCCATGCGTTTCAACCCGTTCTACAAAGGTGTAAGACACACTATCACCCTCAATGAAGAAGAATATCAACTGAAACGCAAAGCTCTGGAATGCTACCCGAGCCAGGTGGAACTTTTTGATAAATTTGAAAAAGTTATTAACCGGCTTGGTTTTTGTGCGAAAATTATTGGCAAGGGTTTTGATGCAGAAGATTTTCTTAAGACCGAGCATTTTGGGCCGGTTCCGGAAGATATCGACTACACCAAATCTTACCATAAGTTTGAATGGGCCAACTATATGTTCGATGACTACGAGGGAGTCAAGGTTCACTTTAACAGCCAGATAGCCGTACTGGCCGGTGAACTGTGCAAAATGAAATATAAGTAGTTTTAGGAAAGAAAGTCTGGAGCTGTAGTAAGTTGTATAACTCTTTACTTCTGCCAGCTCCATATTTTTAACCGGTCTTCGTGAAAGCAATAACGAATCCATAAAAAGCACTTGCAAGCCTAACTATAATATTAAATAATGGGGGTAGCTGTTTGATTTGCGGTTTAACTGGAGGGACATTTCTCTAACAGAAACGAAGGTCAGCCATGAGTAGAGAAAGACGTGAAAGAAAGCGGATAGGTTTTTCCGTCAACGCCAGAATAAATGTCGACTCAAACTGGTACGATTGTTCATGCAGCAACATCAGTATGAGTGGTATGCTAATCCACTGCAAACAGAAATTCAAAAAGGGCTCCACAGGGCAGATATATATCATGCAGCAAAGTGGCTCTACCAAGCTGAACATTAAAGCCAATTGCGAATTCACCAGAGATTCGGTCGAAGATCAGGAAAATGATAATTTCGAGGTGGGGCTAAAGTTTCTCAGGCTGCTTGAAGATAGCTCGTTAAATCTCTACCAGATTTTCAGACACTACGACGCAATTTAAATTTTCTGAAAAAATCATGAGCATTTATTCTCAAAAAGTGGAATAATCCTCCGGAATTGATTATCTGGTCAGTACACTTCTTGAGGAATAAAAATGTCATTAAATTCAAATCCTGTTGTATGCCTGAGCCCGTCTTTTATATCCAAATTATTGCTTGATACAATTCAGCACAAAAATATAAGAGTACATCTTTCAAAGGGTGTTGAAATTCAAGAGCGATATAAACTGAACACAATTGATAAAGCAGAGCTTATTGCACTTTTTGATAAGAATTCGAAGATATATCTGAATTCGGAAGACAGCCTGTCTGACCTTGAAACATCATCTAAAAACACTGAAACCCTTGAAAACATACGCTTTTTCAAGGATAAATTTCTTTTTAAAAGCTGCTTTGCAGATCAAACCAGTTTCATCAGAGAGCTCTCGAAAGATGAATTATCCTCCTTTGTGCCACCGGAAAACAGACACTTGATAGTAAAACCTGCCATAGGTTTTCACAGTTTGGGCATTCGCGATTTTCAAGGTTTAACCCAGTGGAACAAAATCTCCAGCGAAATTGTTGAGGAAGTTGAATCCTTTGGCGAGGTTTTCAATCAGGGAGTTTTAAGCTCCAGCAGGTTTTTGATTGAAGATTATCTTGAAGGTATTGAATTAGCCTGCGACGCCTATTTTGATTCTATGGGCGAGCCGGTAATTACCGGAATATATGAGCATCCATTCTTAAACTCGACAGATACCAGAGACCTGGTCTATCACACTAGCCGTCAACTGGTTGAAAAATACTATCAGCAGTTTTTATCGCTGCTAAACACAATTTCCGGCAAGAAAAAGCTTTTAAACTTTCCTCTGCATCTGGAAGCCAGATATAACAACGGTTCACTGATTCCCATTGAGGGAAATCCCCTGCGCTTTGGTGGCTTTGGGCTCTCTGACCTGCCTTCTTATGCCTTCGCTTTCAACCCTTATCTGATGTATTTTAAAGATACGAGACCGAACTGGGAAAGCATTTTAAACAGCAGGGATACACATCACTACGCCTTTGTGGTAGGACAGAGACCTGATAATTTCGACCCGGAACAACACAGAGTGGATCACCAGAGTTATCAAAATACCTTCCACAACATTCTGGATTACCGTGAAATTGACACCTCCAAATACCGCTTTTTCTCTACCACTTATGCTAAAAGTGCAAATCTGGAAGACCTTACCAGCTATTTGGCAATGGATTTCAACCAATTTAAAATGGATTCCAGAGCCTAGTCGTTTGGGTTCATGGGATCGAAATAGCAGGACTCGATCATTCGCTCGAGGCTGGTTTTGCAGTTTTGATCAATTACACAATCCACCAATTGCTGGGAATGACCAGCAATTTCGCAATCGGCATAGCACTCGTCCCAAAGAGGATCGGACATTGATGGAGAGCAGCGTCTGCTCTCGTTACAGAGGTTGATGCACTCGAACCTGTCATCATGTACCCCGCAGGAGCAGGTTGTGAACAACAGAAATATGACTGTTAAAATTTTAGGGCACAAAATATATAACCTCCTTAAATGATCGCATTAAAAGCTAACATTAAGCTTGGTGGCTGTCAAACCGAGATTAAAATAAGCACTTACCGGGGGTGTGAATTATTTTATCGGTCAACATCTTTGTGCTCAGCCTGAGTAAATTTTTATGTGATTTGTCACTTGAAAATTTGTATCGAAGGCTTAATGGCTCGATACAATCGACTAATCGTCGATCACTCGCCATGAGCCATGGTAATCAGGTTTATTGTAGAAAACATCCCGAAAATAAAAACCCACTCCTTCAACAGACGTATTACACCTAAGAACTCGCAACTTCTGATTGGTAAACGATTGTTTTTAAAGCACTTTTTACCGCACAAAATTTTTGACCTCATTGAATGAACAAGAGTTATTTAAAAAAACAAAAAAAACAGTTGCCTAAAATTACAAGCTATCCAATAATCAGCACTGGATTATTGACCATATTTGAAAAGGGAAAGATCATGAGAACAATTTCAATATTTATTACTTTAATGTTTATGCTGGCTTTTGCCGGTGGTTGCAACAGTACAGAAGCAGATGCAAAAACTAAAAAGGCTACTGTCGACCCCAACAAAAACCCGGTGGTAGTAATGGAAACCAGCATGGGAACCATTGAGATCGAGCTGTTTAAAAAAGAGGCTCCGCTTTCAACTGCTAACTTCCTGAAATATACCGACGAAAAATTCTATGATGGCACCATTTTTCATCGCATCATTCCCACCTTTATGATTCAGGGTGGTGGTTTTACTGCCGACATGAAAAAGAAACAGAACCATCCGCCAATCAAAAACGAGGCCACCAATGGTTTGAAAAACTCCCGCGGAACTCTGTCCATGGCCAGAACCAGTGTGGTTGACAGCGCAACTTCACAGTTTTTCATCAACGTGGTTGACAACAAATCTTTGGATCACACAAACACTAGTTCCCGTGGATATGGCTATGCGGTTTTCGGCAAAGTCATCAAGGGCATGGAAGTAGTCGACAAAATCAAGGCTGTTGAAACAGGCATGTGTGGACATATGAGAGACTGCCCCAAAACCCCGGTAGTCATTAAAAGTGTTCGTCGCAAATAAAAACAACCCTGTGCATAAAATACCAAAGGAGAGGCCGAAAGCCTCTCCTTTATTTTTTCCAAGCTAATTTTTATTGCTATTTTTTCTGATAAAGTTTTTTAACCGTCGCGGTCAAAAGCGGGCCGGTCTGCTTGCCTACCGAAACCGTTTTCTCGTAATCATACAAGGGGTCGTCCCACTCTTCTCTGGTCATGATGTAGCCAAGCTCATCATTTGAAAGACCAACTACCATCTTGTGTTTATGTGGCATCAGATCCTTGAAGCGAAATCCTAAAGAAGGAAAAATTTCGCCCGGTACGGTAAGGATTGAGAGGTGCCCAAGATCCACCCGCCAGACTTCGGTTAAAAGATGCTTCTCTTTCATGTAACGCTTCATATATCCTTTTTTACCCATATACTCAAATAAATCATTCTCTATCGGAAGACGAAGAACCTTGCGTTCTATAACAATCTTTTCGGCATTGATCTTTTTTGCCGACTGTAGAGCCTTGCTGGCATAGCTTGCTAAAACTTTACCGGCTCTTCTGGCTCCCTGATCCCTGACTCTGACATTGGCCTCTGTTCTTCTGGGCAGGGCGGGCACAATAATACCGCCTACCGCTCCGTTTAAAAAGATAGCCACACCACCTTCTCTTTTTTCAACTTCGGGATAAAGATAACCGGGAAAATCAGGGCTCAGATATTCGTTGTTCTGTCCTAAAAACTCTGCATGACAGGCCCAGTTGATTACCGTGGCAACCGCATTCTGCTGCATATCACGAACCTGCAGGACGGTCATCATATTATCCTGATAACCTTCACGGTGAGAGTTGTAACTCAAACCCTCGGGAACCTCTATCTCGGAGCTGACCAGATAAACCTCTTTGCTTTTGCTAATAGCCTCCACCACACCTGCGGCCAGTCTCTCTTCAACCAGATTCATATAATTTTCATCTACACCGGATTCTACCGGAACCATGAAAAATGCCCAGTTGCCCCAGAGACCCATAGTATCAGGCCCTGCATGGGTGTGGGTGCTGGAGATCATAATATCTTTGGCGTATTTTTTACTTATCTTATGTCTGGTATCCCAAACCCTGTCGTTCATATAACCCACAAAATCGAGGCCGATGGTAATGAAAGTCTGCTTGCCATCGTCCAGAACCAGAATTCTTCCGGTGATGGGACCGGCCACACCTTTGGCTTTCTTATTAGGCATATAGCCTGCAATGTAGGTTGAGCGAGGATTGGGGGGAGTCAGATCAACGATGGCAGCACCTGCCACCAGTGATGGATTTTCAAGTTGAAGTCTGGCATCTTTCCACTCGTCAAAGGGGGTAGCCCCCAAATTTTCAGCCTGCTTGATCTCGGGAATATTCTCGGGCCAGGTGAAAGTAGGAGGAGTGGCACAGGAAGCCAAAAAAATTGTCAGGAAGGTAAGCCCCAAAAAGACAGTAATATCAATAGATCGCTTAGACATCTTTTTTACCTTTATAATTTTTGTCTGGAATTCACTTAAACCATTAAAGTTACTCACATTTGCGAGTGATGCTATCACCACAGTTCGCTCTGGTCAAGTATCATTGTTCTTTTTGATTTATTAACCCGCTGCTTAAATCATAGTGATACCAGATGTTAGCTTTTAGCTTTTGAGCAAGTGTAATTCTCGTGATTCCAACCATTTGCCTCCATGGTTTCATGGATATATCTTGAATTCAACACCTATCTTTTAATTGTCATATCAATAACTTTAAACTATTGGCCGATTCAGCCGAATTAGCTTTATGGTGCGCTTATTTCATATTTGATTTTTTTTGAATCTTTTATGTTTGCTGATTGGTAATTATTAAGGAAAATCTGAATGCATATTGAAGATATTAAAATTTCACATCGACCAGGCCGACATGGCGACGAGGAAGCAATTTGCAGGCTTTGGCAGCAACTTTTTGATTTTCATGCTGAACTTGATCCGATATTCACTCCTTCAAAAGATGGCCGTGAACATTACTGGCAATGGGTCAAATACCATCTGAACGATTCCGACTCCATCGTGATGGTCAGCGAGGTGGACGGCTTTGTCGCAGCTTATTGTCTGGCTCAGGTAAAGTCTCTTCCACCTATTTTACAGTTTAAACGCATTGGAATTATCTCCGACATGGCGGTGGATCAGAAGATTCGAAACCGGAGAATAGGACGAGAACTCTATCAACGAGTTGAGAAGGAACTTAAAAAAAGACAGGTCAGTCGCATTGAACTAAAAACCTCGACACTTAACCCGCTATCAAATTATTTCTGGGAAAAGGTCTGTGGATTTGAAGAATTTGTCAAAATCAGGTATAAGGAGATCAGGTAATAAACGAAGGAAATTAATCATGAGTATCTGGAATAAAATTCACCTGAAATCCTGCGACATCACACTTTTAGAAACCGACGCAATTGTTAACGCGGCCAACAACTCTCTTTTAGGCGGAGCTGGCGTAGATGGTGCCATTCACAAAGCTGCCGGGCCTGAATTACTGGAAGAATGTAAAACCCTTAATGGTTGTAAAACAGGTGAGGCGAAAATCACCGGTGGCTATAACCTGAAGGCCAAGCATGTAATCCACACCGTTGGGCCTGTTTTCAAGAATCAGGGCGACGAGCCACAAATACTGGCCGACTGCTATAAAAACGTTCTTGAACTGGTGGTTCAAAACGGCCTGAAAAGCGTTGCTTTTCCTTCCATTTCCACGGGTGCTTATGGCTACCCAATAGAAAAAGCATCCTACATCGCATTAAATACGACATATAAGATGCTGGAAAAAATGCCGGAAATAGAAGAAGTGATTTTCGTGTTGTTTTCCGATTACGACCTTTCGGTCTATGAGGCAAACCTGGAAAATCTTTCCTGAAATAAGCTAAAAAGTCAATTAGCTCAGAGAGATTTCAATAGCTCCGGCAGGCCAGCGAGGGATTCGAGCTGGTAGTCTCCAAGTCCCTTTCTGGCGTATTCGCCAACTATAATCGATGGTACTCCCACCGAGTCGGCCGTGGCCACATCCACCGAAGAGTCTCCCACCATAACCGTATTGCTTGTGTCACTCTCAAGCTTCGCCATCAGTGTTTCTAAAACTATCGGGTGCGGTTTGGGGTGTTGAAGAGTTCTGGAACTGACTACCATCTCGAAATACTTAGTCAGATTAAAGTGTTCCACTACTCTGTTGGTGGTTTCTCCGCGATTTGTTGCCACTGCCATACGGTATTTTCCATAAAACTGCTCAATTACCTCTCTGGCATGATCTTTCAGAGTGATGACAGCAATATGATCCTCCACAGAAAAACTGTCTCTGAAATCACGTGCTTTATGCAAAGTTGACTCATCCCCGAAAAGTGTCTCGAGAAAACCTTTTTCGGGAGCAGTATACAGCAGTTCCTGTTTTTCTATTGGATATGGTAAACCAAGATGTTCGTACAGCAATTTGAAGTACTTTATCAGCGAATCCTTGGAGTTTATCAATGTTTCGTCCAGATCAAAAACCACCGCTTTTATCATCAAAAATCCCTCTAAAAAAGTAAAATCTCTTAAAGTTATTCTAAATTAACTGCTGTACAATTCTTTTGTATAACTTATAACGTACGCAATATAACCTTTTCGTCATTCCCGCGAAAGCGGGAATCCACATGGCTATATCACTGAAATAATTGAGAATATATTTTTATGTACAAACAAAAAGATGCAAAAAATCCGGCAAACCAATGCTATTGATTCCAAATTCTGGATACCTGCTTTCGCTGGTATGACGGATGTTTATGGTTGATTTTTCAAACAACACCACTTACTCGAGTTGAAAACAAGTTGTAGCTTTTAATTGCCGGGTTATTAACTTGTAACCAGCATACCACCAAGCCACATTCCGGCCAGAACCATTATAATTCCACCAACATTATTGGCCAGAATATTGATAATGACCATAACATGCAGACCATTCTGGGCAGCTACCACGCCATCTAAAGCAAAGGTGGAAAAGGTGGTCAGGGCTCCTAAAAAGCCGGTAATGAAAAACAGGGAAACGGCGGGGTGGTGTATGCGTGGATCAATAATTGAGAATAAAAGGCCAATCAACAAACAGCCAACCAGATTGACCAGTAAGGTGCCCCAGGGAAAGCCTTCGACAAATATTTTGGAGGCCAGATTGTAAACTGTGAATCTTAAAAGCGCGCCTAAACCGCCACCGGCAACAATCGCAATAATTTTGAGCAACATCAGACAACTCCAGCAAAATTCAAACACCATTGCAAATTATGCACAAATACGATCAGGATTCAATCTATTAAGTGATATCAAATCTATAAAAGTTTATTTGATTTGTCTGTACCAGCGAGATCTTCTTTACTATCTGCCGGAGAATAATCAATGATTTTGGTATTAACCGCACCATGGTTAAAAACCTTGTCCGGGTTTATCGTTTCCACATTTATCTCAACCATAGATGGAATATAAACTTTGGAATTGTCTTTTTCCCCAATCTCCGTGCTGATGGTTACAGTTCCGGTAGTATTAACTGTATCTGCCAACAGCGTATTACTGTCAGGCAGTTTTCCCTTGTATTTAAGCTTGTCTATTTGCTCGATTTTCCATTGGGCGCATCGAATATTGTTTACCAGACCTAAATATTTAGTGGAACTTGTGCGGGAAATATATGTTTTAAAGGTCATACTGAACTTCAGTTTTTTGTCGGTATCGATCTTATATCCTCGAATGGTAAAGATGCTCTTAACATCGTTTTCCAGAAGCAAAAATTGATCCCGGTAATACATATCTTCGGTGATATCACCAAACGGTTTCCAGATTGGCGCATTAAAGCATTTTCGGCTTTGCTCATTCCCTGGAATCTCAACACACATTTTTACATCGTTTCGGTCAATAATTGACTGAAACTCTCTGATCACCGCACGAGCTCCGCCTTTTAACGGCACAGTATATAGATTTTCCGGTAATTTTTCAGGTAACCACTCATGTTTATGCAATTTCAAAATCAATATGTCATGACCATCTTTCATTTCTTCTGCGATATTCGCTTGATGATCCAATTCGTGTGCCAGTAATGCCCGCAAAAGATTAGACCTGTCTGGCCCTCGAAGATGGTTATTCAGGTAATTAAAATCGTATCCTTTGGAATACAGGAAATGGGCCAGCGTATGAACATCACTTGTGGTCCAGCCTTGAGTATCTTCTTCAACCTGCTCATGTCGGTAATACTGCACCCATGCAAAAACAATTATGATCACAGCCACAAGGGTCATACGCCTGACGTTTAAGATGTTTACCCGAAACAATCTTTTTGAATTTGTTACCAGCAGCATATTTAAATTAAAGGTCAGATGCGCCAGCATAAGAGAAAATCCCATTAAGGCCGGCTCAAAATACGCTATTTTCAATTGATGCTGGCTATAGATTGACAAGACAAAAAGAATGGCAAGCACATATAAAAGTAAGAGGTAGGAAATAGATAAATTCTTATTTATCGACCAATATGCCCTGAATTTATCTCTGATACAAAGTCCGACAAGCCAGATAACCAGACAACTCGCAACAACCGGAATAATCAACCCGCTTGAAACCAGAAACATCAGGTTATTGTAATGTGCTTCAAAAGAGAAAATGGTAACTGTGGCACAAATAAGCATCATTCCCAGCAGAAATCTCAGGCTGGAACCATTTTTGATCAAGATTAAGCTTAACAAAAAAGGTGGAATCAGTACACTGGTAATCAGATGACACTCGGTACATAAGGCCAGCGATATCGAAGCCACCACCAGACTGAACAAAGTACCATTTGTAAGAGCTGCCAGAAAAGAATAGATAAAAATACCCATGAAAAAAGGCAACAGTGAGTCGTTCCACAAAATGGGATATTCCACCATTTCCAGCGAAAGAAAGAGGTAGAAGGCAGCCGTCAGAAAAGCCAGCTTTCTGCTTACAAACAGATAGCAGCCAATGTAAACGAAGCCAACACCTAAAGCATAAGAAAATGTGACAATGATATGAGCATCGAACAGTGACAGATTTATGTGTTGTAAAAACAGCAGAAAATGTCCCCACAAACCACCAAGATATATCCCGCTGACAGTACAATCCGTTCCCTTAAAATGGCATTTGTTTCCCGTGAAACAATCTTTGGCATATAGCATGAACTGATAGGTATCTCCCACCAGAGGCGGATCTATGGCCCAGATTACAAAAAACACCAGAGACAGCAGTGCTATAGCTAAAAAGCGAAGTGTGAGATATTTATCATTTGTCGCAGTTGGATAAAAATTGCTGTCAAGCCTCAAAAGTTTCAGAAACCGGGTACAACTGCGAACCAGCGTTTGAACACTTCCACTTATGTCATTTTTCACATGCTTAATTGTCTTTTCTGTATTATCAGCTTTCCCAACAGCACTGTTAATACCAGCCACGTAACCCATAAATGTAAGTAACATCAGAATTATCAAGGCGAACCATAATTTAAGTTTTTCATGGCTTAAATCATACTCAATAGCCAAATCCAGATTGACGGCGGGTTCAGACACACTTGCTTTATTTCCCGGTTTATCTTTGTATCTGATATCTTTCAGTAAAAACACATGATCTGGTGAGCTCTCAAGCTCCCGTAATTGCCGGACAGCATTTTCCAGCAGAAAAAGTGGCGGATTACTTTCAGGTGCAGGTTGAATCCGGTAATATTTTCCCGACCATCTGTCTATGCTGCCTTTATTCTCGACAATCTCGATAGCTGTTTTCTGCTTGTTTTTGATCAATCCCAGTCGAATAAACTCGCTGTGTTTCTCAACATCTTTAACTTTCCAGCCGGAAACAAATCTATATCCCTGCTGTAAAAACAGCAAATCCCCGTTTCCTTTTGCATGTAAATCCTGTGGAAAAAAGATACCAAAACTGAAAAGCAATATCAGAATCAGCAGCAGATAATTTCCATTAAACGAATTCCCCCTCCCCCATTGCAAAACGGCTGTCATACTCTCCCTTTCATACAGCCATTACCCAATTCCCTACAATCAGGCAATAAAACACATTGATTAGATTCCCGTCCTTTTACCGATTACATTCACAAAAGCAATCCCTACTGAAACCAGTGAAAAGACATCGGTGCAAAATATTTATAAAAAAAACAAAATATAATAATAATAGTATTAATAATAATATAACAAGCCTAATGAATCAAGCAAATAGCCTAAAAACTTCCAAGACATTGTATTTTAACAACAATCGGCTAAATATTCACACAAACGACTTGCTCTATTGTTCATTAGCACACGATACTCGGTCATTAAATGTCACATCAGACGATCTTTTTTACAGTCTCAACCACGGCCTGGCAATCACTTTGATCCATGGCAGGATGACTGGGTAAATAAAGCACTTCCCCGTGCTTCTTCCATTCATTGTGATGATCGTATAATGTCATATAGTCCGAGCGACTGTCAACGCCTCTGACAAATAATTTATGCTGAAACTCGATGGAATTCTCAACTCTTATGGGTAAAGCGTTCCATGTTCCCCTGCACCCATCAATTACTTCCGGTAGTTTGACCTGTTTCACATCCCTAAGCCCGGAAATAATGTATTCGGCATTTCTTCTTCTGATATCATTGCGGGCATCCAGTCGTTCCAGCTGCATACGGCCCAAAACAGCCTGAAGATTGGACAGCCTTTTAACACTTGAAGGCACAAATTTCTCAGGCTCTTCATCAAAAATGGCCTCAAGTTTCTTGCGACTAATGAGATTAAGCAGATAAAACGGCAGAAAAGGCCCTGCGGTAAAACCTTTTTTGGTGGCCAAAGCAAAGTTTAACAGACCGCCAAGTCCCTTCATACGCACTGACATCCCGGTGTAAGAGTCTGCTTTAATTGACTTTTCCAATATGCCACGATAAAGCTGCTCATCGTCTGTAATAGCCATCCCACCGCCAAGGGTGGTCAAATTCTTACCATGAACCAGAGAGGATGTGGCAGCCAGGGCAAAACTTCCTGCCGGTTTATCATCCAGTTTTGCTCCAATGGACTGTGAGGGATCTTCAATCACCGGCAAACCGTGTTTGTCGGCAATTTCGAGAATCTCTTTAATCGGGGCCATCTGCCCGAACGGATGCTCCACCACTATTGCCGAGGTTCGGCTGCTGATACTTTGCTCCAGAAACTCCGGGTCTATCGCAAAATTAAAGGGATGATTTTTGGCAAATACAGGAGTAAATCCAAGGGCTTCAACAACATTCGGCACCGAGAAAAAGCTGTAGGAGGGAACAATCACCTCCGAGCCCGATTTGAGATCCATCGAAGATAATATCGAGTAAAGGGCCGAGCGGGCAGAGGCAAAGGCCACCGCATAGCGCACACCGTGATAGCTGGCAAACTCTTCCTCAAACTGCAGAATATCTTCCCCATCAACCGACTGTGGCCCCAGAATATGAGCCAATAAAGCAACGATTTCCTTGCGGTCAAAGTTGATATTATGACGTGTAACAATTTTAATGGCGACACCTCGAAATTTCAGATTAGCTTGTAAGAAACGGGATACTAGCACGACTTGTAAAAACACACAAGCAGGCATGGGCAAATTATTACAGAGTGTAAACAGGGGGTATTATAGTAGGTCGAACGGGGGGAATTTTGCCATGACTCAGCCCGCCATTTCGGAGCTCCATAAGGGCACCAAAACTGCTCAGAGATGTTTTGGATATTTTTCATTTCAGCAAAAAACTATATGAATAAACAACAATATGCAATAACATCAACCAGCTTTTTTATCACCAAACAAACCCATGCGGCGCACGGCTTGCCCGCAGTTGCTGCCGATTTCGTCCTCACGGCCATCGCCAATACTGATTATTACATCATAGTTTAAGGCTGTTAAAGTATCGCAGATATCCTGCAACTGTTGTTCACGATCCGAGCGCAGAATGGTTTTAAGGCCGTTGGCCTCTCCACGGCTGGTGGGGTTCAGTGGTGTTAATTTTACGGCAAATTGTTCGGGGTTGAAGATGGTGGAGATAGCCTTGCTGTCAAAAGGTACATCGGCTGCAAGGGCAAAATTCAACACCGGTTTTCTGTCGCCCGGCTCGAAGAAATTCTCGCCCACTTTTGCTATTTCTTTCATGGTTAAATGAGGGTGCGGCATCAGCCTTTCACGCTCTGCCTCATCGGTGGAGTTAACCGAAAACTGCAACTGAAAACGCCCGTGATAAAGCTCGTCTTTCATGGCCTTTAAATTATCAAACCAGCGAGTGCGACCACGTGGTGCAGTTGTGGGTACGCAACACCACAAGGCTGCTGCGTCTTGTAATTCGGGCAAGGTTGGCAAGGCTCGCATTGCCTCGACTACATTATCATTCAAGGCAGGCTCGCCCATGCGGGCAAAATGTACCTTCAGTTTTTTGCAGGTTTTGCCTAAACCTTTGTGACGCGCTAAAACATAATTGGTCTGGGCCAGCATTTCTTCTACCGAGCAGTTACCCCGGTATTCGCCACCGGCATCGCAGAAGATGCAATTGACTGGGCAGCCAAACTGGGTGGAGACGTTGACGATCCATTTCTCTTCACGGGGGTATCGAGTATCGAGGCCATCGACAAACTCCAGCACCGGGCCTTCTTCGCCCCTGAATTGTGCCACAAATATTTCTGCCACATCGGCTCTGCCGGAAGAGTCCAGTACCTGTATATCCGCATCTTTGAAGGAGTACATTCTACATCCCTTTCGCCTGATAAAAATTTAATCTGTTGGATTTGTTGCGGATTTGCTGTTTAAAATTGCCTCAGTCCGCATAAACCACAACCTTTACGATTGGGATGCTCCTCTCAGGGACCTGACATAATCGAATACTTATTGTTAACATGTGGGGCGGGGGAAATCAACAATTTTGCTTGATAAGTCTTAATTTGGTCGGGTGGCCCTGCCTCAACGGGTGCCATAGTCTCACGACTGTATAGACCGGAGACATAGTTTACACTTTGTTCGGAGAGATAGGTTACAGTTTTTAATACTACACACGAATTTACCTTCCCTGTGTTGGAGCAGGCTTCCCAGCCTGGTCCTTAATGTTTCCGTTCAGGTTTCTAACCTGAACAATGCTAAATGCTAGCAGGGCAGGATTATTTAGGACCACGCTAGAAGCATGCTCCAACTCAACGTTTCAGACATAAGATATTGTACCACAAAACAATTTCACAGACTCCCAAACTTCGTTTGTGAGACTATGGCACCCTTATTGATTCATTTATTCGAGTCACGGCCACCCGTCCTTAATACCGTGCAGCGACATAACCAGCCCACCTGCTAAAGATCCTTGTACCAATCCAGAATCGAGAACAGGTAGAGCATCATGGCGTAACCTGTGATAATGATGATCAAGAGAGTAATCAAACCAAGAACATGCTGGCCACCGGTTTTAATGCCGGTCTGCTGATCTCTTAAAGTCATCTCGCGCCAGATTCTGATGATTATCACCAGCACCACAAACAAGCCTGAAACACCAAGTATAAACAGGGCCATGGTTCGGTCGCTGCGCTGCTCTTTCAAAAAGCTGGTTTGTTTGCTTTTGGAAGTGTTTAACATATGAGGCAAGAGGATATAATCTTTCGGCAACTCGCGCAGAATCTGTTCAGCCAGTTGCATTGGTTCATAACCCATTTGATTTAATGAGACACTGTTGATTTTCCTCTTCCACTTTTCAATAACTTCCGGGCTTTCACTGCCGTACTGTCCCATCAGACGCCAGAATCGCTTAAAGGACTTTTCCTGCTTCAATTTGACCAGATTTTCAGCATTGTCCCTGTTTTTAACGAAACGTTCGTCATTCTGGTTTATTTTTACTTTCTTCATATCGTTTACGAAGATATAGGCTGCATCAAAGGTTGTATGGGGATTGGTGAAATCGCTGGCAACCTGAATCTGCAGCAGACCATCAACATTTTCCGGCAGTGGCAATTCCAGATGAATCGGCGCACCATTGGTTTTGTTCTTGCTGGAATAGATCCAGTTGCCATGATTGAACACATCAATGTGCCAGTCGCCTTTACTCAAGGTATCCAGCTTTATCTGAATTTTTTCGCCCTTTTCCAGCCAGTATTTCAGCGGTGTGAGAGTTACCTGAGAACCCACCGGCTGTAATTTGCTGTCGGTTGAATATTCGTTACCCTTGGCATCCTTGATTTTAAGAGCCAGAAAATCACCACCAAGTGAATGTGCATAATAGCTGAATTTGGCGATTCCACTTTTATCAGTCGTGACGGTCGCAATCTGCTTGCCACCATTTTCGATTGTTATTTCAACATCTTCGACAGGTAAACCACTTGCTCTTTCTTCCGCCAGCAACAGTATTTCGTTGTTCAGATTAGGAATAAACCTGCCGTTGCCCGGCACCAGACGCAACTCCATAGCAGGTTCCAGCTTGTCGGTGCGAATCGGCCTGAAGGGTGTGGTGAATTTTTCATCCAGCTTCTGCACCTCTACAGAGTGAGCCATCATCTTTTGGTTTACCTGTATGGTAAGCTCATTGGTCTCCTCGCCGTAATCCTTTCTGCCAGTGGTGAGTATCGCCACATAAGTTCCCGGATTTATTGTCAAAGGAGGAGTCTTGATATCCAGATAGTTTTCGCGCCCGCTATGACCACTGAAAATCCTCAGCATTTTGCCATCGGGCTGCTTCAACTCCAGCTTTGCATAGAAAGCCCTTAAAGGCATCATTTCCTTGGTACCTATAATAAAGGCTCTAAGTTTTAAGGACTGGTTCTGCTGAACCTCGGGAAAACCAGTGACTTTCGTATAAAACGGCATATCCCGACCGGATATACTTATGGTGTAGGCAAACATGAAGCCGAAATAGAATATGGCCAGAACATATGCAACTATTCTTCTTTTGCGCTTTTGATTCTCTGCTTCCATGGAAATTAAATCATCAAATTGATCCATGATCATCCTCATTGAATTTGTTTCATAATACTATTACGCTAGCCCTGTGGACTCGCCAAAATGCTTTTGTGTAAGCGTACTTTACTGTTTATCATTACCATGTTAGGACAGTGCATCACAAGAGGATAATTTTATGCGCTGCGTTAAATACACAGTGTATTCAGAGACTTGGAATTGACTGAACAGTCAATTTTTTGTAAAAATACTTGATTCCTAAGCTGCAATTAATTAGGATGTCGAAACGTGTCTGGAACGTCACAACAAAACAAAT